>Ga0081539_10000841_pt1 | contig 58811 bp, 53 predicted proteins | sample TabmetS4T2R2_FD_71023 | JGI IMG/M metagenome (GOLD analysis project Ga0081539, IMG submission 71023) | Tabebuia heterophylla rhizosphere microbial communities from the University of Puerto Rico - S4T2R2 | ecosystem: Host-associated > Plants > Roots > Rhizosphere ...
CGCCACTTCATGAAATCACCAGCTTTTGTGCCTTTCTGCTCATTTCCTGGCGATTCTAGCACCTGCGTTTGCTGCTGTAGCCCCCGTCTGTTCTGCTCTTCCGCTTTTTTTCAGTATCGACTAGATAGCCAAGACGCCACAGGGTCCAGGCGGCATGGGAGAGGCAATCCACCCGGTGGTCGGCCGTACCGATGGTGAAACGAGGATGCTGCTGAGGGTCATATAGCGCAATCGCCTGCTCCAAGTGGGGCCGAGCCAAGGGCAACTCTCCAAGCCAGTGCAATATCATTCCCAGTGCCGCGTGAGCCAGCGAGAGGAGATACGGATCTTGCACGCTCTGGGCCAGCCGTAGCAGCTGCTCTGCCAGCTCACGTGCCGTTTGTAACTCCCGCCGCATAAAATAAAACACCCATAGTCGAAACAGCACAGGGAAGAGCTGGGGAGTCTCTCCCAACTGTTGGCACAGTTCCCGGGCCCGGGTCACTGCTTTTTCCAGCTCCGGAGCCGCATAGCCCCTGACAGGGAGCAGGGCATTACTCAAGGCGAGCTGCAGGGTCAGTTCTTGCTGGACGCGCCCGGGAGTATCCGTCAGGGGCTTGAGCAACTCCAGTCCTGTAGTGAGGTGGCTAATCGCTTCCACATAGGCCGAGCGTTGGGAGGCTCGTTCTCCTGCCTTCTGCCAGTAAGTAATGGCCTGCTCGCTCACTCCAGCTTCGGTGTAGTGATGCGCGACGAACTCCGGCTGAGTCTCTATCGTTTCTCTGAAGCACTGCTCTAACACTTGGGCTATCTGGCTGTGATACTGCTGCCGTTTGCTCTTGAGCAATGAGTGGTAGGCGGTGTCCTGAATCAGCGCATGCTTGAAGAGATACGTCGCGTGTGGCGGCAGGCCGCGCTGATAGAGCAGCTCGACCTCGACTAACTGCCGCAGGCCTTGCTGTAAGCTGCCCTCGTCTAACGGGGAGACCGCGTGGAGCATCTCGTACGAGAATTCTCGCCCCAAGGTTGCCCCGAGCTGCGCAATCTCTTTGACTGAGGCCAAGCGATCCAAGCGGGCCATTAGCGAGTCCTGGAGAGTGCTGGGAATCGCTGGGGGAGGGAGCAGGCCCTGTAACTCATAGTGATCATCTGCTTTTATGAGTAGCCCCGACTCTAGCACCGTCTTCGTTAGCTCTTCGACAAACAACGGCACGCCATCGGTCTTGCTGACAATCTGTTGCAGTACTTCCAACGGCAGCGCTTTACTACGTGTGACTTTCTCTATCATTGCCTCGATGTGCGGTCGTCCTAAACGACTGAGTGTGAGCTGGGTGAGGTAGGAGCGCGGACCCCAGGGCGGCATGAAGTCAGGCCGAAACGTCAGTACAGTGAACATCCGCGAAGTAGGAATTTGCTCTAGGAAGAGGGTGAGCATCTCTACTGTGGAGGGATCGGCCCAGTGTAAGTCTTCCCAGGTGCAGTACACGGTCGCTTTCTCTGCCTCTTCCATCAGCCACGCCACTAACGCTTCTTGTGTCTTCTGCTTCTGCTTCTGCGGACTCAGCGTCAGCGGTGACATATCCTCAGGATGTGGTAACGAGAGCAGAGCGGCCACCAGCGGGAGCGTGTCAGCCTGAGGAAAACGGCAGCGGGCAAGGACCTGCTGGAGTTTGGCGAGTTTGGCCGGAGGAGCCTCATTCTGCGCAAACTGCAAGAGCCGCTGCAGGTGGTCAATGATGGGATAGAAGGCACTGTTCTGATGATAGGGCGAGCAGCGAAACTCGATGCGCGTCACACCCTCAGCTAGCACCTGCTCTTTGAGCGCCTGCACCAAACGGGATTTGCCAATCCCGGCCTCACCACTAAGCAGCACCCCCTGACCCGTGCCGTCTTTAGCTTGCGCCCAGCGTCGCTGCAACAATCCCAGTTCTTCTTCGCGTCCGATCAACGGAGTTAAGCCAGCACCGACAGCCACCTCAAAGCGGCTCTGCGCGGTGCTTTCTCTTATGACCCGATACACCAACACAGGTGCGGCAATACCTTTGAGGATCTGGGGTCCCAAGTCCTGGCACTCGAATAAGCCGTGCACCAAGCGTTGCGCCACGGCACTCATGACCACGGTGTTTGGCTCGGCTACTCCCTGCACGCGGGCGGCAATGTTGGGCGTTTCGCCCAGCGCCAGGATCTCCCGCTTCTCGCTGCTGCCAATCTCCCCGATCACAACTAAGCCGGTGTGAATACCGATGCGAACCTGTAGAGGATGCGGTAACTGCCGGTGTTGGAGGGGTGACTCACGCAGGACATCAAGGATCTCGATCCCAGTGCGGACGGCCCGCTGGGCATCGTCCTCGTGGGCCACCGGATAGCCAAAGTACACCAGCAAGCCATCCCCCAGGTGCTGGGCGATATGCCCCGCATAGCGCTGGATCACGGCGGTGCAGGTCTCTTGATAGAGACGGACCACCTCGCGCAACTCCTCGGGGTCGAGTTGTTCGGAGAGCGCGGTCGAGCCCACCAGGTCACAAAACATCACGGTGAGCTGGCGTCGTTCAGCTTCCGATACAGCTTGCTGAGACCTTGGTGGCGTGGGTCGTCGCTTAGGGCGAGGAGCCTGTCCCAGAGTCTTTGCGCCTTTCCCTTTACGGTTCTTGGTTAGGGCAGACTTCCTTTCTACTTCGAGGGCTGTGCCACATTTGCCACAGAACTTCGCCTGCGGAGTATTCTCAAACCCGCAGCTCGAACAGCTCCGCTGGAGCCGAGTGCCACACCCAGTACAGAAAGCCATCCCTTCGTTATTCTCAAACCCACAGTGTGCACAGCGCATACTGCCTCTTTACTCCTTCGGGCGCTCCAGTACAAGAAAAACGGCCGAGCCTTACCACTCAGGCGGCCATCTTCTGCTGCGTCTTCATCTTCAGCACCCCGTCCCCATACTTTGCCCCGGCATCGACGGCAGGGAGTAACTCGGCCCCTTTGAGTTTGCGAAAGGTGGACTCTGCCACTCGCAGTATCTTCCAGATCAACGCCGTGGCGTTCTCGACCTTCTTGAAGCGTTTCGCAGCCGTGGTCCGTAGGCGTACGGTCGCAAACGGGGACTCGATGACATTCGTGGTTCTGAGGTGTGGCCAATACTCGCGGGGAAACCGGTAGAATGTCATGAGCCGTTCCCACTCATTAACCAACCGCTCCACTGCTTTGGGCGCTAGTTTTTGATAACACTTCGTGAAGTCTACTCGTCGAGCCTCGCACGCGGCCTGTGTTTCGGCATAGGGCATAGCACAGAGGAGCGTACGTGCCTCTGCCTGATGTTTCTTGGGTAGCGCATCCAAGACGTTGATGATCTTATGGTTCCAGCAGCGTTGTTCCGCCAGCGTGGGATATTGCTCGCCCAACGCTGCCCATAGCCCCAACGCGCCGTCGGCAATCGTGCAGCGCCAGGACTTGAGACCGCGCTTGCGTAGGTCCCGCAAGATCATCCCCCAGGACTCTTTGGACTCTCGCTGGCCGCTCTCTACCGCTAAGACGACCTTCTGGCCGTCGGTGAGCACTCCAATCATCACTAGCAGTGCCGCTTTGGTATCCTCCAAGCCAGCTTTCACATACAGCCCATCAGCCCAGAGGTAGACTACTTCCAGATCATCAAGTCGTCGCTGCTTCCACGTCTCATACTCTGCCTGCCACTGCGTCTTGAGCCGTAGCAATGAGGCCGGGGATAACAGTGCACCCTCGCCTAAGAGCCCGCGTAACGCTAACTCGAAATCGCCTAAAGCTAACCCGTGGAGATAGAGTTGGGGCAAGAGTTCGCCCACTTCCTTGGTCTGTCGCTTGAAGAGAGGGAGTACGCGACTGACAAACCGCTCGTTGAGGTCACGGATCCGTGGTCGGCGTACGGTGATGGTCCCACTCGTCAGAGTCAGGTGGCGGGGCTTGCCATAGCCATTCCGATATCCAGAAGTCGAATCGACTGCTTCCCTTCGCACCGACTTCGTTCGCCCCAATAGCTCTGTGACCTCTTCTTCCAACAGGGCTTGGATGAATTGCTGGACCTGCCCCCGAACAAAGTCTTCTAAATGCTCCCAGGACTCGGTTACTTTTACTCTTGGTGCGGTCGGCTTCTCCATGACGTTTCCTCCTTTGTCCGGGTTGCTGCCCGGTGGGTTAGGTCACCCGAGAGGATACGCCGCCTGACTCGCGTTTACACACTTTTTGGAGTGAACCCCCATTTGATTGGTGCTTAAGACACCTGGTGTAGTAATCACCAATGAAAAAAGTCCCTAGCTTCCATCGCTTATATTTTGAGCAAGATCAGGTTGCCCTTGTTATCTTTCTGCACTTTCCACCCTGGCGGAATCACGACGGTCGTGTCAGGCTCTTCGACGATTAACGGTCCGGCCTGCTCTGTCGTAATATCAGCGCGACGGCGAATAGGTGTGGAGAGAGTACCGTGTACTGGTCCGAAATAGGCATCACGGAAAGGAGTGCCCGCCGAAGGTTGTCCGTCAACACGACTGGTGAGATCAGAGAATCGTAGGGTACCTGCTGAAGCAAGGGCACGGAGCCGCAGATTTACCACTTCAATCGCATCGTTACTGTCATAACCAAACGCTTGTCGATGCGCGTCGACGAAGAATCGCGTTAATTCTTCGCGTAGATTTTTCGTGCTCATCGCTGGAAACGGCAATGGCATTTCGGACACCTGATAGCCATATTTGAGATCGATCTGTCGATCAAAGCGAATCGCATCACTGACAACGCCCTCCTCCAAGAGTTCGGCCCGCGCAGCGGCTTCCATAGATGCGTACTGCCGGTGCAGATCTTCGGGATTCACTTTGTCGAGCGCAGTGGCAATTGATCGCACATAATCGTGACGATAATCAGCCAGCAACAACCCTAAGGCACTGAAGAGGCCGGGAAATAACGGCACTTGGACACGAGTAATCGCCAAACTTTCAGCTAACGCTGCAGCATGAATCGGCCCAGCCCCTCCAAACGCAATCAATGTAAACTCACGTGGATCTCGTCCTCGCTCGGTCGATACTGCTCGTAACGCTCGCATCATGGTCGCATTCGCCACCTGCGCAATGCCATACGCTGCCCGCAGCATCTCGAGTTGCAACGGCTCAGCGACCTTCGCGGTGACAGCAGCCACTGCGGCCTGCCGATCAATCCGTAACGTCGCTCCAGCAATCGCCTCGGGGTTCATATATCCCAGTACAACGTTCGCATCTGTCACTGTTGGTTCTTGTCCACCACGACCATAACAGACCGGGCCAGGGTCAGCACCAGCGCTATGCGGCCCAACCCGCAATGCACCACCATCATCAATCCACGCGACACTTCCCCCGCCAGCCCCGACCTCAACAATATCGAGCGACGGCACCCGCAGTGCATGTCCGCCGCCACCAAAGAGGCGCGTGGTCATCGTCGCGCCGCCGCCAACTTCCCCACCAGACTTTTCTAGCGGAACTCCATTTTCGATGAGGCAGGCTTTTGCTGTTGTGCCACCCATATCGAATGACAGTACCTGGTCGAGACCCGACTCCGCTGCCAAACGTGAGGCAGCCAAGACACCTGCCGCAGGTCCTGACTCAATCATGTATGCCGGTCGCCGCCGCGCACCGTGGGCGGTCATGATGCCGCCATTCGACTGCATGATCAGCAACCGATTACTATACGCTGATAAATGCTTCTCTAATTGATTCAGGTAGCGGTCGACCACTGGAATGAGCGAGGCGTTGATGACCGTCGTGCTGGTGCGTTCGTATTCGCGAATCTCCGGATGGATATCTGAGGACAAGCACACCACCATACATGGCGCGATGGCAGCAATAAGCTGACCGATCTGCTTTTCATGGCTGGGATTCAGATAGGAATTCACCAGGGCTACGGCAATCGCCTCGACATGGGCATCGAGCAGTATACGAATCACTGCTTGTACCTCTTGCGGATCAAGCGGCTTCTCGATGCTCCCATCACCGAGCGCACGTTCGTTGACTTCAAGACGAAGTGAACGCGGCACCAACGGTGGCAATCGATCCCACGAGGCGTCATAGATGTTCGGTCGGCGCTGGCCACGCATCTCCAACTCGTCACGAAAGCCCTTCGTTGTAATCAGACCAGTCAGCGCAGTTTTGTTTTCAATAACTGCATTCGAGCCAATGGTCGTGCCGTGAACAAAACTCTCCACTTGTGCTTTTGGTGCCGAGCGTTGCACACAGGCAACAATATCCTCACCTACACGGTCTAAGAGTGACAGCACTTTTGCTGTCGTTAAACGACCATCATCGCCAAGAACGATCACGTCAGTAAACGTGCCACCAATGTCGAAACCTACGCGCATGATCTAATCTCGCTACCGCCCTCCGACGAGCTCAAGGCGTACGGGTTATAGGATTCCTGACTTTAGTACCGTTCGTGCTGAGCCTGTCGAAGCACGGTTTACTCATAGTCATTAATCAGCTGCTGCAACAGGTGTCCTGCGCTGCTCCCGTAACCCAGCGGTCTTCTTCCAATCGATGCTGAAGTCTGCTGAGTTAATGATAACCCCATACTGGTCTTGCGCCGCAGTAACTGACAGTTTTTCGTCTCTCACATCGGCCAGCACTTTCTCGGGCTCGCGTTCCCATGGGTCACCGTGACCACCGGAGGCACTAATCACATGGTAAATCCGATCCCCTGGTTTCACCTCCATGTGCATGTGTGCCTTACGCGGTAACTCTTTGTTTTCATCGCCTGGATTCAGGATATTATTGGACAACGATCCTGGGCGTCCTCCGGCCATGCCATCCGACGCCCGTAACAATCTGTTTGTCCGTACCATGACGTGGCCAGGTCGGAGAAAACGCCATTGTTTGTAAATCGATAAAGAGCCGCGATGCTTCCCTGCCCCAGCCGTGTCCGGCACATAGCCGAACCCATCAACAACCAATGGATACTCACGTTCTAACAACTCGGCAGGAATGGTCCCGTAGGAGCCGAATGACATCGGCGCGACACCATCGATACCATCCTTCTGTGGTCGTCCGCCCCAGCCACCAAAATAAATATCCATGACAGCGAAATTGGTTCCGTCGGCTTTCTGTCCGGTGAAGTGCAGAACATCGCCGCCTTCTCCGGGAATCGGCACCCGATCAGGTAGCGCTTTCGCCAGTGCACGAAACAGCACATCAAACACGCGGAAGAACAACGGTGCACGGCCACCGACGGCGGCAGGAAAGCGTGGATTGACAATCGTTCCTTCTGGCGCCACGACCGTAATCGGACGAACAAAGCCAACATTGGTCAGCACATCCATCCCGACGATGCTCTTGATCGTGCCGAAGACCGTCGCCTTCGTCATACTCAACGGCAGATTGATCGCGCCGCGTGCTTGCGGGGCAGAGCCGGTGAAATCAACGGTCAGGGTTTCTCCTTCCGCTCGTAAGATCACTTTTAACGGCATGGCAATACCGTCACTGCCAAAACCATCGTCCTCGAAGACATCCTCGTAGTGATACTCACCTGGCGGAATCGCTTTCAGTGCCGCACGCGTGGCCTTCTCGGCATAGTCAATCAAATAGTCACAAGATGATTTGTAGGTTTCCAATCCGTATTTATCGAGCAGCGCACACACTTCGCGCTCGCCACGCCAACAGCCGGCAATCTTCGCTTCGACATCGCCGAGCCATTCGTCAGACACGCGTACGTTCGCCAGAATGGTTTCCACCAGCGCTTCATTGCGCTTGCCTGCTTCGTACAGCTTCAGCGTTGGCAGTCGTAATCCTTCCTCAAACGTTTCTGTACACTGGCTACTGAAACCCCCAGGAAAGCGTCCACCAATGTCGGTGTGGTGTGAGTAGGCTAAGGTAAACGCGACGAGTTGATCCTGCCAGAATGCTGGCGCGATGATCGCCACGTCCGGCATATGCGTAATACCAGCATAGGGATCGTTGGTGATGATCACATCACCCGGTTTGAAGTTACTGCCATACTTCTTAATGATGTACGGCATCATCTCGATAAAAAAGGCGAGTTGGAACGGTGCGGCATACCCTTGACCAATAAGCCGTCCCTGACCGTCACACATCGCCGTGGCAAAGTCGCCGGTCTTCATCATCGCCGACCGGCCGGTCTTCCACACGGCAATCGCCATCTCTTCGGTAATCGCTGCCAACTCGTTCTTGATCACTTCAACCAAAATAGGATCAAATGTTCGTTTCATATCTTATATCTGTTCAGAATTCCCTCTCCTTTCAAGGGAGAGGGCTAGGGTGAGGGTGAAAGTGATGCAAACAATTACGCCTTCACCATCGCTACAGCCTCAACCTCAATTAGCAGCCCTTCAAACGCCAGCGCCTGGACGCCAACCAACGTGCTGGCGGGCATGTTGTCGAGAGGAAAATACTGCGACCGCACTTCACGGATTGCAGCCAGGTTTTCAGGCTTGAAATCGACGACATAAGTGTTGAGTTTGACCACGTCAGCCGTCGTCGCTCCAGCGGCAGCCAGCGCGTTCTTTAGGTTTTCATAAACCTGAGTGGTTTGCGCACGCAGGTCACCTTTTCCGACCACTTCCCCTTTAACATTGAACGCGACTTGGCCAGAGATCCATACCATCTTGCCGCTGGTCGCTGTCACGGCGTGTGTGTAACCGCGCGGAGTTGCAATCGTTGGTGGATTGATAAATTTCTTTTCCATGTGAGTTTCCTTCTTATGGTCGCACTTCGTAATACGCATTCAATGGGTTTTCAAAGTCATGGCGCGTGAAGCGGGTAAACCCAGCTTCCGCCGTCATACGTCGCGCTACGGCTTCATTGAATCCCAAGGTACCGAGTCCCGCTCCGCCCGGCTCCGACAACGCCGAGGACATACAACCCATGACTGAGAACGCATACATCAAGGCCGTCATGGGATTCTTCTCCAAGTTTTCCTCAAAGGTCGGCGCGCTCTTGGGGTCGGCAATGAACCACGTACCATTAGGTTTGATGGCTTTACGGATGGCGAGAATCATCTCCATCGGGTGCGTCATATCATGGATACAGTCAAAGGTGGTAATGAAATCGAAACTACTATCGGCTGGCAAACGATCGACCGCCGCGTCATGAAATGTAAGGTTTTTCACTCCGGCACTAACCTTATTCGTCTCGGCCCGGGCTAACGCATGCTTGGAAATGTCATAACCGTGGAACTGTGAGTGAGGAAAGGCTTTTGCCATTTCAATCAAGGCCATGCCTGCCCCACAACCAATATCAGCTGCCTTTGCCCCGTCGTGGAGCTTATTAATCATGCCCTCCAGTCTTGGCAGTACTTGCTGGACGAGAGAAAAACGATACCAGTTACCAAAGACGCGTTCGATGCCAACTGCTCCCTCTGGGCCACGCGCATCATAATTCAGCCCAATTCCAGTCTTGAAAGATTGCGGCAGCCGTTCCACTACCGCCATCCGTTGGGGCAGGTCACTGAAAATCCCAATGGCCAATTTAGGACTATCAGGGTCGGCCAGAAACATTCCCATTTCTACTGATAACTCAAAGCGCCCGTCTCCTGCGTAATCCAAGATCCCAGCCGCCGCTTGCCCTCGCAGCCACTCACGTACCCAACGTTCGTGCAAACCGGCTTTCTGCGCCAGTTCCGTACTGGTTAGCGGGCCTGCGCCACTCATCGCACGGTAAAGGCCGAGTTTGTCTCCCAGATAAATCATCGCCGATATACCCATGCCCTTCAGGTAGCTAAAGACCCGCTCTCCGCTGGTTTTGATTTTCGCTGGGTCGACAGGGCGCTCTGTTGCCATTTAGTATCCCTCCTCACATAGATGAAAGGTAGGTATTGCCCACCTTACTACTCACCCTTCCCCCGTCGCGGTGCGACGCGATAGGTGTAACAGCACTATTCACCTGGCCTTGAAAGGCCAGGCTACCTTCAACAGCCGCTCTGCGGCTGGGTGGTTACTTGGCCTTTTGATTTTTTTCTTCCCCTTAAGCCTATAGCGTTCAGCCTTTAGCCTTTCCTTACTTTCCCTACAGTCTGAAGCCTTTCCTACATTCCACTAATCAACTCAAGAATCGTCCCGTCCGGATCTTTGAAACAAACGACACCGATCTGGTTACCCTTTGGTCCCTTGATCTTCTTGAGCGGCGCGACAAAGTCGACTTTCAACCCCTTGAGTTGTTCGTAGGTTTTGTCGATATCATCGACAGTGAAAGCAATCCGGCAGATGCCAATGTTGTTCAACGTCGGATACGGCTGACCTTGTGGAGGTGGGTCGATGAACTGAACCAGGTCAAGTACCGGGGCATTTGCGTCATTCCCCAAGCGCATGAATACACCACGCAGCTTCCGCGCTTTTAAACCCAGCGCATCGCCAACGCTCGGATCATCGAGGGTAAAATCGTCAACTTTGGTGAAGCCAAGAGATTGATAGAAGCGAATCGACCGCTCCATGTCACGAACACACACATTGACGTGAAAAAGTCGCTGTAGCATGGCTAGTCCTCCTTTTGATTGTCATAACTATTGGCGTTGTTAGCTTTTAGCCAAACAAAATAGGGGCACGGCACGCTGTGCCCCTACCGCTAAAAGCTAATGGCTAAAGGGTAAGAGCTTTCCTTATGCCTGCCCCGACCGCAATACTTGTCCAGGGAAGGCACCGGTGTGTTTGCCACCCTCGTACAATACCGTGCCGTTCACGACCGTGTATTGCACCCCTTGTGCAGGCATGATGAGCCGTTTGCCGCCACCCGGCAGATCGTGAACCATGTCGCCGCGCTTCTTCGACCCCACGGTGTTGAAGTCAAAGACGGCAAAATCAGCGGCTAAGCCTTTCTTGATCATGCCGCGTTGGGTAAGACCGAAGAACGTCGCCGGCTCAGAGGTGAGGCGTTTGACCGCATGCTCTAAAGTGAGAACACCTCGATCGCGCACCCAGGTTCCTAACAGATACGTGCAGTACCCAACGTCGCACAGCATATCGCAGTGGGCTCCGCCGTCAGAGAGGCCGATCATCACGCGCGGCTCGAGGATCAGCTCCGGGATATTCTCTTCCTTGGCGTTGAACAATTCATAGGTGTACAGGAGTTGCAGATTATCCTCGATCGCCAGATCCAGGAAGGTGTCGAGGCCATCCTTGCCACGCTCTTTGGCGATCTGCGCCACGGACTTCCCGAGCAGCGAGTTCATCGTCGGGTTGCCTACTTCATGGACAACGCACCGTTCCCATTTGCCACCGAACACTTTGGGTGCTTCCATCTCTTTGCGAAATTCCGCGCGGAACTTGGCGTCGCGATAGAATTGCTTCTGTTCCTCTACCGGGCGCTGGAAGGCGGGTTTCCAACACGGCAGGTTCGCGAAAATAAAAGGCACGCGCAAGTCGATCTGGATAATGAGCGGCCGACAGCTTACTTGCGGCACCGCTCCTTTCTTGCAGAGAGCGTCAGTCGTCTCGAGCGTCCTCTTCCAGGAGCCGGGTCTATCATCACGGTCGAGCAGCGCCAGCCAGGTAACCGGGCGGCCACTTTCGGTGAGCAGCAAGTCTAATAACGCATACTCTTGCTCATCGATGCTCCCGACGTCGTTCGTCAGTGCCAGTTCCATGCACCCCTTGCCCAATTCCTTGAGGGCATTGGCGTAGGCTTTGAATTCATTGCGGTCCGCCTGCCGACAGGCAATCGGACGACCTTTGTAGCCGATATGCTGCGCCACGTTCGTCGTGGTAAAGCCGAACGCTCCCGCCGCCACGGCTTCTTTGATCAACGCCTTGATCTGCGCGGTTTCTTGCGGCGTCGCCGCGCGATCCATGGACTCTTCGCCCATCACGAAATGACGGAACGGCGTGAGCGGAGCCATGAAGCCGACATTGATGCCCACGCCACGTTTCTGCGCAGCATCCATGTACTCGGGGAACGTCACCCAATCCCACGTGATGCCTTTGGTCAGCACGTCAAAAGGAATGGCTTCGACATTGACCAGATCCCACGCGGCAATCTCGCGCGCTTCAGGCTTGCACGGCGCGATGCCCACGCCGCAGTTGCCCATCACCAGGCTTGTTACGCCATGCCACGATGATGAAGTGATAAGCGGGTCCCAGCAAATCTGCGCATCGTAATGCGTATGGGGATCGACAAACCCAGGCGCGACGATGAGGTCCGAGGCATCGATCGTTTTCTTCGCACCATCTGTGACCTTGCCAATCTCAGCAATCTTGCCATTAGCAACCGCAACATCGGCGCGATACCGCGGCGCACCAGTGCCATCCACAACCGTCCCGTTTTTTATAAGTAGATCGTACGACATGACTGACCTCCTTTGTTCCAAGCTTTCAGCAGTCAACCATCAGCTTTCAGCTTCTAAGGTAGCGAATAGTCATTCTCTTTCTTATTTAGCTGACCGCTGAGAGCTGAATGCTAAAAGCTAAATTACTCCTTCGCGTTCCAACTCCGTTTTCTCTTGTTTAGTGAGCTTGAGCAACTCGTCATACACATAGTCACTATCTTCACCATAACACGGCGCCGCTCGTTCGGTGGGCCCGCCTTGGTTAACAATACTATTAGTGAAGTGAAACGGCACATCTTTAATTGGCCATTCACCAATCTCTGAGTGACGCAGAGGGATCAGCCATTGGAGATGCTGGAGTTGCGGATCACGCTCGACCCGATCTTGCGCGGTCTGGCAGACTCCAGCCGGAACTCCGGCTTTCTGCAAGCGCGCTTGCAGGGCAAACGGTTCTAAATCGTTCGTCCACTGGCCGACGAGTTGGTCAAGTTCATCTTGATTAACTAAACGCGCAGTGAGTGACCCAAATTTCTCCCCCTGGCTCCACACGGGGGTTCCCATTTCACGGACGAGGGCTTTCCACTCGTCGTCATTGGTCACGGCAATGGCAATCCACCGATCAGCCCCACGGCAACGATACGCGCCATGCGGCGCAGCAGGCTTATACGGTGAACGATTCCCCGTCCGTTCCCACGAACGTCCGTTAATCAGCGAGTCGAGCACCGCCGTGCCGGTCATGTAAATTCCCGGCTCAACCTGCGAGCAATCAATGTATTGTCCTTTGCCGGTGCGTTTCTTGTAATAGATTGCGCAGAGCATAGAAATCGCGCAGTAATACGCCCCGCTCCAGTCCATATAGGAGAAACCCCAACCTGCGGGCGGATATGGCGCAGGCAGTCCCGACTGTTCAGTCAAACCACTTGCAGCTTGTGCGATCGGGCCGTAGGAAACGAATTTGACGTACGGACCTTCGTACCCCCAGCCGGGCTGTTGGATGTAAATAATGTCGTCCTTAATTGCTTTGAGTTCTTGGTAGCCTAAGCCCCATTTGCGCATGGTCTCTGCAGTGAATGCTTCGACCACAACGTCACTAATCCCAACTAACCGTTTGAACAGTTCGCGGCCTTTGGGATGCCCCATGTTCAGCCCAATGCCACGTTTCCCGGCGTTTACGTCGTTAAAAAAACCGGCACGATTCACGCTTTTCGAGCTGTCCTTACTGAGACCAGTCATCTCTATGGCGCCAGCTTTTTCTGCTCGCTCCCCTTTGAGTGGCGCAAACGGTGGCATATAGCGCAGGAAATCAAGGCGATCCTTCCACTCGATGCGGATAATCTCAGCGCCAAGACTAGCAAGCAACCGTGGCCCACCGGCACCAGCCAGCAGCCACGTCAAATCAGCAACCCGCACGCCCTCCAATGGTCGATGTGCCACAAGCCTTCCTTTCGTCTCCAAAGAGTTAAGAGTTAAGAATGAAGAGTTAAGAGTGTAAAAGAGAAAGACCCCTTTTTGATTTTCTTCTACAATTCTTCACTCTTCACTCTTAATTCTTCATTCAGATAATCCCCCGCCGTTTCAGTTCCGCTAGCTCATCTTGATTCATCCCCAATCCATCGCAATATACCGCCCCGTTGTGTTCTCCAATAAGCGGTGCCCGCGGTCCCGGCCGCCACGACACTTCGTTGGGAAACATCGGTGCACCAATATAGAAGAAGTGTTCACCCAGTTCCGGGTGTTCGACTTCAGTAAACGTTGCCCGCATCTGCCACTGCTCGTCTTGCAAGTTTTCCTCAGGCTTACGGATTGGCGACCATGGAATGCCAAGATTCTGCCCTTCGCGCCAGATCTCTTCCATGCCAAAGGCAGCGACGCATTCAGCTTGCACGTCAGCAAAGTGCTTGGCAAACTCTAGTCCCTTGCGGTTGTTGGGATCGTCGTACTTCTTATCAGTAAGGTCTCCGGCTTTCCCTTTGCCATCAAGAAAACTCACGATCGTCTCATATCCACCCGGGAACGGATTGGGCAGAATGATTGAGTAGCGTCCATCGTTGGTTGGGAACTGCACTTCTGGCCCAATAACTGGTTGCGCGTGTCGTCCAGTTTGTCGATAACAAGCTGTTTGGCTATAGATCCAGTTGGGCACATCGATCTCAGTACAGACACTGACCGCTTGGTGAATCGGCACGTCGATCATTTCACCTTGGTTATGAGTCTCTCGCCCGATCAACGCGCCAACCGTCGCAATAAAGGCCTGGTTGCCGGCGATATGATAGGCATGCCACATCTGCGGCGCGATCGGTGGAGTATCATACTTTCCGTCTGCTTGCGGGCTGTAGCCACAACACATCATCTGCCCGCCGAGGGCGAGGTGCACGAGATCAGTAGCTTTATAATCGCGCCACGGACCAGTGCGCCCAAACGGCGTCAGCACCACATAAATCAGCCGGGGATTGAGTTGCTGCAGATCCTGCCAATCCAGGCCAAGTTGCTTGAGTGTATCGAGCGGAAGCGAATCAAGCAACACATCGCATTGCGCGATGAGTCGCTTGAGAATTGCCGTGCCTTCGGGGGAATGAATATCAAGTGTCACTCCCCGTTTGCCAAAGTTATAATGCCAGAAGTAGAGGCTGCGATCTGGGTGGGATTCGTCGTGGTAGAAAGGGCCAAAAGCGCGAGTGGAATTTCCTTCTGGTGGTTCGACTTTCAGCACCTCTGCCCCAGCACCCGCTAATAGTTTCCCAAGAAACTCACCTTTCTCATCCGCAAGCTCAAGCACTTTTACGTCGAATAAGAAGCCTTGCATGTTTCTCCTGGTGATCAGCTCTCAGCCAGACAAACTCAAAAGCTGACCGCTGAAAGCTTTTACATCAAAGACGTTCCCGCCGACTCACCACCATAACTCGCAAACGGCACCGTCTGCGCTCGCGCTGTCGGCTCGGTAATCACATTCAGGAGCGCAGGCTTGCCTTTCTCCATTTCTTTCACCGCCCGCTCAATCGCTGGCCGGATCGCCTTTGGGTCTTCCACAAGCTCGCCATATGCCCCTAATCCTTGCGCCACTTGGTCATAGCGGACGTGTCCGAGTTCACGGCCTGGGACATGCATGCCGTTCGCTCGCGCCGTCCAGCCAGCGTTATTACTCACGATCACCAACACCGGCAGTTGATTGCGCACCGCCGTATCAAGTTCCATCAAATTCAACCCCAGCGACCCGTCACCATGCAGCACGACGACCATCTTGTCTGGTGCAGCCGCCTTAGCACCAACACCGAACGGCAACCCGACTCCCATGCAACCGTTCGGTCCAGGATTCAGTCGCGCACCAGGAACAAAAGAAGGAATCACTTGCCGCGACATATTCATGATCTCGTGGCCGTCAACCGCAAGAATACCATTACGCGGCATGAAATCACGGACCTCTTTGCACAGTCGCATCGGATGGACCGGAGCCTGCGCGGAGTTCAAGATCGGCAGCATCTTCTCGCGATTTTCTCGGTCTTTGGCACCAAGTTGCTGTACCCAGACCGAGTCATCGCCAAAACGTACCCGCCCCTTTGCCACTTGTGTGAGTTGCTCGAACACTGCCTTGGCATCACCGACGATTCCGAGTTCAACACTCCGGGTCCGGCCGATCTCTTCTGAATCAACATCCACTTGGATAAATTTCGCCTCCGGAGAAAACCGCGGCGCCCGACCGTAGCCAATGATGAAATTGATGCGCGTCCCGACGACAAGAACCACATCGGCTTCTTTAAAGGCAAATGAACGTGCACCGAGCAGCGAAAGCGGATGGTCATCCGCAACAACCCCGCGTCCTTGTGGCGTGGTAAAGAATGGAATGCCGGTCGTTTCAACAAACGTTTGCATCGCCTGACCAGCATTGGCCCAAAAGATCCCACTTCCTGTGATAAGCAATGGTTTCTTTGCCACCTTGAGCAGATCAACCGCTTTCTCGATGGACTGACTATCGGCCATCAGTGTCGACTTCTGGGCAATCGTCGGTCGTGGTGAGACTCTTCGCTCATCGATCTTCTCAACCAGCATATTGCCTGGCATATCGAAGTACACGGGGCCAGGTTTTCCTTGGCGTGCACGCAGCATGCCCATATGCACATATTCTTTGGCGCGCTGGGCTTCATAGATGCGCACGGCCCATTTTGAAATGGGCTTAAACACAGCGAGTTGATCGAACTCTTGGAAATCACCAAGATCGTAATAATGCACCGCTGAAGAGCCGCCTAATGCCAAGACCGGACAGGCGTCCAGAAAGGCATTTGACATACCTGTTAAGAGGTTTGCTGCACCTGGACCACCAGCTCCCATACAGACACCAACTTTGCCGGTGACGCGTGAATAGGCATGCGCCATCATCGCGGCAGCTTGCTCGTGACGCACGTCGATCAGTCGGATACCAAGCCGCTCGGCGTGCATGGACAGTAAGATATTCGGTCCGCCCATAATGTAGAAAATAGTATCGACGCCTTCTTCCTTCAGTCCCTCGGCTATCAATTGGCTACCGTCGACTTGAGCCATCGCACCCTCCTCGGCGCTTCATTACTACGCCTTGATCTTCACTAACTTTTTTCTTAATAAGTGGCAGAGTCCTTCATCCCTTACCCGCACTTCTTCCATGCAGCCTATTAGTGTAATTGTCGATCAAGGACTGTCCGATACTGCGTCACGACATGGCGCCGTGTTATATACCGCGTCCCTACAATAACTCTACGTCGAGTGACATAGTCTCGTTGTGATACTACTCGCCTGTGTACCACCGGCCGCCGGCTCGTCACTACGCGCCGCTGCGTCAGAAATGTTCGATACGGCACTGATTGCCGTTGCACGATCACCTGCCGCTGCACTACCGGCTGCCGACTCGTCACTACCCGCCGTTGCGTTACATAGCTGCGTCGCGTCACGACTTGCCGTCGTACTACCGGTCGACGATTCACGACCACCCGCCGCTGTGTTATATAGCTGCGCCGCGCAATCACCTGCCACCGAGCAACAATTCGACGTCGAGTAACTGGCCGCCGACTCGTCACTACCCGTCGCTGTGTCACAAACGTCCGATACGGTACTACCTGCCTCTTTACTACCACAATTCGTCTAGTAACCACTCGTCTCCTTACTACGGGACGTCGATTGACCACTGTTCGTCTTTGCGCAACGAACGTCCGATACGGCACCGACTGTCGTCGCACAACCACTTGCCGTCGGACCACTGGCCGCCAACTCGTCACTACCCGCCGCCGTGTTACGTAACTACGCCGCGCAATCACTTGCCGCCGCACCACTGGCCGCCGACTCGTCACTACCCGCCGCCGTGTCACGTAGCTGCGCCGCGCAACCACTTGCCGCCGCGCTACCAATCGACGATACACCACCGGTCGCCGACTCGTCACCACTCGCCGTTGTGTTACGTAACTTCGCCGTGTAACAACGCGTCTACGAACCACAGGAACTCGAGTCACAACTACTCGACTGGTCCGCACCGGGTGTCTTGTCACAATAAGCTGGCGCTGTGCAATTCGTCGTCGGACGGTAACATACCTCCGCGTACGTACGATGCGGCGATACTGAACCACGCGCCGATACCGCACCTCGCGCTGCACTCGGACGGATCGTTGAACCCCAACTATTCGGCTACCAAGATAAGAGCGCCGGACTACACGACCTATTCCATAACTGCCCCTCTCACCACTGGGGCGATGCGTACGTCGTCGCTCGGCCCTTTCCTGCGCAAGCGCTGACTCTACCGCTTCTGCAAGCGGCGTTATAACAGTGACTAGCGTAATGAGGCCAAGCACGACTCGCTGAAAAACCAGGTGCCGAACCAGCCTTCTTCGTCCTCCTTCTATCGCCCCAACCGCTTCTAGCATAAGCTTCCCCTCACCTCACGATTTCTTCGATATCCTCCCCGCCACTTTGCCAACCATTTGAAGTTTTCTCCAACACGTCGGCCTATAAACCCTCGATTCACACAAACCAGGGGGCAGGCTGTGATTTTTGTCCACAATCTTCACCCCGAAGTTTCCATCTCAGGGCGCAGATATATGAGAGAGAGGTCTACGAAAGCAAGGGGCAGATACAGACAATGCCCTAGATACGAGACTAATTCTTTTACTTTTTCCCAGAAGGAAGAGGTCAATTTCTACTTTTTTCTCCCCAGGAAGGAGGGCTCTTGCGAGCCCTCCCCTCCTTCCTCCCGGGGATCCCCGGGCCGCTTACGCGTGAACTATCTTTTGCGCAGCAGCCTACCTAGTAGCAGCAAAACGTTGTCCACCCACAGTCTGTCGCTTCACGGTTTTGCGTATCACGACTGCGCCCGATCAGCGTCAACAGCAGGTGCCATTGGCTACTAGGGAAATAGCTTCCCGTTCATATGTATACGCTGGCTCTAACTATCAAGAATGAGCCGCAGATCAGATACTTCCTCGTCAGCTCTGTCCCAATGAGCCACGTGATTGAATCTCATCCTCCTGTCTTCTTCCTTCCGCTATCGGGACAGCTCCATTGCTGTGAGTAGTATCACTTTCCACTACTCCAAGCACAATAGTGCGTAAGGAGTTCAGATAACTGCTCACATTGACAAAGCGCTTCAATGCCCAATGACGCACTGCCCACGATTGTGACAAAACCATCAAACTGTGAGCCTTCAGGTCGACATCGCCCGAAGGGAACACTCCTCGCTCTACCCCATACGCAATGATTTCTTCCAAAAAATGCTGGATTCTTTCCTCTCCCTCAAGCAGCCGGCGGCGTTCTGCCGCCGTCAATGATTTTAATTCTTGGTAGCCCAGCACTGTATAGCGACGCAGTTCTTCAACCAGCCGTACATATGACTGGTAGGCCAACCACAGCAGTTCTTTGGGATTTACTCCTTCGGCTTTCAGTCGCTCAAATTCCGCTTGTTGATCGCGCAACGTGGCTTCGGTCCGCTCCTGGTTGCGCGAGAATAAGAAGAACAGAATCTCTTCTTTACTAGTGAAATAATTGAAGACCGAGCCGACGCTCAATCCAGCTTTTTGCGCAATCTCGCGGACACTTGTACTATGGTATCCATTACTTAAAAATAAGTTTGCCGCAGCATCGGCGATGCGCTCTTTCCCTTCCAAAAGGCGCTTCTCATCCGCGACTTGCGAGATCGGCTTGCGTTTCCTGCGAAGAACTTGCGCCTTCACTCGCCTATTCCTTTCCAACCTATTGCTGTGCTGTTTCCTGAGTGAGTGTTCATTTCCTCTGCCTCATACGCTAGCTCCCTATGTGTTGTCAAGAAGAAGGCATTTGGAGAGCAAAACGACTCTAAAATCCTGGCCCTCTCCTCTTTCTCAGTTTCTAATTTTTCATTCTTAATTTTTAATTCTTCACTCTTACCTCTTCATTCTTGTCTACGGCCGCATAATTTGCCCAGGCAATCCGCCTTGGTATATCCCATCAGAAAACAAGACGGCGCCTCCTATGATTGTATGCTGTACTCCTGTCGAGCGCTCGATCAGGCGCGGCTTCCCTCCAGGTAAATCGTTTACCCACTCCGGCGGTTGCACCCCGATCGTCGTCGGATCAAATACGACTAAGTCCGCGTCCATGCCCTCTGCGAGACGGCCTTTCTTCATCTGCCCCAGAAACATAGCGGGCTCTCCCGTCAGCCGTCGGACTCCTTCTTCTAAGCTCATTGCTTGTCGCTTCCGTACCCACTCACCCAAAAGATACGTCGGTACACCAGCATCACAGTGCTGATCTACATGCGCCCCGGCATCAGAAAGGCCAATCAACACATCCGGATGCGTAATCAATTCCCGCACCTCTTCAGGGTCAGTGTTAATCACTGACTGTGTAATCCCCATTTCCAGCTCTTCATCGATAGCAAGATCAAGAATCGTATCGACGGGATCTCGCTCCCACAGCGCAGCAATTTCGGCAATGCTCTTATTCAAGTAGCGTTTGTTGTGATCCTTCTCTACCCGCACGACATGCACACGATCCCATTGATTAGTAAAAATCGCTCCACCGAGCTTCAGGTCACGCCGGAACGCCTGGCGAAACTCCGGCTTGTGATAAAGCGCGATCTGTTCTGCCACCGGGCGATTAAACGCCTCCCGCCAGGATGGAAAACTGGCAAAGATAAAAGGCACCTTCATGGTATAGTACTGCTGGATCGGGCGCGGCGTAACTTGCGGTGGAATCTGCAAACCACTTTTCAGGAGCGGCTCGATCCGCCGCAGTGCAGTGCGACACACGCCGGGCATATCCGATCGTCCAAGCAACCCGAGCCATGTCACTGGTCGTTGGCTTTCCCTGGCAACCGCAACCAGGAGATCTAGCTCCTCTTCTGTCAAGACACTCACACTTTTTGTGAGGGCGATTTCGATGACGCCTCGCCCCAACTCGCGCATAATCCGTCCCAGCGCACATAACTCTTCTTTGGTCGCGAGACGACTTGCCAGCGGTTTTCCTTGGTACCCAATATGCTGGTTAAGTAAGCTCAGCGAAAAGCCATAAGCGCCAGCCTCCATCGCCTGTCGGAACAATACTGTCATGCGCTCGAGTTCTGCCGCAGTCGCAGCTCGTTCTGAGGCCGCTGCTCCCATCACGTAATAGCGAAAGCTTGATAGTGGAACTAAAAACCCTACATTTAGCGCGATCCCGCGCTTTGCGATGGCATCCATGTATTGGGGGAAGCTCTCCCATTCATCCCAAGCCACACCTCCGAGAAGCACATCGTGCGGCATCGCTTCCACGTTTACCAAATCCCATGACACGATGTCCTTCTCACGCGGGCGGCACGGAGCAACTCCCACGCCACAGTTCCCCATGAGCACCGAGGTCACCCCATGCCAGGGTGAACAGGTCAAAAGTGGGTCCCAGGAAATCTGCGCATCATAGTGCGTGTGAATATCAATGAACCCCGGTGCCACAACTAATCCATCCGCATTGATTGTATGTTTCGCTTTCCCCGAGATTTCCCCAATCTCAACGATCATTCCATCGCATACTCCAACCGATCCACGAAACCGTGACTTCCCAGTACCATCACAAATCTCAGCATCCTTAATCAGTAGATCGTAACTCATAGTGTCCCCCTTTTTATTTCTCCACTGTTTCCTTACTCAGTCTTCAGCCCTTAAGTCCTCATCGCCCGTCACTCGTTACTTCCCTTGCTCCTGCACATATCGTGCAATCTGTTCATGGGTCGCAAACCAAACCCCAGGTTTCTTCTTCATGTATGTAATCAACCGTTCCAGCATCTGCATCCGATACCGATGGCCGATGACTTGCGGGTGCATAACTAGAATGAACGTCGAGCCCTCAGCATATGCCCCATCAAACTCTGCTGCCCATACCGAGTACACATCACTTGGATTCCGTAACCCGACGTGATGCGTTGCCCAACTCAACTGAAAATACGGCCAATCATCAAGAATCCATTCCACGGGCAGTTCAATCACACCTGACGCTTGTCCCTCTGTTACTAGCTCATACGGTCGGTCGTCAGCCATCATGCTACTGTCGTAGAGAAAGCTCATCTCCTTCACCAACCGGATCGTTACTGGAGTTAGATCCCAAGCGGCCGACCGGAATCCCACTGGCCGCTTCCCCACCTTCTCAACAAAAATCTTCATCGCCTTCTCGTAGACTTCCCGTTCTTCCTTCTCTGTCAGTTCCATTGGGTTTTCATGGATGTAGGAATGAAATCCAAACTCATGCTGCGGCCGTCTTTTAATCTCCTCGACGACGTCAGGATGAAGAACCATAGAGATCGCAGGAATAAAGAAGGTTGCCGGGATCTTATACTTATCGAGCATCGTCAGAATTCTCGGCATTCCCGCCCGTGCTCCGTACTCACCACGCGACATATACGATGGACTTTGCTGCTTTTGAAAGCCTAGCCACACTGGCTCCGTATCAAAATCAAATGACAGGCTAACTGCCACTCGTGCTCCATTCGGCCACCTTTTTGGCGTCAGCCCTTTCCCACTCCTCACTTTGTTCACGTGTGTTTGGATTTGTTCCGGTGTCCACTTCCATACTGATTCTTCTTGCTGCGACTCAACTCTTACGGCCTGGCAAAAGAGGAAGCCCACCACTAATACCGTCAATAGAAACCTCTTCCCTCTATTATTCTCGACTCCGTCTCCCCTCATGTTTGTCTCTCCCTTTACCGTCGTAGTCTCTTTCACTATGATCCCCGCCATTCCGTTTGGAGGAGGGGAATACATGCTTGAAAATCTTTTGCTCTCAACTTCTGACTCATGGCTGAACTTTGCACTCCTTGTCGTCCGGGTTGCCCTTGGCATCTGCATCGTAGTTCATGGCACCGGCAAACTCGGCTATCATCCTACCAACCCCGGCGGCGTTCCAGCCTTCGCCGGATGGTTGCAAGATCTCGGTATGCCCTTTCCGCTTCTCAATGCCTGGGTAGCTACGATCATTGAATTTTTTGGCGGCATTCTTTTTACCGTAGGCTTCTTAACGCGACCGGTTGCTCTTGCCCTGACCATGAACATGCTTATTGCGTCCCTGACCGGCCATCGCGGCGGAGGTTACCTAATCTTGAATAATCCTCCCGGCGCTGAGTACGCCATCAATCTCTCTATTCTCTTCGCCATGTTTATTCTTACTGGCCCCGGTTGGTGGTCGCTCGATTACTTCCTCTTTCATACCCCCTAACCGCCCTTACGATCGCGCGAAGATTTGCACTACGTTTCCTTCTGGGTCCTTCACGGTGAAGTACTTGCCGTGCCCACCCATGTCTACAATGTCATTTACTTGCGCGCCACTCTTAATCAACTGCTCTCGTGTCTCCATCAAATTATCGACTTCAAGCACGACCGTGCCGCCACCACCCGGCGGTACGGTTCCTTCACTAGGGTCCGCCAATGCTACCCCCACACCATTGACATCAAACTGTGTCCATCTGTTCCCATCACGAAACTTCACGTTCATCCCCAATACGTCTTTATAGAACCCTACCGCCCGATCCATATCTTTCACCACATAATACGCACTCGAAAATTTCTTGATTGCCATATCTTCCTCCCAACGTGTTTTCTCTTCTCCTACCTCACAACCCTAACCCTGTGCAAGGAACTCGCCCGAACGAAGAGGGACGATCCGCGTGCGCCGTAGGCGCAAAGCGGATTGCCCCTATGAGAGAGGGCGCCCGCGAAAAAAACAAGTTCGCATACTCTCGTCCTGCTCCTCCCGCGGACACTCGCGTATCTCCTTGACGCTCCTCAACCAACACACTACCCTGCCGCCCCAGGAGGAATCCGTATGGCCGCAGAACAGAAGATGACTACCGGTGCAGAAGCAATCTTAAACGTCGCCGCAGCTGCTGGCATTAATATATGTTTTGCCAATCCCGGCACTACGGAACTCTCACTCGTTCAAGCGCTAGACCGCAATCCTTCAATACACTCTGTGTTAGCTATTTTTGAGGGTGTCTGTACGGGCGCAGCCGACGGCTACACTAGAATCTCTGGTACACCAGCACTCGCTCTCCTGCACTTAGGCCCAGGCCTTGCCAACGGCCTCGCCAACCTCCACAACGCTCGCAAAGCGGGAACTCCCGTTGTTTCTGTAGTCGGAGAACATGCTTCTTGGCATATCGCAGCAAATGCTCCGTTAACTTCTGACATCGATATGCTCGCTCGCCCAATGTCGAAGTTTGTCCACACCTCAACTCGCCCTGACCTCGCCGCTTCCGATATGGCAACAGCCATCTCTCAAGCCCTTCAGCTTCCAAGTGGCCCTGCGACCCTTATCGTCCCAGGAGACGTCCAGTGGGCCGAAGTCCCGGATCAACCAGTTACGTTGCAACTCCCCACTCCCCCTGCACCCAACCCAGCTCATATCGAACACGCTGCCAAAACTCTCCGCTCCGGAAACGCGGCCCTCGTCCTCAGTGGTTCCGCTCTCCGGGCCGCTGGCCTCCGAGCAGCAGATCGTATCGCTCGTGCAACTGGCTGCAGAGTCCTTGCTCCTACCTTCCCCCCTGTACAAGACCGCGGCGCTGGCCTCATCTGTCCCGACAAAATTCCCTATCCTCCTGAACCGGCTCGTCAATTACTCGCCCCCTACCACAACATAATCCTCGCCGGCGCGAGCGAACCCGTCGCATTTTTCGGCTACCCCAACAGTCGTAGTGGCCTGTGCCCTGAAGACGCCAAGATCCTCCGCCTTTGTGATCCAATCGTAGATCCAGCTTCAGCCCTAATCGCGCTCGCCGACGCACTTGAGGCTCCAGCTGATCGCATTGTTCCCGCGTCCGAACGCCCCCATGCTCCACGCGGGCCCCTCACACCCATCTTAATGTGTCAGGCTATTGCTGCCGCGCAAACAGAGGACACTATCGTCATGGACGAAGGCGCAACCGCGGGATTCGCCTACTACGGTCTCTCTGCCGGCGCTCCTCCATTCACGTATATGACACTCACTGGCGGTTCGATCGGCCAAGGGCTTCCTTGTGCCGTCGGTGCCGCTGCCGCCGAGCCTCAGAAACGCGTTATCTGTCTGGAAGGAGATGGTTCCTCTCTCTACACCATTCAATCGCTTTGGACCATGGCGCGCGAAAAACAGAAAGTGACAACCGTCATTTGCAAGAACCGCGCCTATTCCATCCTCCGTTGGGAAATGGAACGCGCCCGAACCACGCCCGGTTCAGCAAGCCTGGCCTTAACAGGTCTCGATAACCCCGAAATCTCCTATCCTAAAGTCGCCGAGGGATTTGGTGTCGAAGCTCGCGCGGTCTCTACCGCCGAGGCACTCACCGACGCGCTCACCTCTTCCTTCAAGTCCTCTGGCCCGATGCTTATCGAGGCTAACCTGGAGTGACCCCTTTCCCTAGCACCAGAGATATCATGAGTCACTTCGTGTTATAAGTTGACTAACAAAATACTTTGCTGCTAGGGTATCATGCTCCGACTTCGATAGTCAGTGACCAGTGAATTCCTGAAATACGGCTTCTTTGCCCGGGCATCGGCCCTCTTACCGAGACGCGATTCTCACCGCCATGCCCCGTATCGCCCCCTTCAATCCGCCGAAACCGCGTCTTCTGGTCCCGGAATCCTGCACCTTTTGTGTCTATCAAAACGCTGCAAAAACGTAGCAATGGCAAGAATTTCTGCTATACTCTCCTCATGTTCTCCCGTGATAAACGAAAAGACGTATAGAAGCAAAGCTGACTCTATGTTCAGTTCGTGATAGATTCGCCCACAAAAGGCCATGACACACACTCGACTGCTCTTGGTGAAAGATTGATCCATGACCCGCATCGACTCATTGTCGCGACGAACCGACCTGTCGGCCAATTTCCCCTTATCTCACTCAAGAACACCGATCTCTCACAGATTGTTTCTTGACCTCGCTGACGGCTATTTGGTCACTGACGGTGCGGGAACTATCCAAGAGGCGAACCACTTGGCGGCTCAACTCCTGCAGACCACCCCCGCCGCTCTCCGCGGCAAGCCGATACTCCGTTACCTGACCCAAGACAGCCGTAAGGTATTTCTCTCTTTCTTGCGCCGCTTTCGTACCTCCGCGCCTCGTGTTGAATCATGGAACGTGACCCTGCAGCCGCTCCACGGTTCTTCGGTACAGGTTACACTCTCGGCTCTTGCCTCGCGCGATGTCACCGGTAGATTCCTCACGTTCCACTGTCAGTTGAGCCACACGCCCCCTCTCAAGTATCGAGAATCTCCGCCGGAGCAAGGGGATCCCCAACACACCGACGTCGGCCAGACCAGTGACCTAACCCTGTGCACCCATGACCTCAACGGCATTTTACTGTTTGTCAATCGGACTATCGCTGCTATCCTCGGTTACCAAATTCAACAAATGGTCGGCCATAGCCTTGGCGAATTTCTTGTCCCTACCGAACAACGCCAGTTCGACTCGTACATACAACGTATCCGGCGCGGACCCACACAAACAGGCGCGCTACGCCTCTCAACAAAGACCGGGAGTGAACAGCTTTTCCTGTACCGCACTGCCCGTCATGAAGTCGCTGGACACCCGCTCTACGTTCACTTGTATACGCACGGCAGTTTCCCTCAGCACCGACCACAGGCTCCTCGATCACTGCTCCGTGACGGACGCGAGTGCCGCATTCGCGATCGCGCGACAGAGCTGACAGAAGTCAATGAGCGGCTCGAACAAGAGATCGCTGAGCGTACGCGGGCCGAAGAAGTACTCCAACAGGCTCGTCAAGACTTAGAACGTCGCGTTGCAGCGCGAATGGTTGAACTGTCCCAAGCTAATATGCTGCTGGAACAAGAAATCCTCGAACGCCGGCAAACGCAGGAGGCGCTCCGAGACAGTGAGGCTCGCTACCGCCTGCTTAGTGCCTCTGCTCCTATCGGTATCGCTCAAGCTGATGTTAATGGAGAACTCGTCTACACAAACCCGTATTGGCAAACCCTTGCCGGCCTCTCCTTCGAGCAAACGCGAGGTAGAGGGTGGCTGCAAGCGATACATCCCGATGACCGCAACGTAGTCACCAGTGCATGGTGGGCTGCTGTACGCGCGGCCCACGCGTTCTCCCACGAATGGCGTTTCTCGCTTCCCAACGGAGAGGTTCGTTGGGTGTATGCTCGTGCCACTCCGCTTCGCTCGGTCGATGGCGAGTTCGCCGGTCATGTCAGTACGCTTGAAGATATTACCTCGCAGAAAAAAGCCCAGGCTCTACTCCAAGAAGAAGCTCAAGTATCTCGCGAGCAGACAATTACCCTAGCTCGTACTCTCAAAGCGCTGACCGCTGAGCCCGATCTTGATTCCTTTTTGAGCCAGGTAGTGACGGCAATCGCCCAACAACTGAGCGCGCAGCGTGCGCACTTGTGGCTCTATGAGAAGTCTCGCGCGAGCTTCTCGCCATATATGGTATGTGAAAATGGCGTCACCGAGCTCGTTACGCTGAGCCCTTCTTCTTGGCCTTCGTATTATATGGACGAGTCCCAATTTTGGCCTGAACTCGTTCACACGCACCGTCCCATCCTTGTCCCTGACATCGACCACGAGCCACGCCTTGCGTACGGCGCAGAACTATCCGCTCAAGGTATCCGTACACTCTTATTAGTACCTCTGCTCTTAGAAGATGAAGCAACAGGATGGTTAAGCCTGCAAAGTACTGCAACCAATAGCTACCGCCCCGAAGAGATTGAACTAGCCCAAGCTCTAGCCCAGCAGGTTGCTCTTGCTATGCAACTTGCCCACTTTGCCGAACAACGCCGCCAAGCAGCAATTCTTGAAGAGCGTAATCGTTTGGCCCGCGAGATTCACGACACCTTGGCTCAGAGTTTGACCGGCATTATCATTCAGCTAGAAGCCGCAAACGAAGTACTTTCCCCTGCTCCTGATGGCGCCTACTTACACTTAACCCGTGCAATGACTCTCGCACGACAGGGCCTCACCGAAGCTCGTCGGTCGGTACGTGCCTTGCGCCCTCAAATGTTGGACAACCAAGACCTTCCATCTGCCTTGCGGCAGTTGACCGTTCAGCTTGGCACAGGCAGGCAAATCCCTATCTCTTTCGTCCTCCATGGTACGCCTTGTGCCCTCCCTGCTGAAGTTGCAGCCAACCTCTTGCGTATCGGTCAAGAGGCGATTATCAATGCCCGTAAGCATGCTCAGCCAAAAACGATTTCGCTTGCTCTAGATTTTCACCCCAATGAAGTGCAGTTGCGCGTACACGACGATGGCCGTGGGTTCGACACGTTTTCCTCTCCAGCTGGGAGCGGCTTTGGACTCATCAGCATGCGAGAACGCGCCGAACGTCTCGGAGGGCAGCTCACTATTACCAGTGCCCCAGGACAAGGAACCGAAGTAGCCGTTACAGTTCCCACCTCCTAACTTCCTGAAGGACTAAATTGTACCTATGAACAAACATAACCCGATTCGTATCCTCATCGTTGATGATCATCCTGTTGTTCGCGAGGGCTTAGCTGCCCTCATAGAGCGTCGCGAAGATATGACTGTAGTCGGCGAAGGTAATAATGGGCGCGAAGCGATTGATCTCTTCCGCCGTTTCACTCCTGATGTGACACTGCTCGATTTGCGCATGCCTGAAGTCGATGGCGTCACCGCCATCACCGCAATTCGCGAACATGCCCCCACTGCCCGCATCGTTGTCCTCACAACCTATGACAGCGATGAAGACATTTACCGTGGCTTGCGGGCTGGCGCGAAAGCCTACCTCCTTAAGGATACCCCCCCACAAGAACTCCTCGATACCATTCGCGCTGTCCATGCTGGACAGACTCGGATTCCACCCGATGTCGCCGCCAAGCTCGCCGAGCGCATGACTGGCCCGGAACTGACGCATCGAGAACTCGACGTTCTCCGCCTTCTCATGGCCGGCAAGAGTAACAAAGAGATTGCTGCCGCACTATTTATTAGTGAGGGAACAGTCAAAACGCACGTGAATAATATCCTCGGAAAGCTTGGCGTGAGTGATAGAACACAGGCTGTGACAACCGCCCTCAAACGCGGACTGGTATCATTGTCCTGATCGCAAAACTGTGTGCCTCGTCGTTCATCGTCCGCCCGTGGGGCTGCTATCGCCTAGATATACTGGGCAAGGATACAGCCCCTTTTCCGAGAAAACATCTTCTTGCATCCCCGCCGTATGTTGTATTTCTAATTCTATCTTTTCCTCGATTGTCTAAACCCCTAGAGCTACGCTATTGAGAAGGTCCCCAAGGAGGCTGTCCTGCGTTGCTCTACACTTTCCTTTCCTCCAGCACGTACCAGGATCGCCAGGTCGCTGCGCGTAGGAAAGGTGAAAACAAAGATGCGCTTGGGGACCGCAAGGTTCTCTCGGGCTGCATGTACGAGTAAGCAACGTAGGACGCCTCTGCCCCCTTCCCTCCGCAGCCGCATAATCCTGGGAGAAGAAATAAAGTCAACATGCTGTGACATCTCGTCACTTGTTGTTTCCCAGTACGAATCCAGGACACGATTATTCACACGCCTGCGCCTGGCCAGCCTCACTTCTCTCGTCTGTGGCATGACGAATCGACTACCTTACGGGAATCGGTTTTATGTCAGAGGCGACGACTTTCTCAGGAGTACGGCACGCTAATGGCTGATCGTGACCACATACTCGTTACTGGGGCTGGGGGATTCATAGGTTGCCATTTAGTCCGCTACCTTAAGCGCCAAGGGTATTGGGTGCGTGGAGTTGATCTCAGGTATCCAGATTTTTGCCCCCATACCGCCGACCAATTTTTCTTGCTCGACCTCCGACGGCCAGAGGATTGCTTAGAAGCTACACGAGACATTGATGATGTCTACGCATTGGCGGCCGATACCGGAGGTCGCGGTTTCCTGCTCTCGCGCAAGGTCAATACTACGTACAACAACGTGCTTATGAACCTCCATACCCTTGCCGCCGCACACACACGGCGAGTCAAACGTTATCTGTTCGTGTCTGCTACGGCAATCATCGGCGACGCAGGGCCACCGCAGTCTGATGTCATTTCTCCCAACATAGATGGAGCTGCGCTCCTCAGGCAACACACTGCCACCTTAGAGCAACAGTTACTAGAACGTCTCTGTCTCCAGGCCCGCATCGATTATGGCACAGAGATCGGAGTCGTCCGCCTGCCAAACGTTTTCGGCCCGTTCTCTCCGTGGGAAGGTGGCAAGGAGCGGGCCCCAGCGGCCCTCTGTCGCAAAATCGCGCTGGCAAAACTCACCCAAACGTCTGAGGTCGAAATTTGGGGTGACGGAGAACAAATACGCACTTTTTGTTACATTGACGATTGCATCTCTGCCCTCCACCACGCTATGCAGGCATCGCATCCAATCTCGGTTATACCGAGTCCCTTTGCCCCATTCACCATCAATCGCCTCGCGGATCTCATCGCCAACGTTGCAGGTATACAAATAATTAAGAAATACCTCCCAATTCCTGAAAGCCCTCGACACGACACTGCCGCCAACACGAATATTCCCTCAATCAGCGCCATGGAACCACAAACTCCGATCGAACAGGCGTTAGCTACAACCTACGCATGGGTTGAGGAGCGCGTTCGCACTCGGCGACTTGCGCTTCAGCCTGTATAATCTGAGGACACCGGGTTTCCTTTAATGTTGCCGTTTTTCACCGATATTTCTCTGAGTAAGCCCGTGAGGACACTACATGACTGATGTGAAGTTGCAGTTCGCATAGGACGTTTGATACGATGAATTTACGGTCTTTACTTGAGTCCCTAACATCATGACATCACACCTTGCGCCGACGGAAGTCTGCATCACAGTTGATACCGAGTTCAGCATTGGTGGTGCGTTTGAGAATCCTGCTGCCTATAAGCCTATCGGCCCTCAACGCGTCTTATGTGAAGTCGAGGGGAAAGAACAAGGGTTAGGTTTCCTACTCGATACCTTTGCAGAGTACGGTATCTCCGCCACATTTTTCGTCGAAGCGTTGAACCACTGCTACTTCGGCGATGCCCCGATGCGGGACCTGGCCCAGCGCATTCTTGCCGCCTCTCAAGACGTCCAACTACATCTCCACCCCTGTTGGACGACATTTCGTCATCCCCAGTGGCAAACTGATATTTGCTGGGCAAAGCGCAGTGACTCATGGGTTGGGCTATCGGCCAGTGAAACCCATGACCTGATTCAACTCGGCCTCGATACCTTTGAACGGTGGCAATTGCCCCGCCCTATCGCGCTTCGTACTGGCAACCTACAAGCCACCGCCGCTATCTATCAGGCAATGGCAGATCTACGGATCCCTCTCGCTTCCAATGTTGCTCCCCCCATATATCGCTCGCCGGACCCGATGTTTCATCTTATGGGAGGGCGGCATTGGTTCCACGGCGTTTTAGAGCTCCCCGTCCTCAGTTATACCGAACTGCAGCTCGGTCCGTGGCAGAGGCAGCATTCGTTTACCATTGTCGCGGTCTCGGTTGACGAAATCGACGATCTCTTATGGGCAGCTCGTCACGCAGGCATATCACCCTTAGTGATCGTTGCCCACCCGTTTGACTTCATTAAAGCTTCCGATCCTCAATATTCTCACTTACGCCGCAATCGCATCAACCAAAATCGCTTGCGTCATTTGTGTCATTTTCTGTACCAACACCCGCAAGACTTTGTTTCTGTTTCTTTTCGCCAGGGTCAAGACCGCTGGATCCAAACCGAAGCCACTGAAAATCCGCGCATTAAAGTATCGCCGTTCGCCGTTGTTCGCCGCCTTGCCGAAAATAGCTTGAACGATCTACTGTGGTCCTTTTAGTCCTCAGATCGACGTCGTCTAGCTGCGCCTCATTCGGTAACCATCCCACAACGGTCGTACTCCTGAAGCATGACCCATCGCCTCGCGATAAGGGAATCCTTGACAGCCTTCGTTGGGCGTGGCTAATAGGGACGTGGACAAATTTGTTCTAGGTAAGGAGGACGTTATGCCGACACCACAGCCGGCTATTTTTGCCACAATGGGTCAGCACCAATGGTATGTGCATCTTAGCCGTGAGGCCGGAGCCGATCTGACCCACATTAAGTCTGTCATTCGCAACTTACGTAGAGTCTGCAAAGACCAAGGAATTAACCTCGTTCTCGGTTTTGGCCCAACACTCTTGAAGGATCTGAGTAAAGACATGCCCAATGACTTCCAACCGTTTGAGACTGTCAAATCAGTCGACGGCAGTGGACGGGAAGCAAAAGGAACACAAGAAGAACTCCTCTTCTGGATGAACAGCCCGCGCAAAGATCAGGTCTGGAAAGCCCAGTGGGACGCTCGGCAAGCACTAGTGGGGCACATGAAAGTAGCCCGCGAGACAATGACCTTTATCTACGGGAACTCACTTGATATGACCGGCTTCATCGATGGGACTGGGAACCCGACCCCTGATCGTGAACGCGAGGTCGCCGTTGTTCCTGAGGGCCAACCTGGAGCAGGTGGCAGTTTCATTCTCGCCCAACGCTGGGTTCATGACCTTGTAGGTTGGGAAAAACAGTCATTAGGAGAACAAGAAGGGGTCTTTGGTCGTACCAAAGCCGACTCGACTCGTCTAGAAAAACAACCGGCTCACTCTCACCTTGCTCACGTTGAATTGCGTCAAGGCGCTACCGCGGATGCGAGCAAACCGAAACGTGACGAGATCGCGCGGCGCTCAACTCCGTACGCTTTTCACGATGGCACAGTAGGGTTGTATTTTATGGCATTTTGTCGGGCACAGGCACCGTTCCGCGAACGGCTACGTGCGATGTATGGCGCTGACGGCGGGGTACGAGACAAGCTGACCGATTTCAGTAATCCTGCTTCTGGTTCTTTCTACTTTGCCCCGTCAGTCGAAACGCTCGACAGCACTCTTGCCTAAAGTTCTTTGCCGAACAGTGCATGCGTAAGGCAAGCCCTCAGACTTGCCTTACGTTATCAAAGCCTTCCTTCTTCTCCTTTACTGCTTGAGTCGAGATTCTACCGTCTGCCAGTCAACATTCGCCAAGAAGGCATCAATATACTTCGGTCGGTCGACTGGTTTGTAGTCAAGCAAAAATGCATGCTCCCACACATCCATGACAAGCACTGGAGTAAATCCGGCAATATTTCCTTCTTCATGAAGAGTGATCCAGTGATTAGAAAGGCGGCCAGTAGTAGGGTTCTGATAACACATGGCCCAGCCAACGCCACGCATCTTGCCGATCGTCACAAAGTCAAATTTCCACGCGTCATAGCTACCATGACTCGCCTGAGCGGCTTTCACAAATGCCGAGTTCGCGCTCGGCTCGGCAGCACCACCTTGTTTAAGGTTGTCGAAGTAATATTCATGCAGGACCATCCCATTATACTCGAACCCCAGGCGACGGGTGAGCTCTGCATAGGCTGCCATTTGTTCTTGTCCGATTGCTCCGCCTTTCAGCATCTCGCTGAGTTTCGCCGTAAGATGATTGGTCTGGGCGACATATCCTTCGTATAACTTGAAGTGAAGGTCAAGCGTCTGGTCGGAAATTCCTACCAATCCACTCACTGCAAACTTCTTGGCTACATACTGTGCATTCGTCATTTGTTTTCTTTTTCCTTTGTCCTCGTAAGTAGGTCACTGTTGGTGTAGCGTACCAAGAAAATCAACGGAAGATCATTGTTGATGAAGAAGTCTCATCTTATTTATAAGCAAGAACCTCCTCGACACTGCTTGTTTTATCTCACAAGGCATGAACGATGCGTGATCGTGTCATTCCTCGCTTGTTCCCTCTTTTGGTTCGCTCCCCTTCCAGTGTACGCCTGGGGAACACGGGCACATCGCATCATCGCTCACATCGCCGCTTCGTACCTCTCCACTCACACTCGCCAGGAAGTCGCCAAGCTTATTGACCCGCAATCCCTCGCCGATATCGCAGACGACGCCGATCTCTGGCGTCAAACGCGTCCCGAGACCGGGCCGTGGCATTACGTCAACCTTTCCTTTGACGCGTCCCAGTACGACCCTGGTCGGGACTGCCCAAACGGTGACTGCGTTATTGCTGCCATCGCCAAATATCGCGAGGTTGTGGCTGATCAGCAGCATTCACGGGCACTACGACACGAAGCGCTCATATTCCTCGTCCATCTTGTCGCGGATGCGCATCAACCCCTACACTGTATCGACAACCGTGACCGTGGTGGGAATAATGTCGCGGTCACGTTCTTTGGTATTCCTACCAATCTCCACGCCGTCTGGGACAATGAGCTTCTCTTCCGCACGCACTTGGGCGAACGTGCCTACACATATCGTCTCCTTACCTGGCTCGCTTCGCATGATCTTGAGGCGCTCCGGCGTGGAACCCCGGTTGATTGGGTACTTGAAGCGCACAGTGTTGCCCGTGACTACGCATATCAGCTTCCTGACGACCGCAACCTTCAATCACACTATTACAGTAACAATTTGCCTATCCTTGAAAGACAGCTCGCCAGAGCTGGTGTTCGACTCGCAGGGCTATTAAATGAAGCGTTCCAACGCGACGGTACGTATCGCTAGACCGCCGTTCTGAAACCCTCAACCTGTTAAGCCGCTCTTTCGCTGCAACCACATAGCACTGCCCTCTGGGCTGAGAGCCCTTCTTCTCGCTTTCTGGCAACAGTTCTGGTCACCTTGGTTGACTCTCATGTCATTGCGTTAGCATCCAACCAAACACAGCATCAGGCACAAACTTCGTACCCGCCCTTCAGACCAGTAGAGATTTCTTCGCATACACGACTCACCGGTGATCCCCTCGCAACCGAAATGAAGGCTGAGAGGACATATCCGTCGTGTCAATAAAGCCGCACGACACGACGCCGATAGAAGACACAGAGCACGCAAGGGGGTCGCACTGAAGGAGTACGAATGAAGACGAAACTGGCCGACGTCGCCCTTGGGTTTGTCAGCCTTTTGCTGTTAGTACAAGTCTTCTGGTTCACGTACGATCACATCACTACCGACGAATCCGGTGCATTTCTGTGGCAACAACTCGGCTCAACGCTCGCACTTGCAGGCGGCTTCCTTTTATTATGGCGAGCGACATCTCCACAGAAACCTGCTGAGCCGCTCAAGTCGCTCGTGCTCCTGCTGCGCGCGCCGCGAGACCTCACAGTTGGGCAGCTACGCCAAGCGGTCGCGACCTCACTCGGTGTGCTCTGCGAGGGAACCGACAAGAAGGCGGCAAATTTCATTACTGACACGCCGCCAGCGTTTCTCATTCGCGTAGAAGGGTATACATTGCTGGTGAACAATTGTGACAGTTTATATATCGACCGATCGCAAAATACCCCTGAAAACATCCCTAACATTCGTCTCCAGCAGGTGATCCGCGACCACCGTGCGTGGCTGTCTGTCGATCTGCTTGAAGCCCCTACAAACTCGTCTTTTGATCTCATTTATCAGCGGCTCGGCCGCTTGATTGCGACCCTCACAAGCGACGATTGTGTCGGCATTTACTGCCCGGAGACCAATCAGTTAAACGTGTGGCACCCGACCTTGATCGCCCATCTCCAGGGGAGCAAGCCACTCCAGGCTGTCACAGAACTCGCTGATGTTCCCGCCGTCCGCGTTACAGCGAACGATACTCAGCTTCAAGAAGCCTCTAACGCGGCTACCTCAATGTGGTCGATCTTTGTCAATGCCTTTGAGCAACGACACCCTGGGCAAACCTTTGCGGTGAAAGCTCCTTTTACTGATGGGCACGAAACCGAGTATATGTGGTTGCTCGTCACCGAAATTGGTGAAAATACAGTGATCGGCAGCTTAGATAATGATCCCGTCTACCTGCGCAACGTTGGCGCTGGAGACACCGTCACCGTGTCACTCGATCAGGTAAACGATTGGTTGTATACAGACGGTGAAGAGATGGTTGGCGGTTTCACAGCCGAAGCTCTGACCAAAAACCTGGCAGCATAGCAAGCCCTAAATTGCCCCCTGTCTTAAAGGGGGCAGCGCAGAGCGCGGGGGGTTTTTGCTAGGTACAGTGCCGATCTTAAGTGTTTCGTTTCGGGCCAGGACGATCATGGCCCACCACATACACGGCCCTTCCCCTCAACTCAAGACTTCAGGCCGCACCCTTCACGCGCTGCAAGAGCTCCAAGGTTGTGCCATCAGGGTCGCGAAAATAGACAGCTTTTACTTTATAGCCATCCAGCTCGAATAATTGCGGTCGCGAGTAGAACTGCACCCCTTGTGTTGTGAGGTCGGTATACGTCCTCTCGATGTCTTTCACCCAAAAAGCAACCTCAGTAATCCCCGGATTCTTGATTCCTGGATATGGCTTACCTTCGGCCACGGGCGAGACAAAGTGTAACAGTTCAATCGGCGCGCCTTTCGGTTCTTCGACACTCCGCAAGTAGACGGCTCGCAGTTGTGTCCCTTTCTCTTGCGTCAGCGCGTCCGCTTCTTCTCCGTCAAACGTCACGTCCCCAACGACTTTGAGCCCAAGCAGGTCTCGGTAAAAGCGGATCGCTCGTTCCATATCACTAACAGTAATGCCAACATGGGCAAAAACTCCGAGCATAGTCGATTCTCCTCTCTTCCTAGATGGGAATTGACGAACAAAATTGGTAATCAAAGTTCTCGGCGGGACAGGCGCCTTGCCTGTCTTCCTCCGCAGAAACAGGCTGCAAGCCTCTTCTGCCAAAGCAGTAGTTGCTCGACAAAACTCAGTAGTAGCGCATCATGTACGCCCCTTGTCTCCGTACCTCACAAATTCGGATGCTGAGTATGCCACACAGTTGATTGCTCATAGGCATGTGCCACTTGACAAATCGTGGGCTCATCAAATGGCTTTCCGGCAATTTGAAAACCAACCGGCAACCCATCACTATCGAACCCGCACGGCACCTGAATCGCCGGAAAGCCAGTAAAATTGAAAATCGGTGTGTATACAGAAAAACTCGTCGCTACGATACTTAAACCAGGCGACTCGTCGGCAATATGGTTAATCTGAAAGCCTGCGGTCGGCAACATCAACACATCCGCCGTTGTTGCTAGTGCTTGCAAGAGATCATCGCGAACCTGTGCTCGAGCACGCTGCACCATCAAATAGTGAGCTCCACTCACTAGTAAACCATAGGCTGCAAATAACTTAGCGTGAGGATTATAATCGTTGCCGCGATTACGCACGTTATCTAGATGAATTGCGGCACATTCGGCGAACAACCCTGGCCATTCGATCGCTTGTAGTTGATCCAAGGTAATCGTTGGCACGTCAACAATCTTCGCACCGAGTTTGGCAAGTTGTTTGACGGCTTCGTTGTATGGTCCGAGCAGCTTCACATCGCAGTTGTCTTCGTAGACTGATCGCAACAGCCCGACGCGTAGTCCTTTAATGTCACGTCCAAGTTTTTCAGCAAAGTTTGGCACTGGTACATTCGCTGAGGCAGGATCGTTTGGATCATAGCCTGCACACGCTTGAAGCACCAGTGCAGCGTCAGTCACCGTGCGTGTGAGTGGGCCGGTGTGATCTAAACTCCAAGACAACGGATATACGCCCGCACGACTGACACGACCATACGTCGCCTTCAAACCAACGATACCGCACGCCTGCGCAGGCCAGCGAATGGAACCACCCGTGCACGACCCCATTCCAGCATACGCTAAACCGCTAGCAGTTGAAGCAGCCGCACCACTGCTCGAGCCACCAGCATCATGTCCAAGATTCCACGGGTTACGCGTTGGGCCAAAATACGACTTCGTGGTGGGAAAGCCGTAAGCAAATTCATAGGTTGCGGTCTTGCCGAGCACAAGTGCACCCGCCTCTTTGAGCTTCTTTACTGCAGTACAATCGTTCGCTGCCACATAATTATCGAGAGGTTTTGAGCCACAGGTCGTGCGGCCACTCTCATAGATATCTTTGATACCAATTGGAATGCCGTGCAGTGGATTGCGATACTGACCACGCTGAATCTCAGCCTCAGCCTGCCGGGCCGCCGCACGCACTTCGTTTGTAAACACAGTGTAATACGAGTGGAGCTTAGCGTCGAATTCTTCGATCCGGGAGAGCATGAGTTCGGTAAGTTCTATCGGGGATACCTCTCTGCGTTTTACTTTCTCACTGACTTCGGCAATCGAAGCATAGGCTAACTCTTGTGCAGCCACCGTCATTTGCTCCCTCCTTTCTCAGGGGAATACATCAATAGCGGCTCACTTTCGGGAAATATCATGCCATCGGCGATCTTTCGTGAACGTAACATACTGTGGACAACCTCCTGCCAGCGGAGCAGATTGTCATATGCCGGGACGAGCTGGTCGAGTTCACTGTCAGTTAAGGACACGTTCCACTCGGCCAGTTTAGCGGCCATAATGCCCTTCTTGTCCATCGTGCCCTCCTACTCTTGCACGAAGCGTTTCTTTGCCCATCCTTGATCAAAGGGTGTCCAGAATACCGGTTTGAGATGGACCTTGGTAAACTTCCATTCACCGTTCTGTTTCACAAAATGATCTTCATACGTTGCGGTTCCCCACACCGCCTGTGTCTGGCGACCATCACTTGTTGTCATTGTACAGGGCTCCAACAAATACCACTGGCCAACGGCAGTGTTGCCGTTCACTTCAACTGACGCATTCATGACGTAATGGAGCGCAAAGGGAAGAGACGTTGTCTGTGCGCCGCGGAGAAATTCCTCAATTGCTTTCCGCCCTTCGGCGTGGCCAAAGGGCGCACCTTCCCAGACCGCATTTTCAGTGAAGAGATTAGCGAAACCAGCATGGTCTTGCGCATCGGCACAATGGCAGTAGCGAATCTTGAGTTTCTTGATTGCCTCAATGTCTTCTAGCGCTTGGAGCCTGCGTTCGATATCGGTGGTACTCACTGATGATTCCTCCTTCTCTGTCATTCTTGCCTGTCTGTAACACCTTCCCTGTACCGACCGCAACTCTACTTGTACTCACTTGACCTCAGCATAAGGAAAGGCAACAGCGAAAAAGCGAAAAGGGAAAGAAGGAATGCCTTTTTTCGACTCCTAGACCCCCGGACCCCTAGACTTTTTCCCATTTCCACTTTTTCCTTTGTCCTTTTATCTTTCCCCCACTAACGGCGAAGTCACCTTCGCAAATGTCTCACTGAGTGAAGTCTTCACATCGACCACCATTGGTTTCTCACTTGCAAGGGCTTCTTTCAAAGCCGGTTCAAGCTGACTCGGATGCTCAACACGAATGCCGCCGCAACCGATAGCACGCGCAATTCCCGCGTGATCGAAATCGGCAAAGTCACAAGCAATGTTGCGATCCCCCTGTCCGTGCTTTACCCAGCCGAGTGCGCCGTTGTTAAAGACTACAGAAACGATGGGAATGTTTTCTTCTCGCGCGGTCATCAAACCATTAAGGCCAATAGCAAAGCCACCATCGCCAGAAACAGCGACGACTTGTCGCTGCGGATAAATCAACTTCGCCGCCAATGCAGAAGGAATTGCATAGCCCATACCACCAACACCCGCAGGCTGGAGAAACGTTCCTGGGCCTTTGGTCTGGTAGTAATGTGTCATAAAAATCCTATTTTCTCCTGCATCACAAGTAATGATGGCATCATTGGCAACCGTCTTGTGTAAATCCTTGATGACACGTTGGGGCAGAATCGGCGTGGCACTCGAAACAAACTCTGCTGCGTTGAAGAACCCGTGTTGCACACGTGCACTCTGGAGATTTGCTCGCGCTGTCTCTTTCTTTGTCGCTAACACGCCCCCTGCCGAGCGCACCGCCTCAGCCAACTGCGACAGTACGACTTTGGCGTCACCAATGAGCGGAACTTCCACTGGGTACGTCCATGAGGCGTTCTTGGGTTCAATTTCGATTTGAATCATTATCTGTCGTTTAGGGTCGAGCAATTTTGGGGTCTCAAATGCTGTGTCTGTCGGTGCGAGTTTCGATCCTACTACCAAGACCACATCCGCCTCTCCAACGACGGCGTTTGCGAGTGAAGTACCAAAATTGCCACAAGTGCCTAATGCCAGCGCGTGTGTCTCAGCAAACGTACCCTTCCCTCCTGCTGTCGTCGCCACCGGAGCAGCGAGAGTTTCGGCGACGGCACTCAACTCATCATAGGCACAGCTGATACGAACACCATTACCAGCAATTATCACCGGTCGTTCCGCGTACACAAGCAACTTTGCTGCCTCTTCAACTGCCGTGGGATCAGCGGCGGGTGGAGAACCGGGAAGAAAAGGGTCCATGGTATAGAGTGGTGGCCGCGAGTTCGGGCTGATTCGTCCGCGCAGTGCTTGGCTATGGTATAACACGGCAACCGGACCACGCTCACCTGTTAGCGCGTGCTTAATTCCCAGTTGCGTACACTGCACCGCATGTGTGCCACTAGTGGCCACCAGCGTCTGTTTTGTGAAACCAGAAAACGTTTGCTTCGCATCCCAAGACCCATATTCTCCGACACCGGATTGATACGGCCCATGCAGCGAATATGGAGAATGATCACTCAGATCAGTCAGAATCAGCATCGGTGAGCTAGAGAGATGCGCTTCAATTGCTGCCATACTGACATGAACCATGAACGCCGCCTGGGCAATAGTCACTCCTGGCTTTCCCGTGAGTCGTCCATACACTTCTGCCATAACCCCGGCACGAGACTCTTCCCGCACCAACACGGCACGAATAGTGCTCTTATGGTCATACAACGCATTGTACAAAACACCGGTGTTCCCTCCGGGCAGACCGAAGACCATATCGATCCCAGCTTGTTCGAGGACGCGAACAATCGCTTCACTTGGTGTTACTTCTTCAGTTAGTAATGATCGCGCGGGTCGGCGCGTGAACTTCGCCATACGTGTTCCTCCTTTTTTCAGCACAGTAAGCAACTCTCCGCGGAAAGGCAAAGGCAGGAGCCAGTTCTGCTTGACATCAAAGTGCAAAGCGGTCTATGGGGAAAAATGCATGACTGTATAAAGGAGGACGACTATGGCCATCTTTCGTATGTATACAGGAAGTGACGGACACTCTCATCTTGAGGAACAGTCTATCGCCGCACATCCGATCTTATCCGAAACACGCCCGACTGTGCATATTCAGTTTCGTGAGCTGCCGGCAGGCACGTTTATGGATTGGCATCCTGCTCCGCGACGGCAGTATGTCATCGTCCTGGGTGGACAACTGGAAATTGGCTTCAAAGACGGAACATTAAAACGGATGAATCCGGGCGATGCCACCCTTGCTGAAGACCTGACAGGACCAGGGCATACAACTCGCGTGGTCGGCAGTGGACCAGCGCTGACCGCAGTGGTTCCGCTTGCGTGACGCGTGTGCAGAGAAGGACGAGGAATCCCTCGTCCTTACGAATGATGAGAGTAAGAGACTCCGTTCACTCTCTGTTTTTCGTTCTGCGCCATCACCACAGTAAACAGCGAGAACGGAGAGGTCTTAAAACACTTCTTAATGTGTACCGGAACGCCATCAAAAGCTTCAGACAGACGCAGCGAAGCATCCCAACCGAGATAGCGGGTGATTGGCGTCAGCGCCCCAACTAGCGGTCCAATCACCGGCTTGGTTGAGCGGAAGTGATTGATGAGCACTACTGATCCGCCTGGTTTACACACACGACTAATCTCGCGCATCATGCGTACCGGGTCCGGCACCACACTAATAACGTGGAAGGACAGAACATAGTCGAAGGTATTGTCAGGAAACGTTAGGTTGAGGGCATCCATCTCCAACAGACGGAAATGTCGCCAGCCGTTTTCGTCGGCTTTCTCTTGGGCTTTGTCGAGCATATCGGCTGCTAGGTCCACACCCGTGACTTCACAGTGCGCGGGATAGGCCGCCATCGACAGTCCAGTCCCGATACCGACCTCAAGGACTTTGGCTCCGGGTGGAATGTGCAGGCTTTTAATGACGTTATGAATCCGTTTCTCGAAAAACGGTGAAAAGATCTTTTCGTACAGGTGAGCGAAGTCAGAATAGATCTTACTCTCGTGAGGATTCCTCAGTTCCCTTTCTCTACGCGCAGAAATCACGCACCCCTCCCCGACGGTTTACGCAGCCGTCCGTTCCTGCATTTGCTTCTTAAAGGACGAAATGTCTCTGCGGCGGAAACGCCATTGTCGCCCGCGTTTAACCGCAGGTAAGCTATTCTTGCGAGCGAGTTCATTGACGGTATCAGGACTGAGATCAAGCAGTTCAGCGGCTTGCCTGCTGTTGAGGAGAATGTCGTCTTTCTCGGCCACAACCACGCCCGTATCAGCGAAAAATTTTCCCGGCGAGTATGACACACGTCCATAAAACGGTCAATCTTTTTGCGATTTCAACCACTTACTCAAATTTTAGATCACGTAAGCGCAGTTGCAAATAGGCGTTGCCATTCCACACATTGATCTCCGGAGTGTACAGCAGGTTGACCCGCGCGCGCGGCTTGAGCGGCCAATCACCCATACCAAATCCGATAGCATCAAGCGGTCGTCCACCTTTTCCAGAACGGAGCACAAGTTTGAGGTGACCAGGCTTCCCTAAGAGAGGCTTGGCACCAACTATGCGCGTAGATACAACTTCAGATGCACGGGCAAGAAACACCGGCTCGGGATTGCCTTGGCCATACGGCTCAAGCAAACGGACTTCGTCCATAGCCTGCATATTCATCAGCGCCAGATCGACTTCGTCGTCCACCTCAATCTCGGACACGAGATCTTCAGCGGTGAGGCGAGCACGCGCCGCAGCTTCAAATTTCTCCGCAAAGACTGGAATGCGCTCTGCTTGAATTGACAACCCGGCAGCTTGACGGTGGCCGCCGTAACCATCCAACATCTCCGCACATGCTTTCAATCCTTCATACAAATGGAACGCCTTTGGGCTTCGCCCCGACCCTTTCCCCTTTGCACCGTCGATGGCAATCAAAAATGTGGGGCGCGCAAATCGTTCAACCAACCGCGACGCCACGATTCCGATAACGCCAGGGTGCCATTCGTCCGATGCCAAGACGATGCTGCGTCGGTCAGGTAAGTCAGACCATGACTCCACTTTCTCAACCGCCTGATTAAGAATCTTCTCCTCAATCCCTTGGCGAGCACGATTCTCCCCGTCGAGGTCTGTCGCCAGAGCACGAGCACGCCCTTCATCTTCAGTCGTTAACAACTCAACCGCTTTTTGCGCTTCTGCCAGCCGCCCACCGGCATTCAAGCGTGGCCCGAGGCGAAAACCAATGTAACTACTTGAGACCTCTGCGTCTCCGCTGACTGCTTTGAGCGCGCGAATGCCAAGGCGTTGTCCACGGTCGATTGCCTTGAGCCCGTGCGTCACCAGGACACGATTTTCTTCGACGAGTGGAACGAGATCAGCCACTGTCCCTAACGTCACCAGATCGAGATAGCGTCGCAAGTCAGGTATCGGGTCCATTCCCTGTTCTCGCAGCCGCATGCGCAAACCCATAAGCAGGTAGAAGACGACACCAGCACCAGACAAGCCGGTGAACGAGAAGGCGCAGTTTTTCTCCATGGGGTTTAACACAGCATATGCGGGTGGACGCTGTTCGGGAACATGATGGTGATCACAGATAATGACATCGACACCCAGGCTCTGGGCTAAGGAAATTTCTGCGTGTGCAGTCGCGCCACAATCTGCGGTAATGAGGACTTTGGCACCACGTTCGGCAATTGTCCGCATGGCCTGCGCGTTAAGGCCGTATCCTTCGCGCGTGCGATGAGGAATGTACAATCCAGGATCAAAGCCAATTTCTCGCAAAAATAGGATAAGCTGCGAACTGCCAGTGACGCCGTCTACGTCATAGTCGCCGTAGACATACACCAGCTCACCACGGGCGCGCGCCCGTAAGATGCGTTCAGTCGCACGAGTCATGTCAGGAAACAGCAGTGGCGAGCGCAGTCCGTTACGTAACGAGGGCGAAAGAAACGTGGCAGCTTTTTCTTGTGTATCGATACCGCGATTCACTAACAACCGGGCGAGAAACGCCGAGATAGGAGTTGCTCCCGTTTGTTGCTGCGAACAAAGGGCAGTCACGCATGCAGGGTCAGGAGAACGCATCACCCAGCGGCGGGCAGATGTTCGCGTGCGTAGGCTCACGCCTTTTGCCCCTCTTTCTCCTGCAAAAGCGTGCCGGAGCTAAGCATAGAACTGAAAGAATATATTACAATTGCGCATATTTTCATCGTCCGTTTCCTTCCATGAACGCTGCATCCGGTTGACCTCAGTGCTTTGTTTATCTCGCTGCTACCCTCATTGACGCGGATTTCCCCAACCATGAATTCCCTTCAAAATACAGCACCACTGGAGCGGCAATGTAAACTGAAGAGTACGTTCCCGTGAGAAATCCGATAATAAGCGTAAACGCAAACGGACGAATAACGTGTCCACCCAAGCTAAACAGCGCCAATAACACTAAAATGGCTGTACCTGAAGTAATGATCGTGCGGCTAAGCGTTTCGTTCACACTCCGATTGATAACGGAGCCAAGAGCTTCCCGACGAGATTTTCGCAGATTTTCGCGGACGCGATCCGATACAATAATTGTGTCGTGCACGGAGTATCCAACCACAGTCAGAACTGCTGCTAATACCGAAAGATCAAACGGCATCTGTGTCAGCGTCAAGGCACCCGCAACAACGAGGACATCGTGAATGAGCGCAATGACCGCACCAAGACCAAATCGCAAGTCAAAGCGCAACGCGATGTACGAACCCATAAGGAGCGTGGAAAATGCTACGGCCAAAAATCCTTTGCGGCGCAGATCTCCACTGACTTTACTGCCAACGGATTCGATACGGAGCACTTCAAACGTTTGGCCAAACGCAGAGGTCAGCGCCGATTTCACGGCATCACTCACTTCACTGATATTCTGATCCTTTTCTTGCTTAAATCGCAGCATAAAAATTTTGCTATCGCGGCCAACATCTTGGATAGTGAGATCCGCAAGAGGCTGATCCTTCACCGCCTGTTGGATAGCCTCACTCGTAGTAACCTGAGCAAAACGCACCTCGATCATAGCTCCGCCGGCAAAGTCGAGACCGTAGTTCAAGCCTCGTGTCAGCATCAATGCGATGCTGACAATGTTAATCACTAAGGACAACACGAGAAAGAAGAAGCGCTTGCCGACGAAATCGATGTTGATATTAGGAGGAATGAGTTCCATAATTTTCACACACTCAGCGTTGCTATTCGTCGTTGCGTCAAAAGATAATCATAGACCACGCGGGTACAAAACACCGCAGTAAATACCGTACTTACAATACCGATACACAGGGTAACCGCAAATCCTTTGACCGGCCCAGAGCCAAACTGAAAGAGAATCAGACCGGACAGAAATGTAGTAATGTTCGAATCGAGAATAGCCGGTAGAGCGCGTTCATAGCCCGCTTCCACCGCCGCACGGGCAGTCTTCCCTAAGCGTACCTCTTCCCGCATCCGCTCACTAATTAACACGTTAGCATCCACTGCCATACCGATAGTCAGTACAACCCCGGCAATGCCGGGCAATGTCAGCGTCGCCTCGAACGCAGCCAATATCGCCAGCAATAACAGGATATTTAACATTACCGCCATATCGGCGAGCACACCAGCGAACTTGTAATACACAACCATAAAGATGACCACTAACCCACCACCGACGATAAAGGACAAGATTCCTTGACGAATCGAGTCCTTACCAAGAGAAGGACCCACCGTACGTTCTTCCGCAATAGTGACCGGTGCAGGCAGGGCACCAGCTCGTAAGACGATCGCGAGATCACGTGCTTCTTTGATGTCGAAATTGCCGGTAATCGACGCGCGCCCCCCTCCAATTTTCTCGCGAATTACAGGGGCAGAGTACACCGTACTGTCGAGGACGATTGCCAACCGACGTCCGACATTGTCAGCGGTAATTTTCTCAAATAGACGCGCGCCTCGATCGTTTAAGATCAGTTCGACGTACGGCCCTTCAAGCTGTGAACTCGGGCGCACTCGCGCATCTGAAACCACATCTCCCGTCATCAGGGTCTTTTTTTCTACCGTGTATTCCGTCTTGCGCATCTGCCCGCTGAGCGGTTCCCGTTCCTGACCGGGAAGCTGCATCGTTCCACCTGAGCCTCCCTTCTCACCGTCGGTTGCCACTAACTTAAACTCAAGCGCCGCAACTTTCTTGAGCAGCTCTTTGGCTCGCGCTGTGTCTTGAATGCCCGGAAGCTGGACTAAGATATCCTGACCCCCTTGCCGTTGGACTGTCGGTTCAGCAACACCAAACTGGTCAATACGATTACGAATCGTTTCCAGAGACTGGTCAAGCGCATACTCACGAAGGCGTTGTTGTTCTCTCCTGTCAAAGACAAGAGCAATCTCCCCTTCCGCTGGAGTTGGCGCCCCCTCAGTCTTCAAAATGGGAAATTGATCAGAGAGAAGCTTTTCAACACTGTTCTTCGCCTCTTGCGTCGATGGACGAACACGTAGCGATTTCTCCACTCGTTGAACGTCTACCCCGGTAATATTCGCTTCGCGTAGTGCCCGACGAAGTTCCTCAGCGTTCTGATCCAACGCGTTCTCAAGCGCCTTTTCCATATCCACGCTCAATAGAAGATGGGTACCGCCACGAAGATCTAAACCTAAACGAATTTTACGAGATGGAAGTATTGATGACCACCACTCCGGTACCGTCTCCACCATCGAGGGCATGAGAGACACTACAGCCCACAGGGTCAGCGCAAGTATCAGCAGCGCACGGTAGAGAATGTTCTTTTGCATCACTTATCCCTTCCTTCACTCTTTTCCGCACTCGTAGTTTTGCTCGCAGGCTTTGGTCCAGTCACTACTGTCTCGACGTGTCCACGATCAACCTGGATGCGCACATTTGGCGCGATTTCTAAGGTCAGATCCTTCTCACTCAACTCAATCACACGGCCATAAATACCGCCGTTTGTCATCACCCGATCGTTACGCCTCAGATTGTCGATCATTTGCCTATGCTCTTTTGCTTTCTGCTGCTGTGGTCGGATGAGGAGGAAATAGAAGATGACCATAACCAGAACGAGTGGAAGAAATTGGACTAGCGGTCCTGGACCAGTCATCGGACTAGCACCTTGAGCATGGGCTAGAGCTGCCATTCGTGTTCCTCTTCATTATTCTTTGCCACATCGATTGATAAAAGAAACGGACGCGCAAACTCAACAAACCGCCCCTCTGCTAACGCCGTACGCATGGCATGCATCAGTTGTTGATAAAAATAGAGATTGTGTAGAGTATTGAGCCGGGCCGACAAAATTTCTCCCGCCACCGCAAGATGACGGAGATAGGCGCGGGAAAAATGCCGACATGTATAACATCCACACCCGTCCTCAATCGGACGCGGATCGGTGGCGTACTCAGCGCGACGGATATTCAGCTTGCCTGTGCGCGTGAAGAGCGTACCGTTGCGTGCGTTACGTGTCGGTAACACACAGTCAAACATATCAAAGCCCAGCGCAACATAACGTACTAGCTGTTCAGGCATGCCGACGCCCATTAAATAGCGGGGTCGATCGTATGGCAGAAACTGCACGGCGTGGCGCGCGACCTCATGAGTCACGAGCGGCTCTTCACCAACACTGAGGCCGCCAACGGCATAGCCGGGAAAATCGCACGCAGTCAATTCTCGCGCGCTTTGCTCGCGCAGGTCAGGAAAAATGCCACCTTGCACAATGGCAAAGAGCGCTTGATCTTCGCACCTTTGTGCCGCCCGTGCACGCTCTGCCCAACGTGTCGTCAGCGCACTCGCTCGTGCAGCTTCATCATAACTGCCTGGTGCAGACACACATTCATCGAGGACCATAGCGATGTCCACACCAAGCTGTTCTTGTGTTTGCACGACGGTCTCTGGGGTAAGGAAGTGCTTTGACCCGTCGAGGTGAGAGCGAAACTCCACTCCCCCTTCGCTGATACGGCACAGGTCTTTGAGACTAAAAACTTGATATCCGCCACTGTCAGTGAGAATCGGGCCGTCCCATCCCATGAATTGATGCAACCCTCCAGCCTGCTCAATTAAACTAGCTCCTGGGCGCAAATAGAGATGGTAAGAATTCGCGAGGATAATCTCTACTCCAAGTTCGCGCAGCTCACGCGGAGTTGTTGCTTTGACGGTCCCCTGTGTTGCCACCGGCATAAATGCTGGGGTTGCAACGGTGCCATGTGACGTCTCTAAGCGCCCCAGACGTGCGTGAGTCGCGCTATCCCGATGTGTGATGGTAAAGCGAAACATGGAGAGAGAAAATCGACCACCCTGCCCTAATTTTCCGGTTTGTCGGGACGTTTTAGTCGTTTTTCCGCGACCTTGCAACCGCCATTAGAGAATCAGCATTGCATCGCCATAGCTATAAAAGCGATAGCGTTGCCGGATGGCTTCCTGATAGGCCTCAAGAATGAACTCCCGGCCAGCAAAGGCAGATACCAGCATCAACAGCGTTGAACACGGCAAATGGAAATTGGTAATCAATCCGTCGATCACTTGAAACGTGAATCCCGGATAAATGAAGAGCGATGAACGACGACATCCGGCTTGCACACTCCTGTCATTCCATGCCGACTCTAGAGCTCGCGTACTCGTCGTACCCACGGCAATGACCTTGCGGTTCTGGCGTTTGGCTATGTTGATACGTTGCGCAACGTCTTCGCTAATCTCGTATTCTTCCTCCTCCATTACGTGCGCTTCTACGTGTTCTGTTCGCACCGGCTGAAACGTCCCAGCGCCAACGTGCAACGTGACAAAGGCAATCTCCACACCATGCTCTCGTAGGGCAGAGAGAAGTGCTGGCGTGAAATGCAGGCCTGCGGTCGGTGCGGCAACAGCTCCAGCGTTGCGCGCATACACCGTCTGATAGCGCTCGTTATCTTGCGGTCGATTCCCTGGCAGACGTTTAATGTACGGTGGTAGCGGAATTTCTCCGTATCGTTCAAGAAGCGTGGAGAAGTCCGTTATTGCAGAGAAACAGATCACACCCCTGCCATTGCGAGGAGCGGAAACCCACGTTCCTGCGAGCTCGGAAGCAATAATGATCCGCGCGCCCGCTTTCATTCCTTGCACACCTTTACACATAACTTCCCAGGTTTCCTCTTCACCTGGGAAACGCCGTAACAACAACAGTTCCATCTGACCACCACTCTCTTTGTGACCTCGCAGGCGCGCTGGGAACACACGGGTGTCGTTCAGCACCAATACACAATCGTTAGGGAGGAGTTGGACGATATCAGCAAACTGATAGTGAGATATCTGCCGTGCGGCACGATCAAGCTGTAACAACCGCGACTGCGAGCGCTCTCGCACTGGCTCCTGGGCAATTAACTCGGGCGGCAGATCGTAATCAAATTCAGAACGTAGCACGCGCTCTTCATAGCAAGTTGTCTATCGAAAGGTAACGACACCGCGATACAAGGAACTGAGAATGAATAACCAATGCCCACGAAATCTCACCTCGACAGAAATGAAGGCGGTTAGCCCGTCATTCCGGGCGAGCACCGCGAGACCCGGAATCCAGGAGTTTACTGTAATTACCTCCTTGCTTGCCACCCTACGCTATGGGGGACTCGGATGGTACGGCTGAAGCAGCATGGAGAAAGAATACGAGCAGCAATAGTCCAACGTATGTCGTTTATCTTGACGCATTTTTATTTTCGCTTTATGTTCGCTCTTTGGAAAGGAGGGACCTATGTCTATCTACTTGTCCGTCGTGCCCAGAGATGAGCGGTACGTCCAGGCACGACGTAGTTCATCCCCATCACTCTACATACCGTCCCCGACTCGGCTTGGTCACGCGACGCAACCTTCGTCAGACGGGCACAAGCCCAAACTGCTGGATCAAGTTCGTTCAGTCCTACGCTGCCGGCACTACAGCTACCAAACCCAGAAGACCTACGTGCACTGGATCTCCCGCTTCAGCTTCTTCCACACTAAGCGGCACCCTCGTGCGATGGGCAAACAAGAAGTCGAGCAATTCCTCACCTCGCTTGCTGTGGACCAACACGTCAGCGCGGCGACGCAGAACCAAGCGTTGCCTACCCTCCTCTTCCTGTACCGCGAAGTGCTGGTGCAGGAACTGGGCTGGCTCCATGCCATCATCCCAGCTAAACACTCGCAGCGACTGCCTACCGTGCTCACGCAACAGGAAGTGCGCAGATGACTCAGGGCCGTGCAGGGCGTGCCCTGGCTCATCGCCAATCTGCTATATGGCGCAGGACGGCGATGGATAGAAGGTCTGCGAGTGCGCGTGAAAGACGTTGACTTCACCGCCCATCACATCGTCGTGCGCGAAGGCACAGGCGACAAAGATCGGATCACCATGCTGCCGTCCGTGGTCAAAGAACCGCTCACTGCACATCTCGTGTGGGTTCGTCCCTTGCACCAACAGGACCGAGCACGAGGGTATGGCAGAGTCGCGCTCCCGGATGCCTTAGATCGCAAGTATCGCAACGCCGCCAGTGAATGGGGATGGCAATGGGTCTTTCCTGCTCCACACCTTAGTGTTGATCCTCGCTCCGGGATTCAGTGTCGTCACCATCTCCACGAGTTCGCGCCGTAACGCGCCTTGAAAGACGCGGCTCGCGAAGTCGGACTCACCAAGCCCGCCAATCCTCACATCTTATGCCATTCTTTCGCGACCCACTTATTGGCAGCCGGCTATGACATTCGCACGATACAAGAGTTACTCGGCCATCGCGATGTGAGTACCACAATGATTTACACTCACGTCTTAAACCGCGGTGGACGTGGCGTCGCCAGTCCAGCCGATCGACTATAGGAGGTTCTTATGCATATCCGGTCAACTGTTCATCCTGGACAACGCGGGGCCAAGAAACTACTGACGCAATACGGCGAGCGCTTGGTCTGCGTCCATTATCGCTACGACAACACACGCCAGAAACGGATCACAACAGTCGAGTTAAGAGTAGCAGAAGAGGATTGGACGGCTCCCGCTCCAGCGCTTAAAAAGGAAGACCTGGTTCACAGTGCTCTCACAGCAAAAGAGTTTCCTCTCCGGCAGCAAGTCAAACAACGCGGCGGGCGGTGGAATCCTCAACGAGGACGGTGGGAATTACGGTATGAAGACGTCTTAGCGCTCGGCTTACAAGCGCGAATCATTGACACGAAAGATTTATAGGGTTTAGAGAAGGGCAGTTAGCCATGTTTGTAAAGTTTCCCCATTTAGCAACCGGGGAGTTTGTAGATGTAGAAACTTTGTGGTTTATAGATTGGGAAACGTGTTTAGCGTAATAGCAACATGTTTCTACTAATGGGAACAAGTTGTGTCGTTCAATTAGAGTTAGAGCGCCAAAGAATACACCATGGCTAAACCCAGCTATATCACAGCTCATAAGCACTCAAGTCGCCACCGACAGGAAATCCTGGAAAGCGAGCAGTGCGGGTGCTTCTATTGCTTGGCCGTTTTTCCACCCTCTGCAATTAAGGAATGGATAGACACCGATGCACAGAAAGTTGGACAAACTGCGCTGTGTCCGAAGTGTAGTATTGATGCGGTGCTTGGATCAAAGTCAAGCTATCCAATCACAAAAGAGCTTCTTCAAGCGATGGAGGAGTACTGGTTCTCCACACCGTAACTGTCTCTCACAGTCAGGAAGGGGCGATGCGAGAGCGTCTCAGTCTCCTCGCATCAGATTATGAGAGTGGCAAGAGCCGATGATCTTATGACAAAGCACGATAACCCACCCCAACATGATGAAGTCCCCCCAGAGGTACAGCAAGAATTCGATCGGCTCAGGGACTCCTCATACTGGCACTATTTGCAACCACTCCAAGCTCTAGTTGTTGGCAGAACGGTACTTTCATCGGAAGCGGGCAATTCCGGTTTCGTGCTGTTTCTGGATGACAGGACATGGGTGCTGGCATACTTGGACAGTGGGCTGTTGCAGTGGCTCACTGGGGTCAGACAGCTCACCCGGAGCAACGTCATCTCATGCATGCTTCTGCCTATGGGGATGGAACGGCTCCCTTAACTGAGGACCTTCCCTACGCAGATGAGAGTTGTGATATAGCTGCAGAGTTGGCTCATACTCACGGTCAGCGGATCAGTGCACTCGCGGTGGGAGAAGATAGCTTTAATTTCTGCTTTCCGGATGGGCACGAACTCGAAACGATGATAGTGCCGACAAACGAAGGGAAAATTGGACTTCGCGTGTTTTGGGAGCAGTGGTAGAAGAGAGGCGCCCTAACTCTACGCGCCACCGCATCGCGGCCGCGGTGGGACTCTGCTAAACCTGAATGGGCACGTTCTGGCCGCTCGCGGTGCGCGGGGGCGTTGGGCCGACAAACTGGTGGTTGAGGATCACAAATCATGAATGACGGCAAACAGATCTTCTTGTGCCATGCGTCAGAAGACAAAGCAGCGATTCGCCACCTCTACCATCAACTGCGAGAAGCCCGCTTCACACCTTGGCTTGATGAAGAAGATCTTCTGCCGGGCGAGGATTGGGAGAGCGAGATCCGCGAGGCGGTCAAGCGCTCGGTTACCGTATTGGTATGCCTCTCTGCCGCATCCATAACGAAGCGTGGCTTTGTACAAAAAGAGATCAGGTTGGCACTCGATGTGGCAGATGAGCTACCTAGCGGCAGCATCTTCGTAGTACCTGTCAAGCTCATGCCCTGTACCATCCCAGAACGACTCGCGCGCTGGCAATATGTTGAACTTTACCATCCTCGCGGCTTTCACCGTTTGGTTAAGGCGCTCGCCAAAGTGGTTACTCCGCAAGTTGAATTCAGCTCAACACGAACATCTCCAGAAGTCGGTGCCCATAACAAACTGCGGTATTGTGGCCCCGACAAGACTGTACGGTTTTGGGCGTCCATGAAAGGAGACTCCCGATTCACGCGCGAACTACAGGTTGAGCGAGGATCGAATCTGGTTCTCCAGGCAATATGGGCTGGAGACGACGTTGAGTTGATCCTGGGCTCGTCGATGTCAATGGACGAACAAACATCCCGGATGTACTACGCGTTCTTTGAGAACTACACACTTGATAGACCCTACGCCAAGAAGACAGATCTGGACGGCCTCTCTCAAGCACAGTGGTTATTCGAAGTGGATGCTGCGCTTCTCGGGCAAGACAGAACGGAGGATAGCTTGAGGGAACTGATTCAGAGCCACCACGACGAGATAATGCGAATCCGTCAGCGTAAGTTCGATCAGTAGTATAGGAATGGCCCAACAAGACGCGCCACCGCATCGCGGCCGCGGTGGGACTCTGCTAAACCTGAATGGGCACGTTCTGGCCGCTCGTGGTGCGCGGAAGCGTTAGGCGCCTATCAAACGTAAGTAGCTTATCGGAGTCGCACATGGAACAAAGATATGCCTCTTGCAGCTGTGGAAATCTGACGGTTCGAACTTTTGGTGATCCCGTGCGGATATCTGTTTGTCACTGCCTTGCCTGCCAGAAGCGAACGGGCAGTGTTTTTGGTGCTCAGGCACGGTTTCCAGCTACTTCAGTGGAGATGAGGGGCGACAGTTCACAGTTTACGCGCATCGCTGACAGCGGGAAGCAGATCGCGTTCCATTTTTGTCCCAACTGCGGGTCCACCGTTTACTATCGGCTTGAGATAGATCCCGATGTGGTCGCCATCCCGATAGGAGCGTTTGCCGATCCGAGCTTCCCGGCACCAAGGTTTTCAGTTTACGAATCGCGGCGGCACGACTGGGTGCGGTTGCCCGAAGCCATTGAGCATAGCGAATGAGGATATGAGCTTATCGCGAGCGCCTAACCATCCGCGCCACCGCATCGCGGCCCAATGCCATCAAGTTAGCGTGAGCAGTATGGCAGGATGAACCAGAGAGCACCAGAGACTGAGGAGAGGAGAGAAATGAGGACACCAAAAAAGAGGCGGAAATTATTGCGGCGCTGACCGCGACATTGCAGGATGAACAGACCAGAGCGCGGTACCGTGTCCGTGCGCAGGATTGGAGTCGGCAACGGACGTTAACGTTTCTCCACGTAGTTGTATTGATTAACAGGACATAAACACGCGCTGCAGAACGCACTCAATCGCTTCTTCCGGACGCTGGGCCTGCTGCAGGAGGTGCCCCCCGCGAGCGCCTACCGCCAAGCGCGGCAGAAAGTGGAGCCCGCGTTATTTCGCCACCTCAACCCGCTTGTTGTAGAGAAGTTCTATACGCTCTATGCGTCGGAAGGGAGCGTGAAGCGGTGGCAGAGCCGGCGGGTGCTGGGCATTGATGGGACGATGATCAATCTGCCGGATACGGCTGCGACCCGAGCGCCCTATACCCGCCACGGGAATCAACATGGCCGAGCAATCCGAGTGCAAGCCTTAGGTAGTGTGTGTTAGGACCTGCTCCATGACGTGGCGCTGGATGCGACGCTGGGCAAGCAGGGGGCGGAGAAGGAGAGTCTCTTTACCTTCCATCTCCAGGTTACTGCCCCAGGCGATGTGCTCGCGTTGGACCGGGGGGATGCGGATTATGGAGTGATGGCGTTTCTTCTCATCCTCAGCGAGACTTTGTGATTCGGATGCCCCGGTGTCGAGCGGGGGCGATTCGGGCGGTTTGGGAGGGCCGGAGCAGGAGCAAGTCGTGGAGTTGGCCGTGCCCGAGCGGCAAGTGACCTTCGGAAAGCAACATGGGCTTGCCTCACGATTACCGGTACGTTTCGTGAAGATCGCCTTGGCAGACGGCGAAATCGAAGTGGTGGCGACCAGCCTGCTCGCTGCTCAAGCCGTTCCGGCTGCGGCGCTCAAGACGCGGTATGGGTGGCGGGGGGGAATCGAAACCTATTATGATCGGCTGAAGAATATCTTTGAAGTAGAGCGCTTCAGCGGGCGGACGGTGTGCAGTATTGAGCAAGCCTTCTTTGGCGTTCTCTTTTTAACCACGTTGGAGAGCGGGTTGAGCAGAGCGGCGGACGAGGAGTTAGCGCAGGAGAGTGCTACCGCCCAGCGCAAGCCTGGTTCCCAGGTCAATCACGCGGTGAGGTATCTAGCGTTGGTCGATCACACCGTCGCGTTGTTATGCGATCCGCCAGGCACGGTGGAGAAGACGTTAGCGACCTTGCACTTCCTCTTCAAAACTAGCCCCACGCTGCGCCGCCCTGGACGACGTTTCCCCCGCCACCGACGCTCTGGCTTTCGGCGCGCCTGGTTTTATCGTTACGTGGTCCGTACGGTCGCTTAACTTAATGGCATTGCATCGCCGCCCTGTTGCGGTTTGGAACAAAGCCGAAAAGCCTCGACTGGGCGGCTCGCGGTGAGCTTCGGCGTTCGGCGTCACAATTACAATGCGAGTTTGAAATTATCGGTGTGGCTGGTAAAGTCGTGTCGACCTGTGATGGAGAGGCAGAGGGAGATCGCTCGTGGCTGGAATCTTCATCAGCTATCGTCGCGAAGATGCCGCAGGACATGCGGGCCGCTTGTACGACCGGCTGCGGGAGCGCTTCGGAACTGACGCGGTCTTCATGGACGTTACCGCGATCGAAGCCGGTACCGATTTCGTGCAAGCGATCGAGCGCGCGGTAGGTTCCTGTGACGTCCTACTAGCCGTGATCGGCCATGCATGGCTCAGCTGCACCGACGCTGGTGGCAGACCCCGACTTGAAGACACTGATGATTTCGTGCGACTGGAGATAGCGGCCGCTCTGCAGCGCCAAGTACGACTGATCCCAGTGTTGATCGATGGGGCAACGATGCCCTCGGCGGAAGTACTACCCGACGAGCTTCAGCCGCTTGTCCGTCGCCAGGCGGTCGAACTGCGTAACAGTCGCTGGGATATTGATGTGCAGGGGTTGATAGCAACATTAGAGCCGACGGTCTCAGGATCGCCCGCAGGCAGGCAGCGAGGGACTGCGAAGCAACAAAGCGGCCCGTTCGCAAAGGCACGCCGATGGGTAAAGGGGCTTAGCCTGAAAGTGACCGGAGCGAGTGCGGCGGTCTTTCTCGCACTAGGGCTCTTCCTCGCCTATTACTTTCTGCTCCCGCCCGCCGAACTCATCACGACATTCGCCTTACTCAATAAGTCCATAAGGGAATTTGTTTCTCCCCCGCCCGCCGAACTCGTTGCGACACTTGACTTACAGAATGAATCCGGTTCTATCAGGCAGTTGGTTCCTCTGCCATACGGGCGACTCGCTTCCGCATCTGCCACTGGAACAATAAAGGTCTGGAATCTTTCGACGCTCGAGGAGAGGCAGACTCTGGATTATGGGCGGGACGTGAAAGGACTCGTCCCGCTGCCCGGTCCCGGTGAGCGAATTGTGTCCGTCGACAATAATGACGGTACGGTAAGTCTTTGGGATCTCCGTACGGGTAAGGTGGCGCGTACCCTGGAAAAGAGTGAAGACCAGTTGGGAGATGACGTTATCCCGCTTGGGGAGGAAAGATTTGTCATTGGGACGAGAGGTGGGGTCAAGATCTGGAATGTCGCGACCGGCCGGATCGAGAAAATGCTCAAGCTTGACGATGACTATCCATTGATACAGAAGCTCGCGTTATTGCGTGACGGACGGCTTGCCACCGGCGATCATTTGGGCACGGTAAGAATATGGAATCTCACTCCATCGGGTAACCGACTGGAAGCCCTGAAAGGTGACCGTGCTGGGCAGTACAGTATCCGCGTGAACGATCAGTTCCGAGTATGCTTCCGCTGGACAGGCACGGACGCAGAAGACGTTGAGATCGTAGACTATCACTAAGGGAGCCCTACCATGCGCAAAAAACTTCTACCGCCTATTCACCCCGGCGAAATTCTCCTAGAGGAATTTCTCAGGCCACTGGGCATCTCACAATACCGACTGGCAAAAGAAATCGGGGTGCCCGCCCAACGCATCGGGGATATCGTGGCGGGCAAACGCGCCATCACCGCCGATACTGACCTGCGCTTGTGCCGGTTCTTCGGGCTGTCTGAGGGCTACTGGCTGCGTGGACAGGCGCGGTTCGACACTGAGACGGCTAAGGACGCACTGGCCGCCGAGTTAGCGAAAATCAAGCCGTGGGCAAGCGGTGACGCTCAGGCAATGGCCTAACCATCTGTTCTACCGTATTGCTGCCCGCTTGCGGATGGGAATAAATCTAAAGGGGCGCGGTTGGGCAGCAAACGGTGACCGGGGCCGTTAGCCCGGCATGATGAATGACATGGTCGATACTGACTCTGAAATTTAGCTACCTCACTACCAGCTGTTCTTGCCGTGTCCTAAGGGGAGAGCGATCGCCCGTTTGACAAATCTAGAAAGTCAAGGGAATAATCGCCCTGCGATCAGGATGACTATGGAGCGCAAACTCACCGCTATCCTTAGTGCCGATGTCAAAGGTTACAGCCGTCTCATGGGCGAGGATGAAGAAGCCACGATCCGCACCCTGACCGCCTACCGCGCGGTCATGACTACCAGCATTCAGCAGCAGCGCGGCAGAGTGGTAGACTCCCCCGGCGACAACCTGCTAGCCGAGTTTGCCAGTGTGGTCGATGCGGTCCGTTGTGCAGTCGAGATGCAGCAGGAGTTGAAAACCCGCAACGCCGAGTTACCCACCCAGCGTAAAATGGAGTTTCGTATCGGCATCAACCTGGGCGATGTGGTGGTGGAGGGAGAAAGGATCTATGGGGATGGGATCAACATCGCAGCGCGGTTAGAGAGCCTGGCCGAGCCGGGAGGTATTTGCATCTCAGGCACGGTCTACGACCAGATTAAGAATAAACTGTCTCTGGAATATGACTCGCTGGGTGAACAGACCGTCAAGAACATCGCTGAGCCCGTGCGAGTATATCGGGTCCAGATGACGCCCAGGACTGTTGTCTCCACAACGAGCCTAGAGCAGGGTTCGACATTAGCGTTGCCCGAGAAGCCCTCGCTTGCTGTCCTGCCCTTTACCAATATGAGTGGCGACCCCGAGCAGGAGTATTTTAGCGACGGGATGACGGAAGACCTCATCACCGATCTCTCCAAGCTCTCGGGCGTGTTGGTCATCGCCCGGAACTCGGTCTTCACCTATAAGGGCAAAGCGGTGGAGGTCTCAGAGGTGAGCCGCAAGCTTGGGGTGCGATACGTGGTGGAAGGCAGTGTGCGCAAGGCAGGGAACCGCGTGCGTATTAACGCCCAACTGGTGGATGCCACCACAGGTGGGCACCTGTGGGCCGAGCGGTATGATCGGGAACTGCAGGATATTTTTGCCCTACAAGATGAGGTCATACAGAAGATTGTGTTGGCACTGAAGGTCATGCTGACGCCGGAAGAACAGATGCGGTTTCGTCAGGCACCCACGGACAACCTCGACGCCTATGACGCTTTCTTGCGCGGGCAGGCGTATTTTTGGCGCCTCACACGAGAGGCCAATGTGCAAGCGCGGCAACTGTTTGAGCGCACCATTAAGCTGGACCCGCAGTATGCGGGGGCGTATGCAGTCCTAGGCCAGACCTACCTGGTAGAGTGGGGCTTCCTATGGAGTCAGGACCCGCAGACGCTGGCGCAGGTGTTTGCCTTGGCGCAACGGGCCGTAGTCCTCGATGACTCCTTGCCCCTGGCCCACACGATGCTGGGTGTTGCCTATCTGTGGCAGAAGCAGCATGAGCAGGCCATTGCTGAAGGCCAGGAGGCTATCACACTCGGTCCCAACTATGCTGAGGGTTATGCGTGGCTGGGGCATATCTTCAACTTTGCGGGGCGGCCGGAGGAAGCCATCGAGGCAGGGGAGAAGGCACTGCGCCTCAATCCCCATGACCCCTTCCTCTCCTTGTTCATTTTAGGCTCTGCTTATCGCATGACGGGACGCCATGCAGAGACTATGGCCACCCTGAAGAGAGTCCTCATCCTCAATCCCGATTATCTGCCAGCTCACGTGCAGCTGCTCGTCGCCTACAGTGAAGTAGGGCAGGAGGCAGAGGCCCGAGCTGAGGCGGCAGAGATCCTGCGGCTCAGTCCCAATTTCTCTCTGGAGGGTGTGAGGCAGAGGCTCCCCTTCAAAGACCAGGTAGAATTAGAGCGTCTTCTTACTGCCCTGCGCAAGGCGGGACTGAAGTGAGTATGTCGTGAATCATGGAGAAAACAGAAAAGGAGGATGGACAAACACAAACTGTTACTCACTGTTGAGAGTCATGCTGGCTAACGAGACTGTCGAAAAACCTCTGTGGCTGAAGGATGCTGCTGGTTGACTCTGTGCCAGACCAAAGACTTTGGGGAAGTAGACACAAACAGTGAGTAAGTGTATAGTAGACTCTGCAGCCTTCGCCCTTCTCGGGGCTGCGGGGGAAG
>Ga0081539_10000842_pt1 | contig 58746 bp, 75 predicted proteins | sample TabmetS4T2R2_FD_71023 | JGI IMG/M metagenome (GOLD analysis project Ga0081539, IMG submission 71023) | Tabebuia heterophylla rhizosphere microbial communities from the University of Puerto Rico - S4T2R2 | ecosystem: Host-associated > Plants > Roots > Rhizosphere ...
CCTCCGCTGCTGGCATTGGCTCGGCGCGTAGCCGCTCGATTTCACGCACCGGCGTCCCGCTTGGTATCGCCCACTCGAGATCCGGCGTGACGAAGCAGGCTTTGGCGGCGCAGTTCTCGAGGATGTAGGCGAACTCCTTTGGATGGAGCTTGGCGTTCATCGGCACGGCAACGAGCCCGCCATGCCAGCAAGCGAAAAGCACCTCGTGGTACTCGACGCAGTTCTTCATTGCCAGGGCGACACGATCGCCCGCCTGCAGATTGAGCTTGTGCCGCAGGCCCGCTGCGAGCCGCGCGACACGCTCGGCGAGCTCGCCGTAGGTGCGCACGAGGTGCTTGCCCTGCGCGAGGGCGGGGGCTTTAGGCTGAAGCCGCGCGTTGCGAAGTAAGAGATGCGCGAGATTCATGGCGGATGCCAAAGAGCCGCTCGGCGTTGCGCGTCGTCTCGGCCGCGACCTCCTCGGGCGCACGACCGAGCGCGCGCGCCACGGTCCTTAATATGTGCGGGAGGAACGCAGGCTCGTTGCGCCGTGCCTTTGGCTGCGGCCGCATGTCGCGCGGCGTGAGATACGGCGAGTCGGTCTCGAGGAGCAGCCGGTCGCTCGGGATGTCGCGCACGAGCGTGAGGAGATGCTGGCCGCGGCGCTCGTCGCAGATCCAGCCGGTGATGCCGATGTAGAGCCCGAGCTCCATATACGCGTGGAGCTCGTCCTTCTCGCCGGTGAAGCAGTGCGCCACCGCGCGCGGCGGGCGGTAGCGGCGCAGGATCTCGGCGAAGCGCGGATGCGCGTCGCGCGAATGCAGGAAGAGCGGCTTGCCCACCTCGAGGCCGAGCTCGAGCTGCGCGATGAACCCTTTCTCCTGGTCCGGATGCGGCGAGTAGTTGCGGTTGAAGTCGAGGCCGCATTCGCCGATCGCGACGCAGCGCGGATGAACCGAGAGGTGGCGAAGCTCGGCGATCGTGCTGTCGTCGCAGTCGCGGGCGTGGTGCGGATGCACGCCGGCGGTGCAATAAAGATCGAAGCGATCGGCGATCCCGGCGGCGAGACGGCTCTCGAGCACCGTCGTGCCGGTCACGATTACCGTAGCAACGTCCGCGGCGCGGGCACGCGCCACCACGGCATCCACGTCATCGTGGAAGCTGGCATGCGTCAGGTTCGCGCCGATGTCGACGAGCGGCATGAGCCGAGTATAGCTACGCGACGAGCAGGCGAAGCTGCTCGGCGCGGTCGATGCCGCCGGCGGCAAGGCTCGCTGCAAAAGCCGAGCGCACGCTCACGAGCGGCGCGACGTCGCACTCGAGAAAGCAAAGGCGGCCGCGGGGCGTGGCAATGAAATCGACGCGCGCCGCCCAGTTCACCCCGAGAAGCCGCGCGATGCGCGCCGCGGCCTCGCGCGCTCGCATCGCGAGGCGCAGGTCCTGCACGAGCTCGCGCCGCGGGCGAAACAGATATTTGCGCATGAAGGAATACGGTGTGCCGGGTGGCAAGCCGATCGAGAGCGGCCGGCCGATGTGTCCGCCGATCACGCCGAGGGTGATCTCCTTGCCGCGCACGTGTTCCTGCACCAGGAACTCGGCGCTGCGCCAGCGTTTTGCGAGCGGGCCTTTGCGCACGACCCGCACGCCGAGCGAATCGGAGCCGCGCCGCGGCTTCAGGATGAGCGGGAAGTCGGGAACGTGAGGCGAATCGGCGAGGGCGGTCTTCGGACAGTCGATGCCATCGCCGGCGACCAGGCGCGTGGCCTGCAGCTTGTCGTAGCAGATCTGCATCACCTCGGCGCGCGGCCCGGCATACGCAACGCCCTCGCGCGTGAGCTCGCTCGCGACGCGCAGCATTTCCGGATCCGACAGCCGCAGAATCGGCCGCCGCTCGAGGACCGGCTCGCCGAGCGTGGCGAGCGGCACGCCGAGCTCGCGCGCGATCTCGGCGGCTTCGGCGCGATGGATCCACGCGAGCGGGTGCGCGCGCCACGGCTCGCGCACTACGAAGAGTGCATTACGGTCTATTGCCTGAGTCCCAGGCGCGTGGCGAGCTTCTCGTACATCTCATACTGCGTGCGCACGTACGCTTCGCTGTCAGCGGGGCTGCGCACCGCGGGCACGCCACCCAGCTTCTCGTTGCCGGCCAGCCAGGCCGCGTCGCGCGCAACCTGCGCCATCGCTTCGCTCCAGCGTTGCACGACCTCGGAGGGCAGGCCCTGCGGACCGGCGAGCGCCGACCAGGCCGCGAGGCTCTCCATCTCCGGCCAGCCGAGGCTGCGCGCAGTCGGCATGGCGGGAAGCTCCTTTGGCGGCTGCGGCATGGTCGTCATTAGCGCGCGCAAGCTGCCTGACTTCAGCGGACCGAGCAGCGCGCCGAGGTTGCTGCAGGCGAATTGCACCTGACCGGCAAGGAGCGCGGTGGTGAGCTCGCCCGATCCTTTGTACGGAATGCCGATCGCCGCGTCGCGCGGCAGGCCGAGGAGCGAGAAGAGATATTGCGGCCCGAAGTTCTGGATCGTGCCCGCACCGACGGTGGCGAAATTGAGCTTGCCCGGCTGCGCGCGCACTTCGTCCACCAGGTCCTTCATCGACGCGTAGGGCGCATCCGCCTTTACGGCACAGACGTAGGGATTCACCTCGAGGAGCGCGAGGTACGTGAAATCGCTCCACTGGTACGGTGTCTTGCGGTCCGTGGCCGGCAGGATGACCTGCGAGGCGATGCGCGCGAGAAGCAGCGTGTAACCGTCGGGCGCGGCGGTGCGCACGGCCTGGGTGCCGATGGCGCCTGAAGCGCCCGGCTGGTTCTGCACGACGATCGGCTGGCCGCCGAAATAGCGGGACGCGTGCTGCGCCAGATTTCGTGCCGCGAGGTCGGCATCGCTGCCGGCGGTGAAAGGCACGACGAGATGGATGGGACGCGAGGGATACGGCTGGGCGTGCACGGCGCAGCAAAGGCAAAGGAGCGCAACACCCGCGGCGCGCAACATCTAATCGGAGCCTGGCGGCAGCCCGTAGCCGAGCCGGATCTTCAGCGCCTTCACCGTTTCCTTCACCGTGCCGCAGAGCGGCAGCGCAAGCCGCGCGAGATCCGCTTCGTGAAGCACGATCGTCATGTCCTTCTCGGCCCAGGGCATGCCGGAGAGGTCGCTGCGGTGATCCATCGACCAGTTCTGCGCGCTCGAGTGATGCAGCGCCTCGCGCAGCTTCTGCGCCTCGACGCCGAGCGCTTCGCCAAGGCGCAGGCCCTCGTCATTGGCCGTGGTGCATGCCCAGAGGATGAGGTTGTTCACCATCTTGCCGACCTGGCCGGCGCCCGCCGGGCCGAGATGAAAGATGTCGCTCGCGAAGCTGCCGAAGGCGGGCCGGCACGCGGCAAAGGCCGTTTCGTCACCGCCGCCGAAGACGAGGAGCTTGCCCGCCACGGCGGCCGCTTCGCCGCGGGCGAGCGGGGCATCGAGCAGCACCACGCCGCGCTCGCCCGCGCGCTCGGCAAGGCGCTGCGCGTAGCGCGGCGCGATCGTCGAGCCGATGGCAACGATGAGGCCCGGCCGCGCCGCCTCCATGACGCCGCCCGCACCAAACATCACCGTTTCCACCTGGTGGTCAAAGCCGACGACGACGATCACCAGCTCGCTCGCCTGCGCCACCTCGCGCGGCGAGCCGAGCACCGCGACGCCGAGCGAGGCCGCGCTTCGCCGCGCGGCGTCAACCGGATCGTAACCGGCGACGTTGTAACCCCTGGCGATCAGATGCCGCGCCATCGGCGCGCCCATCTTGCCGAGTCCGAGCATTCCAACTTTTCGTATTGCGGTCATCGCGGGGTCTCGGCGAGTATAGCGACAGGAGGATATCCACAATGCAGACCCTCAAAGCCATCGGCTTCGGCATCGTTTCGCTCGCGCTCGCGGGCCCTGCCGCGGCGCAGTCGTGGCCGCAGAAACCGGTGCACTTCATCGTGTCGCTCGGCCCGAGCTCGGGCGCCGACATCGGTGCGCGCCTTTACGCGGACCGCCTTACGAAGATGTGGGGACATCCCGTGGTGGTGGAGAACCGCCCCGGTGGCGACGGCGTCATCGCCATCAATGCGGTGATCCAAGCGAAGGATGACCACACGCTGCTCTGGGGACCGACGGCCAATTTCGTCGGCCACCCGTACAGCCTCGATAGGCTCCCCTACGACCCGAAGGAGCTCGTGCCGGTCGCGCGCGTCTCGGGAACCGTGGTGACGCTCGGCGTGCCGGCGAGCATGAACGTCGACTCGCTGAAGGCCGTGCTCGCCACCGCCAAGGAAAAGCGCGGCTGGCTCAACTGGACGACCGCGGTGACGATGACCGACATCATCCTCGAAGGTTTCCTCAAGACGCAGGGCATCGAGGCGGCGCACGTGCGCTACAAGCAGCCCGCGGAGGCGGTGAACGACCTGATCTCGGAGCGGCTGCATCTCTACAGCTCCGCCTATGCGATCGTGCGGCCGCAGGTCCAGGCGGGCAAGGTGAAGTTGCTTGCGGTGCAGGCGCGAAACCGCGTGCCCGGGCTCGATCTGCCGACGGCCGCCGAACTCGGCTTCCCGGGCCTTAACTTCGAGGGGCTGGTGGGCATCATCGCCGCGCGCTCGAGCAACCTGCCGGCCGCAGCGCGCGATCGCATTGGCGCCGACGTCAAGACCGTGTCGAAGGATTCACTGGTCGCCGAGCGCCTCACGGCCACGGCGCAGCTCAACGTGCCGGGCGACGCACAGGAGTTCGCCGAGTCGATCGACGCTCAGGTGAAGCAGCTTGCCGAGGCGGCGAAGCTCCTTGGACTGAAGCCCAAGCGGTAAGGCTCAGCTCGTGAGCTCCTGCGCGAGGCGTCCCACCTCGCGCAGGGCACGCTCCTGGCGCTCCGACCAGGCCTGGCCGAAGCTCAGTCGCATGCAGTTGCGATAGCGCGGCGAAGCGGAAAACATCGGCCCGGGCGCGATGGTGATGCCGCGCTCGAGCAGCTTTTCGAATAGCACCACCGAATCGCAGCCCTTCGGCATCTCCACCCAGACGATATACGCGCCGGCCGGGCGCGTGACGCGCGTGCCGCGTGGGAACGCTTCGGCGATGATGGCCCGCGCGGCATCCACGTGCGACTCGAAGCGCCGCCGCAGGCTGCGCAGCGCGCGCTCGTAGCCGCCCGATTCGAGGAGCTCGGCGAGCGTCAGCTCGACCAGTTCATTCTGCCCGCCGCTCGTGACGAACTTGAGGATGCGGATGCGATCGCGCCATTTGCCAGGCTCGATCCAGCCTGCCTTGAAGCCGGGCGACAGTGTCTTCGAAAAGGAGCTGCACAGCATCACGTTGCCCGCGCGGTCGAACGCTTTCGCCGGGCGCGGCGCCGGCGCCTCGAACTGCAGCTCCGCGTAGATGTGATCCTCGATCAGCGGCACGTTTTTCGCCGCGAGCAGCTCCACCAGACGCTTCTTCGCGGCGTCCGACATGGATGCGCCGATCGGGTTCGAGACGCACGGCATGAGCAGCGCCGCCTTCACCGGATGCTCGGCCAGCGCGAGCTCGAGCGCTTCCAGCGAGATGCCGCTGCGCGGATGAGTCGGAATCTCAAGCGCCCTCAGGCCGAGCGCCTGCAGGATCTGCAGGAAGCCGTAATAGGTGGGCGACTCGAGCGCCACGAGATCACCCGGCTTGGTCACCGCGCGCAAGCACAGGTTGATCGCCTCCATGCAGCCTGTCGTGGTGATGAGATTGCGGTGGTCGAGGCGACAACCCCAATCGAGCGCGCGGCGCGCGATCGCGCGACGCAGTCGTTCGGTTCCCGGCGGCAATCCGTAGCGGCCGAGCGCCAAGCGCTCGCGACGGGCAACTGAAGCGAGCACGCGCCGGACGCGCTCCAACTGGAAGAGCTCCGGCGCCGCGCACGCCGAGCCGAACGCCACCACGTGCGGATCGCCCGCGTACGACAACACGAGATCGGTGAGTGCGTTCACTTCGACCGCGAGTGCGCGCCGGGGTGGGCGCGAAGGCTCGGGCTCGCGCACCGCAGGCCGATGCCGGCGCACGTAATAACCGGACTGCGGACGCGCCTCGATGACGCCGCTGTCCTCGAGCCGCTGGTAGGCCTGCAGCACCGTCGAGATCGACACGCCTTGCTGACGCGACAGGCGGCGCACCGACGGCACCTTCTCGCCCGCGCGCAGCGTGCCGCTGCGGATCAAGTCGTGGATCTGCTCGGCGAGCTGGTCGTAGAGCGGTCGGTTTTCCAGCATGGGTCATCGTGGCAAGCACAGCGGGCCGGCAACAGATACAGCTCGGGCGCGCGCCGACCGGTACAGCCTTCTGCACAGACCACTGATATGGGCACAGCTTAACTGACGTGCATCTGTGCCGCGTCGGACGCGCGCCCTACGCTGCCGGGCATGGTGCTCACGCTGAAAAACGACGAGTTGCTACGGCTGCGGCGCGCGGCCGGCAGCTCGCTCGAAGTGCTTTGCGGCCACGCCTGGGTGACCGAGGCAGGCGGCGCCGGCGATCGTCTTCTCGGGCCGGGCGCGACCTACCGCGTCGCGGGCGACGGCCTGGTGCTGGTCGGGGCGGAGATCGGCAGCCGCACGCCGCGCGACATCGAGGTCGCGCTGGCGCCGCCTGCTCCGGGCCTGGCGCTACGCCTGCTGGGGAGCGTGCTCTCGCGTTGGCGTGCTCGGCGCGCCGCGATCGAGCCCGCGGCGTTGAGCGATCACATGCTGCGCGATATCGGCCTGCGGCGCGACCAGATCATCGTCGCGAGCAGGTCTGTCGAGCAGCGGTAACGGACGCCTTCGGTGCGTGCTTTCGGCGGCACTTGCAAGCGCGCCGAGGCTTCGCACCTCGACCGTTTCGAAGCGCTCGGCTTTGCCGCGGCGGTCATCACCGCGCACTTGGTCAGCCTGGCGTGCCTGCTTGCGCTGTTCTCGGTCGGCGTGTAACGGCTACTGCAGCTTCTTCAGGCGATAGAGGAGTTCGAGCGCCTCGCGCGGCGTGAGCTCGTCCGGATTCAGCATGGCGAGTGCCTCGCGCAGCGGATCCGCCGGCGGCTCCGGTTCCGGCGCCTTCGCCTTGGCGAAGAGATCGTCTTGACCGCCGCGGCTGACCGCCGACTCTTCGAGGAGCTCGAGATATTTGCGCGCCTGGCGGATGACGGTCTTCGGCACACCTGCGAGTGCCGCAACCTGCAGGCCGTAGCTCTGGCTAGCGGGGCCTTCCTCGACCGCGTGCAGAAAGACGACCGTGTCCTTGTGCTCGACGGCGTCGAGATGCACGTTCGCGACTTCCTTGTATTCCAGCGCGAGGCGCGTCATCTCGAAGTAATGCGTCGCGAACAAGCTGAGCGAGCGGTTCTTCTCCACGAGATGCCGCGCGATCGCCCAGGCGAGCGCGAGGCCGTCGAAGGTCGAGGTGCCGCGGCCGACCTCGTCCATCAGCACGAGGCTCTTGTCAGTCGCGTTGTGCAGGATGGACGCGCTCTCGGTCATCTCCACCATGAAGGTCGAGCGCCCGCCGGCGAGGTCGTCGGCCGCGCCGATGCGCGTGAAGATCTGGTCGATGGGCCCGATGCGCGCCGCGCGCGCCGGCACGAACGAACCGATGTGCGCCATGAGCGTGATGAGCGCGACCTGCCGCATATAGGTCGATTTGCCGCCCATGTTGGGGCCGGTGATGAGAAGGAGCGTGCGCGTGGCCGAGAGCCGACACTCATTGGCGATGAAGTTCTCAATCTGCGCCTCGACCACCGGATGGCGGCCGCCTTCGATCTCGACCACGCGCTCGTCCACGAAATGCGGCCGCACATAGCTACGCGCCATGGCCGCCCCGCCAAAGGCGGCGAGCACATCCGCCTGCGCGATCGCGCGCGCGATGCGCTGCAATACCGGCACGTGGGCGTTGAGCGCTTCCAGGAGCTCGTCGTAGAGCGATTTCTCCAGCGCGAGCGCGCGATCGCGCGCCGAGAGCGCCTTGTCCTCGAATGCTTTCAGCTCCGGCGTGATGTAGCGCTCGGCATTCTTCAGCGTCTGGCGACGGCGGTAATCCGTGGGAACCTTTGCCGCCTGGGCATTGCTCACTTCGATGTAGTAGCCGTGCACCGAGTTGTACGCGACGCGCAGGTTGGCGATGCCGGTGCGCGCGCGCTCGCGCGTCTCGAGCTCGGCGAGGAAGCTGCCGCCGTTCGTCTGCAGCGCGCGCAGCTCGTCGAGCTCCGCCGAGTAGCCGTCGGCGATCACGCCGCCGTCGACGATGCGCGCCGCGGGCTCGTCCTTCAGCGCCTTGCTAAGGAGCGCCACGCAGTCCTCCGGCGTTGCGAGGTGCTCGATCAGCTCGTGCAGGAGGTTCGGTGCCTGACCCCGATCGAGCGCCGCGCGCAAATCGGCGAGCAGGCCGAGGCTCTCGCGCAGGCCGGTGAGCTCGCGCGGCCGCGCGCTTTTCAGCGCGACGCGGGCAGTGATGCGCTCGACGGCGGAGAAGCCGCGCAGCGCCTTGTGCACCTCCTTTGCGCCATCGACCAGACAGGCGACCACCTCGTGGCGGCGCTTGAGCGCGTCGCGATCGCGCAGCGGATGGTGCAGCCAGTGGCGCAGCAGCCGGCTGCCCATACTGGTCGCGCACTCGTCGAGGAGCGAGAACAAGGTCGGCGCAGGCTCGCCGCGCAGCGTTTCCGTCAGCTCCAGGTTGCGACGGGTGGCGGCGTCCAGCCGGACATATTCGCCGGCGCGCTCGGCGGTGACGGCGGTGACATGCGCGAGCGCCTGGCCTTGCGTCTTGCCGGCGTAGTCGAGAAGCGCGCCGCAGGCGCCAATGGCGAGCGAGAGGTCCTCGACGCCGTAGCCGGCGAGGGTCCCGGCGCCGAGCTGCTTCAGGAGGCGCCGTTTGCCGGCCTCCACATCGAAGTGCCAGGCGGGAACGCGCGTGGTGAAGTAGCCATCGACATGTACGCCCTCTGCTACGAGTACTTCGGCGGGGTCGATGCGGCGCAGCTCATTGGCGAGCGCTTGCGGCGCGATCTCGGCGACGCGCAGCGTGCCGCTCGCGAGCGACAGCCACGCGAGGCCGACCGTGCTCTTGTCGCGCGTGAGCCCGAGCAGGATGTTGTCCGCCTTGTCTTCGAGCAGCGAGGAATCGGTGAGCGTGCCCGGCGTGACGATGCGCGTGACCTGGCGATCGACCGGACCCTTCGCGGTCGCCACGTCGCCGACCTGCTCGCAGATGGCGACCGATTCGCCGAGCTTCACCAGCTTCGCGAGGTATTGCTCCACCGAGTGGACCGGCACGCCGGCCATCTTCACCGGCGCGCCGGCAGAGACGCCGCGTTGCGTGAGCGTGATGTCGAGAAGCCGCGCACCCTTCTCCGCGTCCTCATAGAAGAGCTCGTAGAAGTCGCCCATCCGGTAGAAGACCAGGATGTCCGGATGCTCGCCCTTGATGCGCAGGTACTGCTGCATCATCGGCGTGTGCTCAACTCGCTGGTTCACGCGGCCGATTCTAAAATGGGCGCATGCGCTCGGCGGCGTGCTCGTCGAGAAATTCCAGTCCGCGCTCATCGGGGGTTAGGCGCGCGCGCCGAGGTCGTCAGACGCCGCCACATGGAGGAGAGCCGCTCCCCTGAAGATCCTCGGTGACGCGCACGCCGCCGATAGGGTACAAATGACATTCACGTTTCTGAACGGAGGCCGTATGCGTGCACTGATCCTCGCCACCTTGATCGTCTTCGCAACGCCAGCGCTGGCGCAGGACGCGCTGCAGCTCGTGCTGCAGTCGGCGCCGCGCTCTCTCGCGCTCGCCGGCTCGCCGCAGAACCTCGCGAGCCTGGTATCCGGGCTGACGAGCGGCGCGACGGTGCGGCTGGTGGCCGCCGGTCCGGCGGGCTTCAACCGTGTCGTCAGCTTCACGCCGCCCGCCCGTCTCTCGCCTGCGCAGGCGGTGAGCGTTTTCGAGCAGTTAGCCCGTGACTTCGATCTGGCTGGCATCGCGGCGCCGACGCCCGAGCAGCTCGCCGCCTCGCTCGGCACGAGCCCCCGCACCTCGCTCGAGCCCGACCCGCGCCAGCCGACGCGCGAAGAGCAGGCGTTTTCAGCCCTTCCTGCGGACATTCGCGCCGCCGTCGCGGGGCTGCCGGCGAAGGAAGCTCTGCGCACGGTAGAGCTCGCTGACCAGCAGTTGATTGCCTTGGGCACGCCTTACGTTTCGGACGAGCGCCGGCGCGAGATGGTGAGCCGCGTGCGCTATGGCGCCGGCTACGTCAGCGCAAGCGCGGGCACGACCAGCTTCCCGCCGATCCACCCGCTCGTGGCCGCGCCGCTCTGGCAGCCATAGCGTACAGGTCCCTAAACGACCGCATGCCGCTCGGTCGCATCCTCGTCGAGAAATTCCACCCCGAGCTGATCGAGTGGCTCCCGCAAAATTCGAATGAAATCGCGTAAGTCCGCAATGACGATGCCGGCCGCGAGCCTGCGGCCGACGCTGATGGGAAGCCGCCATGCGGTTTCCACCGGCCACTATCTCGCCACGCTCGCAGCGATGCGCGTGCTCGATGCCGGCGGTAACGCCGTCGACGCCGGCGTTACTGCGGCGATGGCGCTCGCGGTGGTGCAGCCTGACATCGTGAGCTTTGCCGGAGTCGCGCCGACGCTTATCTATATGGAGAGCGAAGGCCGCGTCGTCTCGCTCGCGGGCCTCGGCTACTGGCCGGCGGCGACCGACCTGGCGCGGCTCGTCGCGGAGGGTGATGGCCAGAACGTGCCCGAAGGCTTGCTGCGTACTGTGTTGCCAGCGGCGCCAGCGACGCACATCGAGGCGCTGCGGCGCTACGGGACGATCTCGTTCGAGCAGGCGGCGACGCCGGCCATGGAGCTCGCCCGCGACGGCTTCGCCGTGTATCCGTTCTTCGCCAACAGCGTCGCGGATAAGGAGGAGGGGTATCGGCGCTGGCCAGAAAGCGCGCGGCTCTTCCTTCCCGGGGGCCGGCCGCCGCGGATCGGCGAGCGTTTCGTGCAGGCGGAGCTCGCGCGCAGCATCGCCGGCATGATCGAGGCCGAACGCGCGGCGCGCGGCGACCGCGACCGGGGCTTGCGCGCGGCGCACGACTTCTTTTATCGCGGACCGATCGCGCAGGCCGTGGCCGACTATCATGCCGAGCATTACGGCTTCATGACCGCCGCGGACTTCGCCGGGTTCGAGGTGCCGGTCGAAGCTCCCATCTCCATCGGTTGGCGCGGCCACGAGATTCATTCCTGCGACGTCTGGTGCCAGGGCGTGACGCTCCTCGAGACGCTGAAGATCCTCGAGGACGCGGACTTCGGCCGGCTCGGGCACAACACTCCGGAGTACATCCACCGCGTTAACTCCGCGCTCGATCTCGCCTTCAGCGATCGCGAGGCCTACGTCGGCGATCCGAAGTTCGTGCCGGTGCCGACCGCGGCGCTCCTGTCCGACGAATACGCGGCGCGCCAGCGCGCGCGCATCGACCCGCGGCGCGCGTTCGGCGAAATGCCGGAGCCCGGCAGCATCCCGGGGCACGCGCCCAAGCGCGGAGCGCTGCATGCTTCGCGCGGCGCGACCGCCATGGCGCCGGACACGATCTACGCCGCCGTCATGGACCACGACGGCAACGCCTACTCGGCGACGCTGTCCGACACGAGCTACGACACGCCGTTGATCCCGGGGATCGGCATGGTGATGTCTTCGCGCGGTCAGCAGTCGCGCCTGGCCGCCGGCCATCCGTCGCAGGTCGCGCCAGGCAAGCGCCCGCGGCTCACGCCGAGCCCGGCGCTGGCGATGCGCGATGGCAAGCCGTTCATGTGTTTCGGCACGCCGGGTGGAGACGTGCAGGCGCCGGCGATGCTGCAAGTGTTCCTCAACGCGACGCAGTTCGGCATGGAGCTGCAGCAGGCGGTGGAGGTGGCGCGGTTTTTCTCCGCGAACTTCCCGAATTCGTTCCCGCCGCACGACTATTTCCCGGGCCGCCTGTGCGTCGAGGAGAACATGCCGGCGGGCGTGAGCGATGCGCTGCGCGCGCTCGGCTACGACCTCGAGGTGCTGCCGCGCCTGCCGCCGAAGAGCGGCGCCGTCTGCGCGGTGATGCGAGCGCCGGAAGGACTGAAGCACGCGGCGGCTGATCCGCGCCGCGAGTGCTACGCGCTGGCGTGGTAAGCCTACTCGGCGCGAACCCCGACCTGCTTGATGATGCGGCCCCACTTCTCGGCGTCGGCCTTCATGACAGCCGCGAACTTCTCCGGCGTGCTCGGCGTCGGATCGGCGCCGAGCCCCGAGAACTTTTCGCGCACGTCCGGCAGCGCGAGGATGCGGTGCACCTCGGCGTTCAGGAGGCTGATGAGCTGCCGCGGCGTGCCAGCCGGCGCCATGAGGCCGTACCAGTTGTTGAACTCGTAGCCGGGAAGCGATTCACCGATCGTCGGCGTGTCGGGCAACGCCGCGGAGCGCTGCGAGTCGGTCACGGCGAGCACTTTGAGGCGGCCGGCCTTGATATGCGACATGGTGACCGGCGCCCCGGTGAAGAGCATGTCCACCTTGCCGCCGACGAGATCAGCGACGGCCGGTCCGCCACCCTTGTACGGCACATGCACGATGTCGATCTTGGCCGAGAGCTTGAGGAGCTCGGCGCAGAGCTGGTTGAAGCTCGCGATGCCGCCGGAGGCGAAGTTGAGCTGCCCGGGCTTCGCCCGCGCGAGCGCGATGAGTTCGTTTACGTTATTGGCTGGAAGCGACGGGTGCACCACCAGCACCGTGGCAACGTTCGCGACGAGCGAGATCGGCGCCAGGTCGGCGACTGGGTCGAAGCTCATCCTCTCGTAGAGGAACTGGTTCATCGCATGCGAGCTCATGGTGCCGAGGAGCAGCGTGTAGCCGTCGGCCGGCGAGCGCGCGGCCGCTTCGGTGCCGATGTTGCCGGCAGCGCCGCCGCGGTTCTCGACCACCACCGGCTGGCCCCATTTCTCGCCCATCTTCTGCGCGATCACGCGCCCGAGGATGTCGGTGGTGCCGCCCGGCGCCCACGGCACGACCATGCGCACCGGTTTTGCCGGATACGTCTGCGCCCCTGCGTGGGGAAGAAGGACGAGTGCTGTGATGAGGAAAAGTAAGCGCACCGGTGCGCCGATCATAGCAGCGGCGGCGCGGGCCTTTGCCGAGCACGGCTTTGATGTGCCGATGGCCGACGGCCGGCGCTTGCGCGAGCAGGTGCTGGCGCAGCTTTTTGCAGGGCGCTGGAAGCCGCAATGGGACGCGCTGCTCGTCGACCGCAGGCTGCCGTTGGAGAAACGGCTCACGCAGTTCTACGCCGAGTATCGCGGCAGAGTCACGCGCGTCGAGGCGCGGCTATGGACGCGCGCCGGGCTCATGGGCATGCACGGGCCGGCGTTCAGCCGCACGCTCGAGAAGCGCATCCTGGTGCCGGTGGCGCGCGAGCTGCGACACGAGGCCGGTGTCGCATTGAAGCGCGCGGTGAGCAAGAAGGAGATCGAGCTCGTGCAGATGCTCCACGGCGCGATAGCGTTTCCGCATACGCGCAGCCATATCTTCGACATGGACGTGCATGGGCGGCTGCCCGAGCTCATCGCCATGATGGTGCGCGTCTGGCTGCGCGGCGCGATCGCCGAGACGAGACGGCTCGCTACTCGACCTTGATGTTGCGCTCGCTCACGACGCGCTGCCACTTTGCGGCGCTGTCGCGGATGATGCTTGCGAACGTGGCGCCGTCGGCAGCGAGCGGCTCGTAGCCCTGCGTCGCGAGGTACTCCCTAAAGCGATTGCTCTGCGCGACCTGCAACGCCGCACCTTCGTAGCGCGCGAGCAGCGCGGCCGGCGTCCCCGCTGGCGCGAGGAGTCCGGTGGTGAAGTCCGCCTCGGCGCCGGCCAGGCGCGACTCGCCGACGGTCGGCACCTGCGGCAGCGTAGGAAGACGGTGCGGCGCCGTCACCACCAGCGCGCGAATCCGGTTCGAGCGCACGTGCGGGAGCATCGAGGCGGGCGCGTCGGCGAGGAAATCGACCCGGCCGGCGATCACGTCGGCGTACGCGCCGGTGACGCCCTTGTAGGGAACGTGTGTGAAGTCGGCCTGCGCCACCACACCGAGCAGCTCGACCACCATATGCGTCAGGGTGCCGGTGCCGCTCGAGCCAAACGTGAGCTTGCCCGGATTGGCTCTCGCGGCAGCGATCAGCTCCGCGATGCTGGTGTACTTCGATTCGGCCGACGCCCCGAAGACGAGCGGCGAGACCGAGAACGCGGCGATCGGCGCGAGGTCCTTGTGCGTGTCATAGGGCAGCTTCTGCACGGTGGGCAGGAGCGACAGCGTGCTGGTCGTGGCTGCGAGCAGCGTCATGCCGTCGGGCGCGCTCTTCGCGACATAGCCGGCGCCGAGCGCCGTGGCGCCGCCCGCCCGGTTCTCCACCACGATCGGCTGTCCGAGCCGCTCCGCGAGCGCCGCGACGAACGTGCGTGTCACCACATCGGTGCCCGAACCGGCGAGCAATGGCACGATCACGTGGATGGCCTTGTCCTGGGCGGGCGCCAAGCCCGTGGCGGCGCAAAGCACGGCGCAGGCGGCGGTGCGAGCGAGTGTTCTCATCGCAGACAAGCTGATTCTAGAATGGCCGCATGCCGCTCGGCCGCGTGCTCGTCGAGAAATTCCATCCCGAGCTGATCGAGTGGCTGCGCGAACGCGCGGAAGTAATCGAGGTGGATCCGTGGGCCGAACCCGAGCGCTGGGACCGTGAGGCGCCGCAGGTCGACGCGGTGATCAGTCGCAAAGGCCGCATCACGCGCCGTCACATCGAGGAAAGCCGCGGGCGCCTCAAGATCATCGCGCGCACCGGCGTGGGCGTTGACGTCTCACGCGTCGATGTCGATGCGGCGCGCGAGCACAAGGTATGGGTCACGAACATGCCCGGCGTCAACGCCGCGGCGGTCGCGGAGCTCGCGTTCGGGCAGATGATTGCACTCGCGCGCCACAGCGGCGCCGCCGACAGCGCGGTGAAAGCGAACCGCTGGGCCGCCGGCCCGCGCTTCCAGGGCACCGAGCTTGCCGGCAAGACCCTCGGTATCGTCGGCATGGGCAACATCGGCGCGCGGGTCGCGCTGCGGGCGCGCGCGTTCGAGATGGGCCTCCTCGTCTGCGACCCGTACATCCCCGCTTCGCACGTCACGGCGCTCGCCGGCCGATGGGTCGGGCTGGAAGAACTGTTCAGGGAATCGGATTTCGTGACGCTGCACTGCCCGCTTAATGATGAAACCCGCCACCTGGTCGGCAGCGCACAGCTCGGCCTGATGAAGAAGTCGGCGTACCTGGTAAACCTCGCGCGCGGCGGCGTCGTCGATGAGGAGGCATTGGCTTCGTGCCTGCGCGACAAGCGCATCGCCGGCGCCGCCATCGATGTCATGGAGAACGAGCCGCCGCGCAAGGATCATCCGCTGCTCGCGCTCGATAACGTGCTGCTCACGCCTCACATCGGCGGCTCGACGCGCGAGTCGCAAACGCGCGGCGAGCGGGGCGCCGCCGAGGAAGTCGTGCGGGTGCTGCAGGGCGACCGGCCGCTCAATCCGGTCGTGCACGCTGACGGCTGAGCGATGTTGACCGTCCACCACCTCGGGCGTTCCCAGTCGGAGCGCATCGTTTGGCTGTGCGAGGAGCTCGGCCTCGACTATGAGCTCGAGCGCTACGAGCGAGCGCCGCTGCTCGCACCGCCGGCCTACAAGGCGCTGCATCCGATCGGCACGGCGCCCGTCATCACCGACGGCGAGGTCGTGCTTGGCGAGTCGGGCGCGATCATCGAGTACCTCCTCGCCAAGTACGGCAAGGGGCGGCTCGCCCGGCAGCTCGGCCATCCGGAATTCGCGAACTATCTCTACTGGCTGCACTTTGCCAATGGCAGCTTCCAGGCGCTGCTCCATCGCACGCTGATCGCTCGCCGGCTCGAAGCGTCGACCGAGCATCCGGTCCTCGCCAGCCTGCAGGCGCGGCTCGCGAGCGCGCTGGACTTCATGAACCGGCGGCTTGGCGAAGCCGCTTACCTCGCCGGTGACGAGCTGACGGCCGCGGACATCATGATGGTGTTCAGCCTGACCACGATGCGATCGTTCACGCCCTACGACCTCAAACCCTATCCGCAGATCCTCGCTTACCTGCGCCGCATCGGCGCGCGCGAGGCCTACCAGCGTGCCATGCGCAAAGGTGATCCGGGCATGCCGCTGCTCTTGGACTGACCGGCGCTCACGGTGGGTTCCGGTACGCGTCGTGCAGCCGCACCGGCTTCGCCGCCCTGCGCCGTAGCCGCAGGTTCAGCATCTCGACCGCGACCGAGAACGCCATCGCGAAGTACACGTAGCCCTTCGGCACGTGCACGCCAAGCCCGTCGGCAATCAGCACCAGGCCGATCATCAAGAGGAACGAGAGCGCCAGCATCTTGATCGTCGGCCGCGTCGAGATGAAGCGGCCGATCGGCCCGGCGAACACCATCATCAGCCCGACGGAGACGATCACGGCGGCGACCATGATCTCGATCTCGTCCACCATGCCGACCGCGGTGATGATGGAATCGAGCGAAAAGACGATGTCGATCAGCACGATCTGCACGAGCACGGCGCTGACGGTGGCGCGCACGGCGCTCGCCGCTTCGCCTTCTTCACCTTCGAGGAGCTGGTGGATCTCGGTCGTGCTCTTGTAGAGGAGGAAGAGGCCGCCGGCGATCAGGATCAGGTCGCGTCCGGAGATCGGGTGGCGTAGGACGTGGAAAAGCGGCTCGGTCAGGCCGACGAGCCAGGCGAGCACCGCGAGGAGCGCGATACGCATCACCATGGCGAGGAGCAGCCCGACGCGGCGAACCGCCTCGCGGCGCGCCGCGGGCAGCTTGTCCGCGAGTATCGAGATGAAGACGATGTTGTCGATGCCGAGGACCAGCTCGAGCGCGACCAGCGTCGCGAACGCGAGCCAGGCCTGCGGATCGGCGAGGAGCTCCATGGGTGACTCCGGAAGAGGCGAGCTGCTATCTTATTTGGATGGCGCGCATCAAATCGAAAGCCCAGCGGCGCAAGTTTGCCGAACTGCTGGTCGAGGGCAAGATCGACAAGGATGCCTACGAGCGCTGGAACCGCGGCGCCGGCAGCCGCGACCTGCCCGAGCACGTCAAGCGCAAGAAGAAAAAATCCAAGCGCAAGACCAAGCGTCGCGCCAAGCGACACGGCTGAGGAATCATGGTGAAACGCTACTTCGTACGCGAACGCGACGTGCCGACGTATCACCCGGCGAATCACAGCGGCACGACCAATCGACGCCTGATCGGGCCCGAGACGGTCGGCGCGCAGAACGTCGAGGTGGTGCTCGGCGTGATCGAGAAGAACGAAGGCGCCGCGCCGCACGCGCATCCGGACATGGAGCAGGTGTGCTACCTGCTCGAGGGCACCGCGATTGCGGAGGTGGGAGGCGAGCGCTGCGAGCTCAAGCCCGGCGACAGCTGCTACTTCCCCGCGGGCGCGATGCACAAGTTCACCGCGACAAGCGACACGCCGGTGAAGGTGCTCGTCATCTACAGTCCCCCGTACGGCGAATCGCCCGATCGCGTGGTGCGGCCGAAGTGAGGGCGCTCGCGCTCCTGCTGGCGCTGCTGATCGCCGGTCCGGCGGCGGCGCAATTTCCGTCGAAGCCCATCCGCATGGTGGTGCCTTTCGGCGCCGGCTCCTCGACCGACATCGTCATGCGCATCCTCGCGCCGCCGCTCGGCCAGGCGCTCGGGCAGCCGGTGGTGGTGGAGAACAAGCCCGGCGCCGATGGCGCCATCGCGGCGACGGAAGTGGCGAAGTCGCCGGCCGATGGCCATACGTTGATCCTCGGTACCAATAGCCCGTTCTCGGCGGTGCCGCATCTGCGCAAGTCGCCGCCTTACGACGCGCTCGGCGATTTCACGCCCGTGACGCTGGTGGGCAACTACACCTTCTTCGTGGTCGTGCATCCGAGCGTGCCGGCGCGCACGCTGCAGGAGCTCATCTCTTACGCGCGCGCCAATCCCGGCAAGCTCAATTACGGCACCGGCAACACAAGCAGCATCGTGATGACGGCGATGTTCGCGCGGCTCGCCAACATCGAGCTGGTGCAGGTGCCTTACAAGAGCGAGCCGCCGGCGATCACCGATCTTCTCTCCGGCACCATCCAGCTGATGATCGCTTCCTATGCGCCGGCGGCACCGCATCTGCGCGAAGGGAAACTGCGCGCGCTGCTGACGACGCTGGCCAGTCGCAGTCCGCTCCTGCCAGAGGTGCCCTCGGTGGTGGAAGCTGGGCTGCCGAAATTTCCGATCGAATCGTGGGCGGGCGTGTTGGGCCCGGCGAAGATGCCGAACGACGTGACCGAGCGCGTGAATCGCGAGGTGAATGCGCTGCTGAAGCGCGCCGAGGTGCGCGAGAACCTGCTCAAGCAGGCCTTCGCGCCGCGCGGCATGGGTGCGGAAGAATTCGCCGCCTATGCAAGACAGCAGTATGACGTCTGGGGGCGGGCGATTCGCGATGCCGGCATCCAGCCGGAGTAGGATTCAGCCCGCAAGCCAGCCAAGCGGCCTGATGTGCAGCAGCCGCGAGCCAGCCAGCGCCATAACCCAATACGGAGGATGTATGCGCTACGCTGTGCTCATTGCTTGTCTTTTTCTTTTCAGCGGCGCCGCCTCGGCGGCCGCCAATTGTCCCAAGCATCCGAAGAGCGAATGGCTGTCGCAGGCGGAGGCCAAGGCGAAGATCGAGTCGCAGGGCTACAAGATCTCGAAGTTCAAAGTGGACGGCAACTGCTACGAGATCTATGGCTTCGACAAGGATGGCAACCGCGCCGAGGTCTACTTCGACACCAAGACACTTGCGGTAGTGAAGGCCGAGATCAAGAAAAAGAAGTAGCCGTGCTCGTCTGGGACGCCTTTGTGCGCGTCACGCATTGGGCGATCGCGATCCTGGTGGTCGCCGAGCTCGTCAACGAGGCGGGCGCGAATCCGTGGCATCGCTATCTCGGCTACGCGGCCGCGGCGCTCGTGATCGCGCGCCTCGCCTGGGGCCTGGTCTCCTCCGGCGAAGCACGCCTTGCGCGCATGGCGGCAACGGCGGCAGAGGCGAGGGCGTATTTGCGCTCGTCGCGCGCCTACCTCGGCCATAACCCGCTCGGGGCGCTGATGGCGTTTCTCCTCTGGACGCTGATTCTTGCGGTGGGCATCAGCGGGTGGATGACGCAGCTCGACGCGTATTGGGGCGAAGAATGGCTACAGCAGCTGCACGAGGTGCTCGCGTACATCCTCGGCGCGTGCGCGCTGCTGCATATCGGCGGCGTGCTGGTCACGAGCCGCCTGCATCGGGTGAATCTCGTCGCCGCGATGCTGAGCGGGAAGAAACGGCTGCCAGGCGTCTGACCGGTTCACGCGGCAAGCGCGCGCCGCGATAATTGCGGTCCTGACCCCGAATTCGCAAATCGAGGCGATTTACCGCGCGGAGTCGCGCCGGGTGTTCGCGACGCTCGTGCGGCTACTCGGGGACTTCGACCTCGCGGAGGAAGCGCTGCACGAGGCGTTTCGCGCCGCGCTCGAGCAGTGGCCCACCGAGGGGCTGCCGGACAATCCGCGCGCTTGGCTCGTTTCCACGGGCCGCTTCAAGGCGATCGATGCGATTCGCCGGCGCGCGCGCTTCGATCCGCTGGAGGAGCAACACGCCGAGTCGCTTGCGGCGGAGGAGCCGGCCGAGCGCGAGCCGATCGAGGATGATCGCCTGCGCCTCGTCTTCACCTGTTGCCACCCCGCACTCGCGCAGGATGCGCAGGTGGCGCTCACGCTGCGCGAAGTGTGCGGCCTGACGACGGAAGAGATCGCGCGCGCCTTCCTCACGCCGGCGCCGACCCTGGCGCAGCGCATCGTCAGGGCGAAGAACAAGATCCGCGACGCCCGCATTCCGTACGAAGTACCGGGCGGGCCGCAGCTCGCCGAGCGACTCGACGCGGTGCTGCGCGTCATCTATCTTGTGTTCAATGAGGGCTACTCCGCATCGGCGGGAGACTCGGTCACGCGTGCCGATCTCTCGGCCGAAGCGATCCGCCTCGGCAAGCTGCTGGTCGAGCTCCTGCCCGAGCCGGAGGCGATGGGGCTCTTCGCGCTCATGCTCCTGCAGGAGTCGCGCCGCGCGGCGCGCACGACCACGGCAGGCGATCTCGTGCTCCTCGAGGAGCAGGACCGCGGCCGCTGGGATCGCGCGCTCATCGCCGATGGCGTGGCGCTCGTCGAGCGGGCGCTTGCGACGCGGCGCTTCGGTCCGTACTGCCTGCAGGCGGCGATCGCCGCGGTGCATGCCGAGGCGCCGAGCGCGGCCGCGACCGACTGGCGCCAGATCGTCGCGCTCTACGATGTGCTCGCGCGCGTCGAGCCCTCGCCGGTGGTGGAGTTGAACCGCGCCGTAGCGCTCGCCATGCGCGACGGCCCCGCGGTCGGTCTCGCCGCGGTGGACGCGATCCTCGCGCGCGGCGAGCTCAAGGACTACCACCTCGCCCATGCCGCTCGCGCCGACCTCTGCCGGCGACTCGATCGCCGCGCGGAAGCGCGCGGCTCGTACGAGCGCGCGCTCGCGCTCGCGCGGCAGGAGCCCGAGCGGCGCTTCATCCAACAGCGCCTCGCGGAACTGCGATCCTGAGCCCGCCTGTCGATTTGCTGCTCCGACGTTCGATAAAGAACAAAGGAGCCGCAAATGGAAATCATCATTGCCCTGATCGAAATCGTGCGCCGGCTGGCCCGTGCTGCCGGCCCGTACCTGCTGGTCGAAATTCTGTTGCCCGGCGGCAGCCTGCTTGCGGTGGCGCTCTTCATCTACCGGCGCAGAGAATCTTTTGTGACTGCGCTGTCGATTTGCCTGCCGCTCAAGCGACTATGAGGGAGAACCCGAACTTTCAAGGAGATAGCGATGCGCTTCATGATCCTGGTCAAGGCGACCGTCGACTCCGAGGCGGGCAAGATGCCGCCCGAGAGCCTGTTCGCTGAGATGGGCAAGTACCACGAAGAGCTGCAAAACGCAGGCATGCTGGTCGACTGCTCCGGCCTGAAGCCGAGCAAGGGGGGCTGGCGCATCAAATACGACGGCAAGAAACGAGCAGTCGTCGACGGCCCGTTCATCGAGACGAAGGAACTTGTCGCCGGCTACACGATCATCCAGGCGAAGTCCCGCGAAGAAGCGATCGAGTGGACCCAGCGCTTCCCGAACCCGTCGATCGATGGCGGTAGCGGCGAGATCGAGGTGCGCGAGTTCTACGAGCTCGAGGACTTCGCCCAGAGCAAAGAGGTGGAGCGCTTCAGGAAGATGAGAGCCATTGCGGAGAAAACACCATGAAATATCTGTGCCTCGTGTACGGCGAAGAAAAGGCCATGCAGGCGATGGACGACCGCCACTGCGTCGCCTTCGACGAGGAGGTCCGCAGGAGCGGCCACTGCGTCGCCTCGGAAGCCCTGCAGCCGGTCGCCACGGCCACCACCGTGCGGGTGCGTAACGGCAAGGTCTCCGTGACCGACGGGCCGTTCGCCGAGACCAAAGAGTGCCTCGCCGGGTTCTACATGATCGAGGCTCGCGACCTGAACGAGGCGATCCAGATCGCGTCCAAGATCCCACCGGCGCAAGTCGGTTCGATCGAAGTGCGGCCGATCCGGCCGATCCGCGAGACGGTGCGCGCCAAACTGCAGGAGGAAGCGAGCCATGGCGTACGTTGACGGCTTCGTGACGCCGGTGCCGAAGAAGAAGCTGGCGGCGTACCGTCGCATGTCGCGCACCGCGGGAAAGGTCTGGCGCGAGCATGGCGCGCTCGAATTCCGCGAGTGCGTCGCGGACGACGTGAGCGTCGGCAAGCGCACCTCGTTCCCGCGCGCGGTGAAGCAGAAGCCCGGCGAGACGGTGTTCTTTTCCTACATCGTCTACAAGTCGCGCGCCGACCGCGATCGCGTCAATGCCAAAGTGATGAAGGACAAGCGGCTCGCCGCGATGATGGATCCGAAGAAGCTGCCTTTCGATGGCAAGCGCATGTTCTGGGGCGGTTTCAAGGTGATGGTCGATCTGTAACGAGCAAGCAAAGGAGACGACGATGCAAGTCCAAGCCTATCTTTTCTTCGACGGCCGCTGTGAGGAGGCGCTGCAGTACTACAGCAAGCACCTCGGCGCGAAAGTGGAGATGCTGATGCGCAACAAGGAGAGCCCGGAGCCGCCACCGCCCGGGATGAACGCGCCGGGCGACAAGGTGATGCACGCTGCGTTCCGCATCGGCGAGACGCAGGTCCTCGCCTCCGACGGCATGTGCAGCGGGAACCCGAAGTTCGACGGCTTCTCGCTCGCGATCAGCGCGCGGGACGACGCGGAAGCGAAGCGCATTTTCAACGCCCTCGCCGATGGCGGCCAGGTGCGCATGCCGCTCACCAAGACTTTCTTCGCCTCCAGCTTCGGCATGCTTGCCGATCGCTTCGGCATCGGCTGGATGGTGATGGCTGAGAAGCCGCAGGGATGACGATGCTCGCGGACAAGGACGCGGCGGCGAACCTGGCGGTGAAGAACCTCGCCGCCGCGCGCAAGTTCTACGAGGGCACGCTCGGCTTGAAGCAGGTCGGCGCCGAGGGCGCACACCTAATCGCCTACCGCAGCGGGAGGTCGACGCTTCTCGTCTACCAGTCGCAATACGCAGGCAGCAACAAGGCGACCGCGGTCACCTGGAACGTCGGCGACGCGGTCGAAGAGATCGCGCGCTCGCTGAAGGCGAAAGGCGTCAAGTTCGAGCACTACGATTTCCCGGACATGACGCGGCAGGGCGATGTGCACGTGAGCGGTGACATGAAGGCCGCCTGGTTCAAGGATCCGGACGGCAACATCCTTTCCATCGTCAGCGGATAAGGAGGCGCCGATGGGCAATCCGGTGGTGCATTGGGAGCTGATGTCGAAGGAGCCGGCGAAGGTGGCCGACTTCTACGCCCGGATCTTCGGCTGGAAGGTCGACCATCGCCCCGAGCTGAATTACCGCATCGTCGACACCGGCGCGGTAGGCGAAATGCGCGGCATCAATGGCGGCATCGTCAAGCCGGACCGTGAAGGTCCGTGGCCGGGCAACATGCTCTTCTACGTCCTGGTCGACGACCTCGCCGCCTATCGCAAGAAGATCCTTGCCGCGGGCGGCAAGATCCATGTCGAGGAGCAGAAGGTGCCGGGCATGGGCAAGCTCTCGCTCTTTACCGATCCCGAGGGACGCATGATGGGGCTGTGGAAGGCCAAACCACGATGAAGAAGACCTACCAGGGCAGCTGCCACTGCGGGGCGGTGCGCTACGAGGCGGCGATCGACCTCGAGCAGGGCACATTCAAGTGCAACTGCACGAACTGCTTCAAGACGCGCGCCTGGATGGCGTTCATTCCGGCGGCCGACTTTCGCCTCCTCTCGGGCGAACAGGCGCTGCGCGAGTACCAGTTCGGCCGCAAGCGTCTGCACCACATGTTCTGCACCACGTGCGGCGTGCGCCCGTTCACCCGCGGCACAGACCCGAAGGGCGCTGACATCGTTGCCGTGCGGGTGAACTGCCTGGATAGCGTGCCGGCGGAGGAGTTCGCCAATGCGCCGGTGCGGTATTTCGACATGCTGCACGACAACCCGAAGGCGCCGCCTGCCGAGACGAGGTATTTATGAGCAATCCTGCGCCCGGCTTCAAGAAGTATCCGAACCATACGGTGACCACCCGGCCCGCCGAGCAACGCGTCCAGGTCAGGTACCAGGGCGAGCTGATCGCCGATTCGGCGAGCGCGCTCGAGATGCACGAGACGCACGAAGGCAGCGTGGTCGCTCCGGTGATGTACTACCTGCCGCGCCAGGATGTGCGCATGGAGCGCTTTGCCCGCTCCGATCATCAGACCTACTGCCCGTTCAAGGGCGCGGCGTCCTACTACTCGGTGAAGAACGGCCCGGAGAACGCGGTCTGGAGCTACGAGCAGCCCTACGACGAGCTCCTCGCCATCAAGGAGCTCGTCGCCTTCTACCCGGATAAATTCGAGATCCGCGTTTCCTAGGCGTGCTTGCGACCGCGGCTGGACTTGCGGCCGCCGCGCTTGCCGCCCTTGCGGCTTGCCTTCTTGCCGGCATTCGAGATCGCCGCGGCGCGCGACTTCGACATGCCCTTCCTCTTGAGCGCTTTGTACTTGCGCTTGTTCTTGATCGATTTGCCCGCCATGGTCCACCTCCTCGTTAAAGGTCGGCGCATGATAAGCACGGACTATGACGCAGCATCGCATGCAGGCATCCGCCTTGCTGACGGGCCGAGCGATGAAATGCGCCGTCTGCGCTCTCGCCGGCATCGTGCTTGCCGGATGCGGCGATCAATCCGAGCAGGATTGGCGCAGCGCGAGCTCCTGGAGCCTGACCGCGGTAGTGGTGGCGCGCTACTGGGAGCGCGGCGATCTGCCTGACACATATGCGCGCCGCGCGCTCAAGAAAATCTCTGACGAACTAGGGAAGAGCCCGCTGCCGGAGGCGGCGGGGCCGGTCGATGAGCTGCTAGAGGCGGTTGAGCTTAGAGATCGGCAGGCAGTGCGGCGCCTCGTGCGCGAGCTTTCGCCTCGATGAAGAAAATCCTCGGCATCGCGCTCGGCATCGTCACCAGCATCGGCGGCTTTCTCGACGCCGGCTCGATCGCCACCTCCGCGCAGGCAGGCGCCGCATTTGGGTATGCGCTGCTCTGGGCGGTCGCGCTCGGCACGATTTGCGTCATCTTCCTGGTCGAAATGTCGGGGCGCTTCGCCATCGCCAGCGGGCACACCATCACCGATGCCATTCGCAAGCGCTTCGGCTTCGCCGTGCTCATCGTCCCGTTCGGCGCCACGATGCTCGTCAACCTGCTGGTGCTCGCCTCCGAGCTGGGCGGCGTCTGTGTCGCGCTGGAGCTCGCAACCGGCATCGGCTTTCAGCTCTGGGCAATACCGGTGGCGGTGGCGCTGTGGCTTCTCCTTTGGGTGGCGACCTTCGATGTAGTGGAGGAGGGCACCGCGCTCCTTGGCCTGGTCACGCTCTGCTTCGTGGTGGCGGTGTTCACGCTGGGCGCGGAGCCGGTACCGCTCGCGCGCGCGCTCGTGGTGCCGTCTCTGCCGGCGGACGAGCGGGCGCACTACCTTTTTCTCGCCGTCAGCATAATCGGCGCGACGATTGCGCCGTACCTGTTCCTTTTTTATTCTTCCGGCGCGATCGAGGACAAGTGGGACAAGAGCTATCTCATGCCCAACCGCATGATCGCCACGGGCGGCATGCTGTTCGGCGCGATGATTTCGATGGCCGTGCTGGTTGTCGCGGCGCTGACGCTGAAGCCCGAAGGCATCCGCGTCGAAGGCTACGAGCAGGCGGCGCTCATGCTCGTGCCCGCTTTCGGACGCTGGGGTTTCTACCTCTTCGTCGTGTCGCTCGCCGTCGCCTGCTTCGGCGCGGCACTCGAGCTCAGCCTCGCGAGCGCCTACGCGATGGCCCAGACCTTTGGCTGGAACTGGGGTGAGGACTTGAAGCCGCGTCAGGCGGCTCGCTTCGGCACCGCCTATACCGCGTTCATCGTGCTTGCCGCGCTGATCGTGCTCACCGGCCTCAATCCGATGAAGCTGACGCTTTTCTCCATGGCCATCACGGCCGTGATTCTGCCGCTTACGGTGGTGCCGTTTCTCGTCCTCATGAACGACCGCCGCTACATGAAGGAGCATGTCAACAGCCGGTTCTCGAACATGATCGTCGCGCTGATCGTTCTCCTTGCAGCGGTGCTCGCGCTGGTGTCCATTCCGCTGGAGATCGTCGGCTCTAAATGAGCAAGCCGAAAGATATTGAACTGGTGCGCGACGTGCTCGACACGCAAGTGCTCGGCCGCAAGAAGCGGCCGATGGGCAAGGTCGATGGCGTCGGGCTCGAACTGCGCGACGGCGCGCCGCCGCGGGTCGCCTATTTCGAGATCGACGGCGTGACGGCCTGGCGGCGTCTCGGCGAGCGTTATGGCCGCTGGGCCGCGCGGGTCGCGCGGTGGTGGCGACACACCGAGCCCTATCGCTTCGGCTGGTCGCAGGTCCGCGACCTGGGCATCGACCTCGAGATCGACGTGGATGCGGAGCGCACGTGCGCCTTGGACCTCGAGCGCTGGCTGCGCGAGCGCTTCGTCGCGCGGCTGCCCGGAGGCCGCCGATGAGCCGCGTCATCGCGCTCGAGCGCTATGTCGGGAAACCGGTGCGCGATGTCGACGGCCGCGACCTCGGCCATCTGCATGAGGTGCGCATGCGCGAACAGGACGGCGAGCTGGTGGTGATCGACTATCTCGTCGGGCGCGTAGGGCTGCTCGAGCGCTTCTCGCTCACGGACTTCGGGCGCGAGGTTGGCGTCCTCTTCGGGCTCAATCGTCCCGGCGGCTATGTCGTGCCGTGGGACGCCATGGTGTTCGGCGACGAGGGGCCGCGCTGCACGCGGCGCGCGGCCGAGCTCGAGCGCTTCAGCGCAACGCCTCGAGCAGAGCGCTGAAGAGCTTCGGCGTTGCCGCCGCGATATCGCCGCTCTCGAGATAGCCGTTGTCGCCCTTCAGGTCGCCCACCAGGCCGCCGGCTTCCAGGATGAGGAGCGCGCCTGCTGCCATGTCCCACGGCGAGAGGCCGAGCTCCCAGAAGGCGTCGAGCCGGCCGCAGGCGACATAGGCGAGGTCGAGCGCCGCGGCGCCGGCGCGGCGCACGCCGGCGCAGGTCTTCATCATCGTCTGCAGCTGGCGCGTATAAAGCTCGAGTCGCGTCACTTCCTTGAAGGGAAAGCCGGTACCGACAAGTGCCTCGCCGAAGCGCGTGAGACTCGAGACGCGGATGCGCCGGTCGTTGAGAAACGCGCCACGGCCTTTCGACGCGGTGAAGAGCTCGTTTCGCACCGGGTCGTAGATCACCGCATGGGCGAGCGCGCCGCGGCTCTTGATGCCGATCGACACGCAGTACTGCGGAAAGCCGTGGATGAAGTTGGTCGTGCCATCCAGCGGGTCGATGATCCACACATGCTCGGCATCGGCGTTCGCGCCGCCGGATTCCTCGGCCAGGAATCCGTGGTCCGGATAGGCCTTGCGGACGATGTCGATGATCGCTTCTTCGGCGGCGTGATCGACCTGGGTGACGAAGTCTTTGGCCCGCTTCGACGTGACGCGCAGCCCGCCGCTGTCGAGCGCCGCGCGGTTGATGATCGAGCCCGCGCGACGCGCCGCGCGCACGGCGATGTTGAGGAGCGGATGCATAGATCGAGGGCGGCGTATTCTAGTGGCATGCCACCCATCCGCATCGTGCTCTGCCGCCCGAGCCATCCCGGAAACATCGGCGCCGCCGCGCGCGCAATGAAGGCGATGGGGCTCAGCGACCTGCGGCTCGTGCAGCCGGAGCGCTTTCCGGCGCCGGAAGCGCAATGGATGGCGACCAATGCGGTCGATGTCCTGGAAAGCGCGACCGTGCATGAAACGCTGCAGGACGCGGTCGGCGATTGCGTCGCCGCGCTTGCGCTCTCGGCGCGCTCGCGCGAATGGTCGCCGCAGGTGCTCGATGTGCGCACCGCGGCCGCGCGCGCGGTCGAGATGAACGACAAGGTGGCTTTTGTCTTCGGCAATGAGACGGCCGGCCTCACTAACGACGAGGTGTTTGCCTGCCAGTACCTCGTGCACATACCGGCGAACCCGGAGTTCAGCTCGCTCAATCTCGCCCAGGCCGTGCAGGTCGTGGCCTACGAAGTGCGGATGTGCGTCGATGTCGCCATGCCGTTCTCGCGCGTCGAGAAGCGCGCGACCGTGGAGGATCTCGAAGGCCTGTACGCGCACCTCGAAGAGGCGGCGAGCGCGAGCGGCTTCATGACGCCGCAATCTCGCCTGCGCGAGCGCTGGCGGCGGCTCTTCTCGCGCGTGCCGGCGATGGAGCGTGAAGAGGTGAACATCCTGCGCGGCCTGCTCAAGGCTCTCATGAGCGGCCCTCATCGCAGCAATGAGCGCCGAGAATAGTTGATCGAATTAGTCGGGCACCCCTAGAATCGATGCATGTTTTCGAAGCTGCGCAGCGACATCGCCTGCATCCTCGAGCGCGACCCGGCGGCCCGCACCACCTGGGAGGTGCTCACCTGCTACCCGGGCCTGCACGCCATCTACATTCACAAGCTCGCGCGCTGGTTCTGGCTGCACGGGCTGAAATGGCTCGGCCGCTTTACTTCGCATCTCGGACGCTTTCTTACCGGCATCGAGATCCATCCCGGCGCGAAGATCGGCTGCTGCGTCTTCATCGACCACGGCATGGGCGTGGTGATCGGCGAGACCGCTGAAGTCGGCGACGGCTGCACCATTTACCAGGGCGTGACCCTCGGCGGCACGTCGCTCTATCGCGGCACGAAGCGCCATCCGACGCTCGGCGCCGGAGTCGTCGTGGGCGCTGGGGCGAAAATCCTCGGCGGCTTCACCGTGGGCGAAGGCGCGCGCATCGGCTCCAATGCCGTCGTCGTGAAAGAAGTGCCGCCGGGCGCGACGGTGGTCGGCGTCCCCGGCCGTATCGTCGAAGACGCCGAGGCCCGGCAGGCGCGCTTCGCCGCGTACGCGGTGGTGCAGGAACACGATGATCCCTACGCCGCGGCGATCCAGCAGCTCGTCGAGCACTCCCAGGAACTGGAGCGCGCCCTCAAGGCTCTGCAGGCCCGCATGGCCGAGCTTGAAGGCGAGGCCTCCCGCCGCGATCTAAGGGCGGTCAAGTAGCTGATTTCAGGTGTAATTAAGGCGGAAACTAAAGCCCGACTGATTCTGTCGGATTAGTGTATACTTGACAACATTAATCGGGTATTCCCAGAGGTTTTATGAGACTCACGACCAAGGGCAGGTTTGCAGTTACGGCGATGGTGGATCTGGCGATGCGCCAGAACCGCGGCCCGGTGACGCTCGCCGCCATCAGCGACCGCCAGCACATCTCGCTCTCCTATTTGGAGCAGCTCTTTGGGAAGCTGCGCCGTGCGAAGCTCGTCTCGAGCGTGCGCGGTCCAGGCGGGGGCTACAACCTGGCGCAGCCGGCGCAGCAGATCACCGTGGCGCACATCGTCACCGCGGTCGACGAGCCGCTCGACGCCACCCAGTGCGGCGGGAAAGAGAATTGCCACGAAGAGCGTCGCTGCATGACGCACGACCTCTGGGCGACGCTGAACGAGAAGATGCACGACTACCTGTCGTCGGTGACACTCGCCGACCTGGTTGCGCATCAGAACGGCAAGCAGGTGGCGGTCATTAAGGACTTCCGCCAGCGCGAGGAAGTGGCCGCATGAGGCTGCCGATTTATCTCGACTACTCGGCGACCACGCCCGTCGATCCGCGCGTGGCGCAGAAGATGATCCCGTTCCTCACCGAGATCTTCGGCAACCCCGCGAGCCGCTCGCACGCGTTCGGCTGGAAGGCGGAGGAAGCCGTGGAGGAAGCGCGCGGCCATGTCGCGGCGCTGCTTAATGCCGATCCGAAGGAAATCGTCTGGACCTCGGGGGCGACCGAAGGCAACAACCTCGCCATCAAGGGCGCTGCGCAGTTCTACAAGACCAAGGGCAAGCACCTGATCACGCAGAAGACCGAGCACAAGGCGGTGCTCGACACTTTCCGCGAGCTCGAGCGCCAGGGCTTCGAGGCGACCTATCTCGACGTCGAAGAGAATGGCTTGGTTGACATCGATAAATTCAAGGCGGCGATCCGCCCCGACACCATCCTCGCCTCGATCATGATGGTGAACAACGAGATCGGCGTGATCCAGCCGGTCTGGGAAATCGCCGACCTCTGCAAGGCGAAGGGCATCATCTTCCACTGCGATGCGGTGCAGGGCGGCGGGCGCGTGGATATCGACATGAACAAGCTGCGCGCCGACCTGCTCACCATTACGGCGCACAAGATGTATGGACCGAAAGGCATCGGCGCGCTCTACGTGCGGCGCAAGCCGCGCGTGCGGCTGGAAGCGCAGATCCACGGCGGCGGCCACGAGCGCGGCTTTCGCTCCGGCACCCTCGCCACGCACCAGATCGTCGGCTTCGGCGAGGCGGCGCGCCTGGCGAAGGCCGAAATGGCGACCGACAACGAGCGCATCCGCGCGCTTCGCGACAAGCTCTGGAAGAGCATCCAGACGATGGAAGAGGTATACCTCAACGGCGATCTGGAGCGGCGCATCGCGCACAACCTCAACGTCAGCTTCAACTTCGTCGAGGGCGAGTCGCTCATCATGGCGGTGAAGGACATCGCCGTGTCCTCGGGCTCGGCGTGCACCTCGGCGTCATTGGAGCCGTCGTACGTGCTGCGCGCGCTCGGGCGCAACGACGAGCTCGCGCACAGCTCGATTCGTATCACCCTCGGCCGTTTCACCACCGAGGAAGAAGTGGACTATGCTGGGGACTTGATCAAGAAAAAGGTGGCGAAGCTGCGTGAGCTCTCGCCCCTTTGGGAAATGTACAAGGAAGGCATCGATCTCAACTCCGTGCAGTGGGCTGCACACTAAGGAACGGCTATGGCATACAGCAACAAGGTCATCGATCACTACGAGAATCCGCGCAACGTCGGCTCGTTCGACAAGGCGGATACGTCCGTCGGCACCGGCATGGTCGGCGCGCCGGCGTGCGGCGACGTGATGAAGCTGCAGATCAAGGTAGGCGCCGACGGCCGCATCGAGGACGCGCGCTTCAAGACCTACGGCTGCGGCTCGGCGATCGCCTCGAGCTCGCTCGTCACCGAGTGGGTGAAGGGCAAGACGCTCGACCAGGCGGCCTCGATCAAGAACACCGAGATCGCGCAGGAGCTGTCGCTGCCGCCGGTGAAGATCCATTGCTCGATCCTCGCCGAGGACGCGATCAAGGCGGCGGTCGAGGATTACAAGAAGAAGCACGGTGCAGCGGCACCAGCCGCGGCCCCCAAAGAGGAGCAGAAGGCGGCGTGATCACGCTCACCGAAAGCGCGGCGAAGCACGTCCATTCCTACCTCGCCAAGCGCGGCAAGGGGGTCGGGCTTCGCCTCGGGGTGCGCACCTCGGGCTGCTCGGGCATGGCGTACAAGCTCGAGTTCGCCGACAGCGTGAACCCCGAGGACCACCAGTTCGAAAGCCACGGCGTGAAGGTGATCGTCGACCCGAAGAGCCTGCCGTACCTGCAGGGCACCGAGCTCGACTATGCGCGCGAAGGGCTGAACGAGGGGTTCAAGTTCCGCAACCCGAACGTCAAGGACGAGTGCGGTTGCGGCGAGAGCTTTAACGTCTAGCGCGGCGCGCCCCAGCGCGCCGATCAGTCCGGCGATGCAGAGCCACTTCGACTTGTTCGGTCTGCAGCCCGCCTTTGCCGTGGATGAAGTGCGCCTGGAGCGCGCCTATCGCGAGATCCAGTCGCGCGTGCATCCCGATCGCTTCGCGCACGCGGGCGACGCCGAGCGCAGAGCGTCGCTTCAGTGGACGACGCGCGTGAACGAGGCCTATCGCACGCTTCGCAACCCGGTCGCGCGCGCGACGCACCTGCTTGCGCTGCAGGGCGTCGACGTCGCGTTCGAGACCAACACCGCGATGCCGGCGGACTTCCTCACGCAGCAGATGGAGCTGCGCGAGTCCCTGGAGGAGGCAACTGAGACTAAAAATCCCACCGCGCTCGACCAGCTCCATAAGCGCATCGACGCCGACAAGCGCGGGCTGGAAAAGCGGCTCGCCGAGCGCCTGGACGAGCAGCGCGACTACGCAGGCGCCGCCGATCTCGTGCGCGAGCTCAAGTTCCTGGAGAAGCTCGAGGCGGAGATCGACGCCGCCTACGAGACCCTCGAATAAGCATGGCGCTGCTGCAGATCTCCGAGCCCGGCCAATCGCGCGCGCCGCACGAGCATCGCCTCGCCATCGGCATCGACCTGGGCACCACCAATTCACTCGTCGCCACGGTGCGCAGCGGCGCCCCCACCGTGCTGCCCGATGCGCAGGGTAGGCCGCTCCTGCCCTCCATCGTCCGGTATTTCAGCAACGGCAAAGTCGACGTCGGCTATGCGGCGCAGGCGCGCCAGGCCGAGGATCCGAAGAACACGGTCGTCTCGGTGAAACGCTTCATGGGCCGTGGCGTGAAGGACATCGATCATCTGCAGAACGCGCCCTACGACTTCGTCGACGCGCCGGGCATGCTGCAGATTCGGACGGCCGCGGGCGTGAAGAGTCCCGTAGAAGTGTCGGCTGAAATCTTGCGCGTGCTGCGCGAGCGCGCCGAGGCATCGCTCAACGGGCCGCTCACCGGCGCGGTCATCACCGTGCCCGCGTACTTCGACGATGCCCAGCGCCAGGCGACCAAGGACGCAGGTCGTCTCGCCGGGCTCAACGTCCTGCGCCTGCTGAACGAGCCCACCGCGGCGGCGATCGCCTATGGGCTCGACAATGCCTCCGAGGGCGTATTCGCGGTCTATGACCTCGGCGGCGGCACCTTCGACCTTTCAGTCCTCAAGCTATCGCGCGGCGTCTTCGAGGTGGTGGCGACGAGCGGCGACTCGATGCTCGGCGGCGACGACTTCGACCAGCGCGTCTTCTGCTGGGTGGTCGAGCAGGCGAAGCTCGCGCCGCTCTCGGCGCGCGACATGCGCCTGTTGCTCGTCAAATCGCGCGAGGCGAAGGAACACCTGACCGCGCACGGCGAGGCGCCGATCACTGCCAAGCTCTCGAGCGGCGAGTTCGTCGATCTCACCCTCGACACCGAAACCTTCTGCCGCATCACGCAGACGCTGGTGCAGAAAACACTCGGCCCGGTGCGCAAGGCTTTGCGCGACGCGGGCCTTACGGCGACTCAGGTCGACGGCGTGGTGATGGTCGGCGGCGCCACGCGCATGCCGCAGATCCAGCGCGCGGTGGCCGAATTCTTCCAGCGCGATCCGCTCAACAACCTGGATCCGGACAAGGTGGTGGCGCTCGGCGCCGCCATGCAGGCGAACGTGCTCGCCGGCAACCGGCCGCAGGGCGAGGACTGGCTGCTGCTCGACGTCATTCCGCTATCGCTTGGCGTCGAGACGATGGGCGGCCTGGTCGAGAAGATCATCCCGCGCAACTCCACCATCCCGGCGGCGCGCGCGCAGGAGTTCACCACCTTCAAGGACGGCCAGAGCGGCATGAGCTTCCATGTCGTGCAGGGCGAGCGCGAGCTCGTCTCCGACTGCCGCTCGCTCGCGCGCTTCGAGCTGAAGGGCATTCCGCCCATGGCGGCGGGCGCGGCGCGCGTGCGCGTCACCTACCAAGTGGATGCCGACGGCCTGCTTTCGGTGACTGCCCGCGAGGCGACGACGGGTGCCGAGGCATCGGTAACGGTGAAGCCGTCCTACGGCCTCGCCGATGCCGACATCGAGCGCATGCTGCGCGACTCGTTCTCCCATGCGAAGGAGGACGTGCATGCGCGGGCGCTTGCCGAGGCGCGCGTCGAAGGCGAGCGCATGCTCGAGGCGACGCGCTCGGCGCTCGCTGCGGACGGTGCGCTGCTCGCGCCCGAGGAGCGAAAATCCGTCGACGCTGCGATGGCAGAGCTCGCGGCAAAGCTCGGCGCGAACGATCACCGCGCGATCAAGCAGGCGCTCGATCGGCTCAACCACGCCACCGCCGACTTCGCCGCGCGGCGCATGGACGAGGGCATCCGCCGCGCGCTCGCCGGAAGACAGATCGGCGCCCTCTGATGCCGAAGTTGAAGGTGCTCCCCGGCCATGCGATCTGCCGCGAGGGCGCGCAGATCGAAGCGGCGCCGGGGAAATCGATCTGCGACACGCTGCTCGAGCATCACATCGACATCGAGCACGCCTGCGAGAAGCAGGCGGCGTGCACCACCTGCCACGTGATCCTGCGTCAGGGCTACGATTCGCTCGAGCCGCCCGAGGAGAAGGAGGAGGACATGCTCGACAAGGCCTGGGGACTGGAGGCGACGTCGCGGCTTTCCTGCCAGGCGAAGATCGCCGACGAGGACCTCGTTATCGAGATCCCGAAGTACACCATCAACTATGAGCGCGAAGGCGGCGGCAAGAAATGAAATGGACCGATACCCAGGAGCTCGCCATCGCGCTCGCCGAGGCGCATCCGGATGTCGATCCGGAGCAGGTGCGCTTCACCGACCTCTACCACTGGGTGCTGGCGCTGCCCGGCTTCAGCGACGATCCGAAGCGCTGCGGAGAGAAGATCCTCGAAGCGATCCAGATGGCGTGGATCGACGAGGCGGCGTGACGCGCTGGCTGCTGGCCGGGCCGCCAAATTGCGGAAGGCGAGGTCTGGGCGGCACGGCGATTGCAGCGCAGTCGGCATCAACCCCGCATAAGGATCCGGCAATGGAACGCAAGGACAAGGTCGAAGGCGAAGGCAGCTACAGCGGCTCCAAGGACTACAACGAGCGCACGCGCAAGTTCATGGAGAAGGGCAAGGTCGAGGACGCAGCGCGCGAGGCCGAGCCGAAGAACGAAGGCGAGAAAAACGCCATGCAGAAAGCCGAGCGCCTCGGCAAGGAGCACGCGAAGGGCGAAGACCCGGCGCTGCGCGACCCGAAGAAAGTGCCGCACGAAGGGCACGGCCACCAACAGAAGAAGTAACGAGTTCGGAGTCAGGCACCGATTGAGTTCGGTGCCTGACACCGAATTAGTGTTTCCTCAGTTCACCCCATAGGCTGTCGAGGCGCTGGTAGCGGCCGCAGCCTGTCACGTAGAAGCGGTACTGGAGCGGGTTCTTCTTGTAGTAATCCTGGTGGTAGTCCTCGGCCGAATAGAACGGTCCCGCTTTGGTGATCTCGGTGAGGATCGGCTGCTTGAAGGGCTTCATCTTCTCCCACTTCGCCTTGGAGGCCTCGGCGAGGCGCTTTTGCTCCTCGGTGAGATAGAAGATGCCGGGGCGGTACTGGGTGCCGCTGTCGCAGAACTGGCGGTCCTTCACGGTTGGATCGTGGTTCACCCAGAAAACGTCGAGCAGCTGCTCGTAGCTCACCTTCGCGGGGTCGTAGGTCACTTCGACCGCCTCGGCGTGGCCCGTGCGGCCGCTCGACACTTCCTGGTAGCTCGGGTTCTTCACCGTGCCGCCGGTGTAGCCCGAGACGGCAGCGACGACGCCCGGCACCTTCTCGAATGCTTCCTCGGTGCACCAGAAGCAGCCGGCGGCGAAAATCGCTTTCTCCTGCTTTTGCGCCTGCGCGCTGCCGGCGAGCAAGGCGAGGGCGAGCACGAGCCATTTCATGGTTTGAGCTCCTTTAGCACGGCGTCGATGACCGGTTGGTCGCGCAAGCATAGCCGCACCTTACGCAGGCCCGAGCCTCTCGCCGCCTGAAGGTAAGCGCGGGCGCAGATCTCGAGCGGCACGGCAAAGATGCCGGCCGAGACCGCCGGAAAGGAGACGCTTTGCCAGCCGCGCTCGCGGGCTCTGTCGAAAGCAGCGCCGAGGGCCTGCCGGAGCTTCCCTTCCTCGTCGCCTTCGCCGTAGCGCGGGCCGACGGCGTGGATCACGCCCTTGAACGGCAGCTTGCCTGCCGTCGTCACCACGGCGGCGCCGGTCGGGAAGGGGCCGCGCTCGGCCACCACGCGATCGCATTCCCGCTGAAGATCCGGCCCGGCGGCACGCGAGATCACGCCAGCCACGCCGCCGCCATGCGCGAGGTGGCCGTTCGCCGCGTTGACGATCGCGTCGACCGGCTCCTCCAGGAGGTTGCCGCGCACCACCTGGAAGAGCGATCCCGGCGCTACTTCTTCCTGCGCGAGGATTTCCGGCGGCGGCGTTTTGGCACCTTGGCGCCGGCGCGGCGCGCCTCGGAAAGACCGATGGCGATCGCCTGCTTGCGGCTCTTGACGCGCTTGCCCGAGCGGCCGCTCCTTAGCGTGCCGCGCTTCCTCTCGTGCATCGCGCGCTTCACCTTCTTGCGCGCCTTGCGTCCGTACCTGGCCATAGCGTTACTCCACCTTTGCTTTTGCCCTAAGCCCCCGGACCAGCTCCTCGACCTTTTGTTGTGTCAGCTGCTGCTGGATTCTCGGCTTCACGTCCGCGAGCGCCGGAAACTTTGTCTGGCGCACGTCGTCGAGCTGGATCACGTGATAGCCGAAGCGCGTCTGCACCGGCGCCTCGGTGAACTTGCCCTTCTCGAGCTTCACCATCGCCTCGGAGAAGTTCTTGTCGAAGGCTGCCGGCACGTTCCAGTCGAGGTCGCCGCCGCGCTCCTTCGAGCCCGGATCCTTCGAGTTCTTCTGCGCCAGCTCGGAGAAGTTCGCGCCTTTCTTCAGCTCACCGATCAGGCCCTTCGCCTGGTCCTCGCTGTCGACCAGGATGTGGCGCGCGCGGTACTCCTTGTCGCCGGTCTGGCCCTTCGCCCGGTCGTACTCCTTCTGCACCTCGGCCTCGCTCACCGGATGCTTCTTCACCCAGTCGCGCAGGTAGGCGCCGACCAGGATCTCCTGGCGCGCGATGGCGAGCTGCGTCTGCACCTCGGCGCTCTTGCCGAGGCCCTGGCGCTGCGCTTCCTGGCTGACGATCTCGCGGTTCACCAGCTCATCGCGCATCATCTGGCGCGTCTGGGCATTGTCGGGCGTGCCGCGGCCGCGCTGCTGCTGCATCATGAATTCCAGATACGAAGCGGGCACCGCCACGCCGTTCACCTTGGCGAGCGGCGCCTCCTTGTCCTTGGCCGCGTCCTTGGCCGCGCCCTTGGCGGCGGGTTTGTCCTGCGCGAGGGCGGCGAGCGGCACGAGGAGCGCCGTCGCAAGAGCTGCGAGCTTCATTGCTTTCCTTTCGTTTCTTCGGGAGCACGCGCCGTGATGGCGAGCGCGTGGATCGGATTCTGCATGAGGTTGCCGAGCGCCTGATACACCATCCGGTGACGCGCGACGACCGGTTGTCCGGCAAAGCGGGGCGAGACGATGGCGAGCCGCCAGTGCGTGCCGCCGCCTTCGCGATAGCCCGCGTGGCCGCGATGGCTTTCACTTTCGTCAGTGAGCTCGAGCTCGAGCGGCTCGAGCGCCGTGAGCCGATTCCTGATTTCCGCGGCGACGTTCATTCGTCCTGCATGTACTTCGCGAGCACTAGCGACTGCGCGATGACGAAAAGGAACATCAGGCCCATGCCGCCGAAGAGCTTGAAGGTCGCCCAGACCTTCTCGGAGTAGTTGAAGGCGACGTACAGGTTCGCGATCCCCATCAGGCCGAAGAACGCCACCCAGCTCCAGTTGAGTCGCGCCCACACCGGCTCGGGCAGGCGCATCTGCTCGCCGAGCACCGCGCGGATCAGGTTGCGGCCGAGCGCCGCCGACCCGGCGAGCACGCTGGCGAAGAGCCAGTAGAGCACCGTCGGCTTCCACAGGATGAAGGTCTTGTCGCGCAGGTACAGCGTCAGCCCGCCGAACACCAGGATGATCACCAGGCTCGCCCACAACATCGGCTCGACCTTCTTCTTGCGTAGGAGGCGCCAGCCCACCTGCACGATGGTGGCGCCGATGGCCACCGCCGTTGCGACGAAGATATCCCAGACCTGGATGGCGACGAAAAAGAGCGCGACCGGAAAGAGGTCGTACAGAAACTTCATTCAGGGCCGGCATTCTACTAGGCTTTCGCTACGGCCTTATTCCTGGAGGGACGCATGGCGCTGGTCAAGCTGATCGAATACCGGGATGCCCCGCCCGCGGTGAAGTCGGTCTATGACGACATCATGAAGACGCGCGGCATCGACTGGATCAACAACTTCTGGAAGACGCTCGCCAACGATCCGCGCGAGCTTGCGCGCGTGTGGGCGAACGTAAAGCAGGTGATGGCGCCTGGCGCGCTCGATCCGCTGCTCAAGGAGATGATCTACGTCGCCGTCAGTGCCACGAACGGTTGCGAGTACTGCACCTACTCGCACACCGCCGCGGCAAGGAAGCGCGGCATGACCGACGCCATGTTCCTCGAGCTGATGGCGGTGGTCGGGCTTGCCAACGAGACCAACCGCCTCGCTAACGGCCTGCGGCCGGAGGTGGATCCGCAGTTTCGCTGAGGAGCTCGGGCGCGGTCGTCCCCGCGAGGGCGGGGACCCCGTTTAGCGAGAAGACCTGGGTTCCCGCTTCCGCGGGAACGACGAGTCAGCGCCTCTTCGGACCGTCAGTAAGCAATCTGCGCCCATCCGGCGTCACGTAGTAACGCCGCCAGACGCTGCCGCCGGCGCGCGCCTCGACCGTCCAATAGCAGCGCCCGCCGATCGTCCGGCTCGCGTCGAGCAGGAGCGCGTACTGAACGACGACCTCGCGCCGCAGCCACTCCTTCGCCCAGGCCTCGGCTTCCGGGCGCAGTTTCACTTTCGTGATCGCGCGATGCAGCGGCATGGTCCCTTCATCCGGATAATCGCAGGCGGCGGCTGCGCCCGGCAAAACCAACAGCAGAAGAATTGAACGCATGACAACCATCGAGGCGAAATTATCGCCGCGCGCGAGCGTCCTGATCATGATCGGCGTGGCGAGCGCCTTCGCCTCGAACCATCTTTGCGCGCGCATCGCCTTCAACAACGGCGCGAGCGTGACGACCGGCGTCAGCGTGCGCGCGACGATCACCGCGCTCGTCCTGCTCGCGCTGATGCGGCTCCAGGGCGTGCCGCTCGCGATACCGCGCGAGCTGCGCTGGCGCACACTGCTCGCCGGGCTGCTGATTGCCGCGCAAAGCTACTGCCTGTACTCGGCGGTGGCGATCATCCCGCCGGCGCTCGCGCTGCTCGTCTTCCAGACCTCGCCCATGCTCTACGTCATCCTCACCTGGGGACTCGGCAAGGAGGCGCCGCGCTGGAGCGCCCTCGTGCCGATGGCGCTCGCGCTCGCCGGCCTTGCGCTCGCGCTCAACCTGCGGCCGGCGCATTTCGATGCCGACTGGGCCGCGGTGCGCGCCGGCGTCGGCTGGGCGTTCGCGAGCGGCGCCTGCATGGCGGTCGTCTATTACCTGAACGCCAACGTGCTGAAGGCGCTCGATGGGCGGCTTCGCACCTTCGCCATGACCGCGGTCACCGGCATAGTGCTCGTGATCGCCGGCAGCGCCGCGGGGGCACAGGCGCTGCCGCAGACGAGCGCCGGCTGGGCCGGGCTCGCCGGCCTCACCGTCTTCTACGGCATCGCCATGCTGTCGCTCTTCTTCACCCTGCCGCGCGTGCCGACCACGACCACCGCGGCGCTCAACTTCGAGCCGATCGCGCTTCTCGTCCTCGGCTGGGTCGTGCTCGGTTTCACGGTGACCGGGCTGCAGACGGTCGGCGCGCTCCTCACCGTCGGCGCCATCGCCTGGCTCGGCCTGATGAAGCGCTGAATCTGCACTAAGTACAGATTTCAGTCGGCGGTGATGACCTCGCCACCGCTCGCATAGAGCTCCTGGACAAGCGCCGCACGACGTTCCAGCACCGCGCGCTGATTGATATAGCCCTTGTCGGTGATCTCGTTCGCGTCGATCGACGGCGGCTCGCTCATCACGAGCAGCCGTCGCGGATGGGTCGAGCTGCCGCCTTCCGCCGCCAGCCTGGCAAGCGCGGCGCGCAGCCGCGTGCGCAACTCGCCTGGCTCGAGATTTTTCGCCGCCGGCGAGAGGAAGACGAGCGCGCCGATCTCGTCACGGTCGTGGCCGGTGATGACCGCATCCTGGACGAGCGGATCGGCGGCGGCGATCAGCTTGACGCGCACGGCGCCGACGTTGACCCAGGTGCCGGTGGTGAGCTTGAAATCTTCGGCGACGCGCCCATCGAAGACGATGCCCTTCGCCGGCTCGTCGGCGTCGGCGAACTTCACCGCGTCGCCGATGCGATAGAAGCCTTCCTCGTCGAACACCGACTGCGTGAGCTCGGGACGCTTGTAGTAGCCGGGCATGACGTTCGGCCCGCGCACGCGCACTTCGAGCTTGCCGGCGCTCGGCACGAGCTTCAGCTCGCATTCCGGGATCGGCAGGCCGATCACGCCCGGCCGCTCCATGTGGAAATGCACCGAGGTGGCGAGCGGCGACGTCTCCGTCGATCCCCAGGCCGAGAGGAGAGCAAGGCGCGGCCCACCCAGCTTCTTCAACCGGTCCCACAGGTTCTGCGGCAGCGCCGCCGCGGCGTAGAACAGCACGTCGAGATGGCGAAAGAAGCTCCGGCGCAGCTTCTCTTCCCGCTCGAGGAACGGCAGCAGCAGGTCGTAGCCGCGCGGCACGTTGAAGTAGAGCGTGGGCGAGATCTCGGCGAGATTCTTCACCGTCGTCTCGACCAGACCGGGCATGGGCTTCCCGCCGTCGACGTACAGCGTGCCGCCGTTGCGCAAAATGAGATTGAAGTTGTGATTGCCGCCGAAGGTGTGGTTCCACGGCAGCCAGTCGACCACCACCGGCGGCCGGTCCTCGACGAACGGCCAGCATTGCGCGAGCTGCTGCTGGTTCGCGCACAGCATGCCGTGCGTGTTGATCACGCCCTTCGGCTGGCCGGTCGAGCCGGAGGTGAAGAGAATCTTGGCCACGGTGTCATGGCGCACCTTGGCGTGCTCGCGCTCCATGATCGAGCCGGGATTGGTCTCCAGCAGCTCGCTCACCGCGGTGGACTGCGCGCCGACCGCCGCGAGCGCCGGCGCGAATTTCGCCGCGTCGGCTGCGAACACGAGGCCGGGCTTCAGCAGCCCGAAGATGTACTTCAGCTTGCCGAAGTCCTGGGACATCAGCGAGTACGCGGGCGAGATCGGTGCCGCCGGGATGCCGACGTGCATGGCGCCGAGCGCAAGCAGCGCGTGGTCGATGCTGTTGTCGGAGAGGATCGCCACCGGCCGCTCGGCGTTGAGGCCGCGCTCGAGGAGCGCCTGGCCGATGCGCCGCGCCGCGCCATACGCTTCGCGATAGGACACCTTGCGCCAGCCCTCGCCTTTGCGCTCGGCGAGGAAGGTGCGCTCCGGCGCCTTGTCCGACCAGCGCGAGAGCCACTCGGTGACCGAGCGCGAGTAGGGCGCAAGCGTCTGCGGCGAGCGCAGATAGGTATTGCCGTCGCGGCGCATTACGTCCACGGCGGCGGGGGCCACTCGCAGCATCGATGCCATCAGAGGTCCAGTATGAGCCGCTCGCTCTTCGAGCCGGCGCAGCAGATCATCATACTGCGGCTCGCCGCATGCTCTCGTTGGTCGGCATCAGATCGGGGCGGTCCGTTTCCCCGGTGGCCGTTCTGACTCGCAGCTTGAGTTCCGCTCCCGGCTTGGTCGGTTTAAATTTGGCCGCTTCGTCCTACCGGAGATCGCTCATGGAGAGCAAGGTTGTCGACGGTCTCGCCACGCCGCGCGGCAAATACCCCCACGTCAAGCGCGCCGGCGACTTCATTTTCGTCTCCGGCATCAGCTCGCGCCGGCCCGATAACACCTTCGAAGGCGCGAGCGCCGATGCGCTTGGCGCCACCACGCTGGACATCCGGGCGCAGACGCGCGCGGTGATTCAGAACATCGCCAAGATTCTGGAGAGCGCCGGAGCACGTCTCGAGGATCTGGTGCAGGTCACCTGCTATCTCGTCAACATGAACGACTTCGCGGGCTACAACGAAGTGTACGGCGAATTCTTTTCGCACGGCGGTCCGACGCGCACGACTGTCGCGGTGCACCAACTGCCGCATCCCCACATCCTGATCGAGATCAACGGCGTCGCGTTCCATCCGGCGTTATCCTCCGCGGCAGTCGCAGCGAAAGGAAGCCGATGATCATTGAACGGCAGGAGCACGTCACACCGGCCGTGCTCGAGGAAATGAAGCGCACGCCCAATCCGCGCACCAAGGAGATCCTGGGCGCGCTCATCCGTCACCTGCACGATTTCATCCGCGAGGTGCGCATGACCGAAGCGGAATTCCACGAGGCCGTGCGCTACGTGAATGCCATCGGGCAGACCACCACGCCGAGCCACAACGAAGCGATGCTGCTCGCGGGCGCGCTCGGCGTGTCGAACCTCGTGTGCCTGCTCAATAACGGCGAGCGGGGCACGCGCGAGACGCATGCGAATACGCTCGGGCCGTTCTGGCGCGGCGAAGCGCCGTGGACGCCCAACGGCGGCTCGATCGTGCGCTCGCCGACGCCGGGACCGCGCCTGCACTTTCGCGGCTGGGTGCGGGACATGGCCGGTAAGCCGGTCGAGGGCGCGGAGATCGATGTGTGGCAGTCCTCGCCCGCCGGTCTGTACGAAAACCAGGATCCGAAGCAGGCGGACATGAATCTGCGCGGACGCTTCAAGACGGACGTCGACGGCTCCTTCAGCTTCGAGAGCGTAAAACCGGCAGGCTATCCGGTACCCACCGAAGGACCGACCGGCGCGCTGCTGCGCGCGCAGAGCCGTCACAACTATCGCCCGGCGCATGTCCACTTTCTCATCTACAAGCCGGGCTTCAAGACCATCACCTCGCAGGTCTACGATCCCGAGGACGCGAATCTCGAGACCGATAGTCAGTTCGGCGTCACCAAGGCGCTGATCGGCAACTACGTAAGACAGGCGGACGGTTCGTATACCCTCGAGTTCACGTTCCGTCTGGAGTCGGGCGAAGCGCGCCGCCCGAAGCCGCCGATCAGCGGCAAGGCGATATCGGCGACCGCCACCGTCTGAGCGCAGTGCGACCGAGGAGGAGGAGATGATCAAGTCCATTCTTTGCGCCGCCCTGTGCGCCGGGTTGGTGGGTGCCGCCCACGCCCAGCGCGTGTCGGACGACGTGGTGAAGATCGGCGTCCTCACCGACATGTCTTCCCTTTACGCCGACAACGCCGGACCGGGCTCGGTTGCCGCGGCGCAGATGGCGATCGATGATTTCGGTGGCCGCGTGCTCGGCAAGAAGATCGAGCTCGTCTACGCCGACAACCTAAACAAGCCGGAGGTCGGCGCGAACATCGCGCGCGAGTGGATCGACCGTCAGGGCGTCGATGCGATCGTCGACGTGCCGAACTCGGCCGTGGCGTTCGCCGTGCAGGAGCTCACGCGCAGCAACAACCGCGTATTTCTCGCGACCGGCACCGCGTCGTCGCGCCTCACCGGCGACGCGTGCTCGCCGACCACCGTGCACTGGACCTACGACACCTATGCACTGGCGAACGGGACGGGGCAGGCGGTGGTGCAGAACGGTGGCGACAGCTGGTTCTTCATCGCTGCCGATTTCGCGGTCGGCACGGCGCTCGTGGCAGACACCGAGCGCGTCATCAAAGCGAACGGCGGCCGCGTGCTGGGAACCGTGCGCCACCCGATCAACTCGGCCGATATGTCCTCCTACCTGCTGCAAGCGCAAGCGTCCAAGGCAAAGATCATCGGGCTCGCCACCGCCGGTGGTGACATGATCAACCTCGTCAAGCAGGCGGCCGAGTACAAGATCACGCAAGGCGGGCAGCGGCTCGCGGGACTCCTGGTGTTCATCGCCGACATTCATAGCCTGGGGCTGCAGACCGCGCAGGGGCTCATGCTGACTGCCGCGTTCTACTGGGACCTCAACGATGAGACACGCGCATGGAGCAAGCGCTTCGCCACGCGCTACGCCAAAGTGCCGACCATGATCCACGCCGGCACCTACGGCGCGGTCACGCACTATCTCAAGGCGATCGCCGCGGCCGGCTCCGACGACGCGAAAACCGTCGTCGCCAAAATGAAGGACATGCCGGTGAACGACTTCATGACCAAGAACGGCGTCATCCGTGCGGATGGACGCCTGGTGCGCGACATGTATCTCTTCCAGGTGAAGTCCCCATCAGAGTCGCGCGGCGGCTTCGACTATTACAAGCTCCTCGCGACCATCCCGGGCGACAAGGCCTTCCGCCCGCTTGGCGAAGGCGGCTGCCCGCTGGCGAAGAGCAACTGAGGAGCGTACCGATGAAATCCCTCTATGGAAGAAAACTTCCCGCCCCCGATCACGAGTTGACCTCGGTCGAGCCCGGCAGCCCGATGGGCGAGCTGATGCGCCGCTACTGGCAGCCGGTGTGTACGTCGGATGAGCTCGGCGACCTGCCGAAGAAGCTGAAGATCCTCTGCGAGGAGGTCGTGGTGTTCCGCGACAAGAAAGGGCGCGTCGGCGCGCTCGAGCCGCATTGCGCGCATCGCGGCACCTCGCTCGAGTATGGCCGCATCGAGGAAGAAGGCATTCGCTGCTGCTACCACGGCTGGCTCTACAACGTCGAAGGCCGGTGCATCGAGAGGCCGTGCGAGCCGCCGGAGTCGCGCAGGCGCGAGATCTGGCAGCCGGGCTACCGGACGATGGAGTTCGGCGGCCTGGTCTTCCTCTACATGGGCCCGCCGGAAGTCGAGCCGCCGCTCCTGCCGATGTTCGACATCATCGATACGCGCCACCGCGACGATGTCGTGCTCGTCGGCAAGCGGCTCTGGGACGACCACGCGCTCGGCTACGTGCGCGACTGCAACTGGCTGCAGCACTTCGAAAACGCCGCCGATCCCTATCACCTGGTGGTGCTGCACGAGATGATCAGCGGCGATCAGTTCAAGAGCGTGCTGACGCTCGGCAACTGGCCCACCATCTGGTTCGACCAGACGAAGCTCGGCATGAAGTACAACCTCATTCGCCAGCTGCCGAACGGCTTCATCCTCGAGCGCCATTCGGAATGCATCGTGCCGAACATCGTGCTGGTCGCGAACGTGCACCAGAAGGGCCAGCAGCCGATCTGGCGCGAGAAGGCGACGGAAGTGACCTGGTGCGTGCCGGTCGACAATGAGACGGTCTGTGGCCTGAGCATCGTCGCCTGGCCCAAGGGCGCCGACGGCAAGCCCGACCCGAAATGGAAGGCCGGCACCGACACCATCACCGATATCCGTCCGGGGCAGCTGCGCGATCGGCCGTACGCCGAGAAGCAGCGCAAGCCCGACGACATGGAAGCGCAGGAAGGCCAGCGGCGCATCGCCATCCACGCGCTCGAGCATCGCGGCCATTCGGACGTCGGCGTCAGCATGCTGCGCCGCATCCTGCGCGAGTCGGTGCGCGCGGTGAAGAACGGCAAGGAGCCGCAGAACTTCATCCGCGATCCGGAGCAGAACCATGCCCTCGAGACGAGCTGCTGGAACACGGTGATGACGCCCGAGCAGTTCGAGCAGATGAAGCACACCATTCCGGCGCGGCCGGGCGATGCGGCGACCAAGCCGGCGCTCGAGCCGACGAGCTAGCGCGATGCGGCGTGCTCATCGACGAGCCTGCGCGTAAGACGCCAGTTCTCGCCGAGCACGAGGTCGTGGTGCTCGGCGGCGGACCGGCGGGCATTGCGGCGGCCGCGTCCGCAGCGCGAGCCGGGCGCTCGACAATCCTGGTCGAGCGCTACGGTTTCCTCGGCGGCGCCGGTACTGCGGCGGGTCTCGCCAACTTCTGCGGGCTGCACGCCAAGGTCGAAGGCGAGCATCGCCAGGTGGTCCACGGCATCGCCGACGAGGTGCTCGCGCGCTTGAAGGCAATGGACGCCCTTGCCGCGCCGCATGCGCTCTTCGGCGGCCGCCTCCAGGCGCAGGCGTATGACGTCTCGGCGTACAAGCTCGCCGCCGACCAGCTCCTGACCGCGGCCAACGTACGACTGCTGTTTCACGCCGTGGGCGTCGGCTACCGCGACGATCATCTGCTGGTGGAAACCAAGTCGGGCCGGCGCGCGATCCGCGGCGGCGTGTTCATCGATTGCTCGGGCGACGGCGATCTCGCCGCCGGGATGGGCGCGCCTTTCGAGGTGGGCGACGGCGAGGGCAACATGCTTTATCCCTCGACCATGTACCGCATCGGCGGCGTCGACCCGGCGCGCGCGGGCAACGCCTGGGAAACGATCGCCGCGCGCATGGAGGAAGCCGAGCGATCGGGGCGGCGCTTTCCGCGCAAGAAGCCGATCGTGCGGCCGCAGCCGAACCCGGTCGAATGGCGCGCGAACCTGACGCAGGTGCGCAATCCGGACGGCAGCGCGGTGAGCGGCATCGATGCGCTCGAGCTCGCCTGGGGCGAGATCGAGGGCCGGCGGCAGGTGTGGGACACGTTCCGCTTCATTCGCGAGACCACGCCCGGTTTCGAGCGCGCCTACATCGCCGAGATCGCGCCGCAGATCGGCATCCGCGAGACGCGCCGCATCGGCGGCGTCTACCAGCTCGGCGAGGACGATGTGCTCGACTGCCGCGACTTCCCCGACAGCATCGGCGTCAACGGCTGGCCGGTCGAGGAGCACAAGGCGGGCGACGTCGAGTTGCGCTTCCAGCGCGCCTCGCGCGGCTACAACCAGCTGCCTTACCGCATGCTGGTGCCGCTCGGCGTCGATAACCTGCTGGTCGCCGGGCGCTGCGCCTCGATGACGCACGGTGGCCAGTCCGCGGCGCGCGTCTCCGGCGCCTGCTTCGTCATGGGACAGGCCGCGGGCAGCGCGGCGCACCTCGCGCTGCAGTTCGGCGTCGCGCCCCCGGACCTCGACATCGGCGAGCTGCAAACCCATCTCATGCAAAATGGCGCATGGCTCGGATAAGCGTTAAGCGCATCGCTGGCGCGCTCGGCGCCGAGATCGGCGGCGTCGATCTGCGCGAGCTCGCGGATGACGATGTCGCCGCGATCCGCGCCGCGTGGCTAGAGCACCTCGTGGTTTTCTTCCGCGATCAGCCGCTCACGCCGGCGCAGTTCATGGCGTTCGCCAAGACCATCGGCCGGCCGATCGAGTACCCGTTCGTCAAGGGCATCGCCGGCTTCCCCGAGATCATCGAGGTGAAGAAGCTCGAGCACGAGAAGGTGAATTTCGGCGGCGTCTGGCACTCCGACACCGCCTACCTCGAAGAGCCGCCGATGGCGTCGATGCTTCTCGCGCGCGAAGTGCCGCCGCGCGGCGGCGACACGCTCTTCGCCAACATGTATCTCGCCTACGAAACGCTCTCCGAGGGAATGAAGCGCCTGCTCGAGCCGCTGTGGGGCGTCAACTCATCGGCGAAGGCCGACGTCACTCGCACGCGCGAGGACCGACTGAAGACCGACGGACGCGATGAGGTGGGAAGAGAGCTCGTCGCCGAGCATCCCGTCGTGCGCACGCATCCGGAAACTGGCCGCAAGGCGCTCTACGTCAACTTCGCGCACACCGCGCGCTTTCGCGGCATGACGGAAAAGGAGAGCGCGCCGCTATTGGAGTACCTCTTCCAGCACCAGGTGCGGCCGGAATACACCTGCCGCTTCTCGTGGCAGGTCGGATCGCTCGCGCTCTGGGACAACCGCTGCGCCCAGCACAACCCGGTGAACGACTATCACGGCCACCGGCGCCTGATGCACAGGATCACCCTCGCGGGCGATCGGCCGAAATAATTCGGGGACGGAGCCCGAATTAGTTCGGGCTCCGTCCCCGAATTCGGTTACTTCATCCGGTCTTTGATTTTGCCGAGGGCGGCGCGTGCGCAGTCCTCGTCGAAGTTGCCGCCCGGCGCGCCGCTCACGCCGAGGCCGCCGATGGTCTGGCCGTTGGCGACGATCGCGACGCCGCCCTGCGCGTAGGTGACGTTCGGCAGCGGCGTCTGCGGCACGGTGCTCGGCGCCGCCTTGCCCATGCGATCGGCGATCTGCTTGGTCGACTCTTCCTTGCGTGAGAGGCCGAGCGAGGCGATGGTGTACGCCTTGTAGTAAGCATTGTCCATCGAATGGATCGGCGCGCCGTCGCCGCGCAGGACCGCCTGGCGCACGCCGTCCAGATCGACGACGACCGCGACGACCTTGTAGCCGTTACGCGCGCACTGCGCGACCGATTCGCCGACGAGCTCGTTCGCGAGCGCGGCCGAGAGCTTCTGCGTGCTGATGAGTCCTTGCGCCTGCGCCGTCGTGCCAGCGGCAAGGAGGGCAAAGCCGAGCATGCAAGTCCGCGACATTGGATCTCCTCCGTGGTGGTGGGGGAGGACGAGTCTACTGCTTGCCGAGCACCGACTCGCAAGCGGCGCAGCTTCTGCGATGTCGGTCGCTCATGCCCTGGAATAAATCGCGCACTTGGCTGTCCGGGATGCGCGGCAACGCCTGTTCGAACTCGCGGATCGCCCACTTGAGCCCGCGCACCAGGAAGGCGATGCGCTCGCGCGCTCCCTTCACGGCAACCGCCTTGGCGTAGAACTCGCCAGTGGCGTGGCTGTAGTCGCGGCCGCGGCGCTTGAGCTGCTCGCCGATCAGCGCGCAGTTATGCGCCTCGTCCTCGTGCACGCGCCGTAGCGTCTGCCACTCGGCTCCGTGCCGCGGCCAATCATCCAGGAATACCACCAGCGACCGCGCGCCGGCACGCTCCGCCTCGAGCATGCGATTCAGGAAATCCTCGAGCTCGCGGTCGCTGAAGCCGCTCACTTCATCAGCCCCCGCAGGCGATCGACCGCGTCCTTCGCCTTGTCGCGCAGCCCCTCGAGCGCTGCCGGCGCCTTGGCGATCGCCGTGCGGCTTACCTCGGTCCAGATCTCATCGGCGATCTCCGCCGCGGTGGCGCCGCCGCGCTTCTTGCCGAGATCGCGCAGATGGATGTCCGGCAGGTCGGCGGTGACGACGCCGCCGTAGCTCACCTTGGCCTTGCGTACCTGGACGTGATCGACGATGAACCTGCGCTGCGGCGCGCCTTGCTCTTTCTTTGCCTCCGCACTGCGCGACTTCGGCAGCTGCGACTGGATGTGCCTCTGGATCGCGCTAAGGTTGTCGCCGCTCGCGCCGCGCTCGTAGGTGATGGAGGGCTCTTCGAGCGAGATCTCGCGCACGTGTACCACGTCGCCCGTGAGCGTTTTCGGATCGACGGCGAGCCGCACTTCGCCGAGCGTGAGCGCGTGCGGCGCCTTGAAGCCCTGCGGATTGCCGAGCTCAAGACGGGTGATGGCGCCACGGCCGTCCATCGGCTCGAGCTTCACGCTCTTCACGGTGACGCCGACGCCGGTCAGCTGCGGGCCGTAGTACTCGATCGCGCGCTTGATGAGCGCATCGCGTGATGAGTACAGCCACCAGGCACCGCCCGCGGCGGCGACGATGACGATCGCGAGGAAGCCGAGGATCGCGGCGCGCAGGCTCATGAGCTTAGCCGTACGTACTCGTAGTCAACAGGCAGGTTGTTGATGCCGCGCTCCGGCGGCGCGATCCAGGCGGCCATCTTGCCCGGCGCGGTCACCTTGCGCATGAGCGTGTGCACGAAGGTGCGGTCGCGCTCGCTCGGAACCCAGTCTTCCAGGCGCCGCTCGTACTCCTCCCGGGCGATCAATTTGCCGTGCGTGTCGACCGGCTGGCCGGCCCACGGACCGATCTGGCGGCGAAAGCGCGAGGAGGGGAGCGAGAGGCGCAAATCGTAGCCCGCGCGCTCGATCATGCGATTCCAGCGCTTGAGGCCGATCTCACAATCCTTTAGGTACGACTCGCGCATCACTTCGTTCAGCGCATTCAATACTGGCACGGTCTCCTTGCCTTGCGGCGTCTCGAGAGCCATCGAGGCATCGCGCAGCACGTGATCCTGGTAGGTCGCCTCGTCGGGCCGGCCCTTCATGCCGCTCGCGAAATTCGCCGCCGAGTTGGACGAGATCTCCGAGCCGAAGAGGTCGAGCGAGCTCGAGCACCAGTAGTTGAGATATTTCTGCAGCGTCGGCAGGTCGATCGCGCCATGCGAGCGGATGCGTGCCGGGTCGTCGGTGCCGAGCTCTTTCATGACCTCGAGCGTTCGCTTCACCACGCGGCTGATGCCCGTCTCGCCGACGAACATGTGATGCGCTTCCTCCGTCAGCATGAAGCGGCACGTCCGGGACAAGGGGTCGAATGCGCTTTCGGCAAAGCTCTTCAGCTGGTACTTGCCGTCGCGGTCGGTGAAATAGGTGAAGCAGAAGAGCGAGAGCCAATCGGTCATCGGCTCGTTGAAGGTCGTCAGGATGCGCGGCTTGTTCTCGTCGCCGGAGTGCCGTGCGAGGAGCTCCTCCGCCTCTTCGCGCCCGTCGCGGCCGAAGTAGGCGTGCAGCAGATACACCATCGCCCACAGGTGCCGGCCTTCCTCGACGTTGATCTGGAAGAGGTTGCGCAGGTCGTACATCGACGGGCAGGTGTGGCCGAGTTTTCGCTGCTGCTCGACCGACGCGGGTTCCGTGTCGCCCTGCGTGACGATGAGGCGGCGCAGCGTCGAGCGGTACTCGCCCGGCACCTGCTGCCACACCGGCTGGCCCATCTGGTCGCCGAAGCCGATCTTGCGATCGGCCACCGGATCGGCGAGGAAGATGCCCCACCGGTAGTCGGGCATCTTGAGCGTGCCGTAATGCGCCCAGCCCTGCGCGTCGACCGAGATCGCCGTGCGCAGATAGACGTCGGCCGACTCGAAATCGCTTGGCCCCATCTCGTGCCACCACTGCAGAAAGTGCGGCTGCCAGTGCTCCAGCGCGCGCTGCAGCGTGCGGTCGTTCTGCAGGTTGACGTTGTTCGGAATCTTCTCGGCGTAATTGATGCTGCTCATCGGTACTCCCGAATAAATGGGGTCAGATCACCTTATTCCGCTTAGCGAAAAATGATGATCTGACCCTATTTCTAGTTAAACGCGTTCCCAGTTGAATTTCGGCTTGGCGCCACTGCCGTAAACCTTGAGCGCGCCTTGCTCGCCCACGGCGTTGGGGCGGTTGAAGACCCAGTTCTGCCACGCGGTGAGGCGGCCGAAGACGCGCGTCTGCATGGTCTCCGGTCCGGCGAAGCGCAGGCTTGCCTCCATCGCGGTGAGCGCATCGGGCGAGAGGGCTGCGCGCTCCTCGAGCGCAAGGCGAATCTCGTCTTCCCAGTCGATGTCGTCCGGCGCCGCGGTGACGAGGCCGAGCTCCAGGGCGCGCTTCGCGTCGAAGAGCTCGCCGCGTGCAATCTCGGGCTCCTCGCCGCAGAAGCGGGTCGCGAGGCGGGATAGCCCGTTCGCCATCGGATACGCGCCGAAGCTAAGAGGCGACAGCGCCACGGCGCAGCCCGCCGCGTCGAGCATATAGCTGCGATCGGCGGCCAGCGCGATTTCCATCAGCGTGCCGGCAAAGCACGAGCCGGGCTCGATGATGGCGAAGATCGAGCGCGACGAGACGTCGAGGCGCGAGAGCGTGCGACGCAGCAAGCCGATCGTCTCGCGCACGAACCAGTCCTTGGCGCTCGCCTTGAGAAAGCCGTCGAGCTTGAGCGCTTCCTGTGGATCGCCGGTTGTCTTGAAGAGCCACAGGCCGACGTCGGGGTGGTTGTGGCGCAGATCCAAGATCGCCCGGTCGAGCTCGCGCGCGAGGCGCAGCGGATACCAGTCGGCCGTCTTTTCCATCTTCAGCTCGCGCGGGCCGCTGATGGTGAGGGTAGCGATGCGCTTTTCTTTGTCGATCTCCACCTTGAGCAGCCGGTTCTCCCCGAGCGGCGTGAGCGGCACTCCTTGTCCGCCGGGCCGATCGGAAAGGAGCGCGAGCTTCTCAGCGCGCTTCTTCACCTCGTCGGCAAATGCCTGCGGCTTCGCGGCATGGTCGACGAGGCGCCATTCCTTTGCGCGATCGGCGCGCACGCCCTCGGCGGTGGTGCAGAACATGTCGGCGAGATCGCGGCGCACCTTGCGCTTGTCTACCAAGCGGGTGAGTCCCCCCGTGCCGGGAAGGACGCCGAGCAACGGCACTTCCGGCAGGCTGACGGTCGAGGAGCGGTCGTCGACCATCATGATCTCGTCGCAGGCAAGTGCGAGCTCGTAACCGCCGCCCGCGCACGTGCCGTTCAGCGCGGCGAGGAACTTGAGGCCGGAGCTAGTGCTCGAGTCCTCGATGCCGTTCCTCGTCTCGTTGGTGAACTTGCAGAAGGCGACCTTCGCCGCGTGGCTCGAGGAGCCGAGCATGTAGATATTGGCGCCCGAGCAGAACATGCGGCTCTTGCCGCTCGTGATGACGACCGTCTTCACTTCCGGATGCTCGAAGCGGATGCGGTTCAGCGCGTCGTGGAGCTCGATGTCGACGCCCAGGTCGTAGCTGTTGAGCTTCAGTTTGTAGCCAGGGGCGAGCCCCTTGTCCTCGGCGACGTCGAGCGCGAGCGTCGCGATCGGGCCGTCGTAGGAGACCTTCCAGTGGTTGTAGCGGTCGGGATGCGTTTCAAAGTTGATCATGCGAGTACCCGTTTCAGATCAGCGAGCGACTGGCGCACGCTCTTGCCGGAAGTGTCGAGGACGACGTTCGCCCGTCCATAGAGGCGCTCGCGGTCGGCGAGCAATTTTCGAATTTCATCCAGCGCGGCGGAGCGGCCCTTGAAAGGCCGGGTGTCGCCCTGCGCCAACACCCGCGCCATGTGCTCCTGCGCGCTCGCCTTGAGCCAGACACAGCGGCAGCGCTCGAGAAGCAGATCGTATGTGCCGGGATCGGTGACGAGGCTGCCGCCCGTGGCGATGACGGCGCGCGGCTCGGCGCTCAGCACGCGCTCGAGCGCGCGGCGCTCGAAGCGGCGGAACGCGTCCTGGCCGTACATGGCGAAGACTTCAGCGAGCGGCGCGCCCGCTTCCTTCTCCACCTCGCGATCGAGCTCGACGAAGGGCACGTCGAGCAGCGCCGCCAGTTTGGCGCCGAGCGTCGATTTGCCGGCGCCGCGCAGACCGATGAGGGCGATCGGCTTCTCGACCGTTTCTTCCTCGCGCACCAGTCGCTCCACGGCGACGCCCATGGCGCGCGCCACCTTGCGCAGCAACAGCACCGAGATGTTGCCGCGGCCCGCTTCGAGCTGCGCGAGGTAGCGCTCCGAGACGCCGGAGGCGAGCGCTAGCGCCTTGCGGCTCATGCCCTGCTCGGTGCGCCAGGCGCGCACGCGCTCGCCGAGCCGAGCGAGATAGGCGTCTTCCTGCTGCCGGAGTGAAAGGGGAGCGTTCATGAACTATAGTGCTTGACCCGCATTCTATGCTGCACTATAGTTTCCAGTCAATGCGCATCACCATCCTCGTCGGCACGATGACCGGCACGGCGCAGCTCTGCGCGCAGGAGATGGAGCTCGCGCTCGACGATGGCGAGACGCAGGTCGAGGCGCTGCTCATGGACGCCCTGGACAGCTCGGTGTTCGAGCGCGAGGGCGCCTTCATCATCTGCACCTCCACGTATGGTCAGGGCGACGTGCCGGATAACGCGCGCGCGCTGTACGAGGATCTCCAGCAGAAGCGCCCGGACCTATCGAAGGTGCGCTACGGCGTCTTCGGCCTGGGCGATCGCACCTACGCCGAGACCTTCAACTACGGCGGGAAGCGCTTCGACGACATCCTGACGGAACTCGGCGCGACGCGGGTCGGCGAGCGGCACAAGCACGATGCGTCGAGTGGCGTGCTGCCCGAAGAGACAGCGGTTGAGTGGTCTCAGCAGTGGGTCTCTAAATTGCAGGAGGGGAACAGAGCTTCCGTTTAGGCGATCCAACGACCATGCGCATCCTCAAGTGGACTGGCGGCATTCTCCTGGCGCTGCTGGTTGCGCTGGCGCTCTTCATCGCCTTCGGTCTCTCGACGCTGAAGGGGCCCATCAGCCGCGCGGTCAGCAACGCCACCGGCCGCGAGCTCGTCATCGGTGGCCGGCTGAAGCCGGTCTGGACGTGGGTACATCCGCGCTTTCGCGCTGAAAAAGTGACCTTCGCGAATGCCGATTGGGCAAGGGAAGACCTGATGTTCCAGGCCGACGCCGTCGAAGTGAGCGTCGAGCTGCTGCCGCTCCTCATCGGCCGGGTAGTCCTGCCGGAGGTGCATCTGGCGCGGCCGATCGTGAATCTGGAGATCGACGCGGACGGGCACAAGAACTGGCTCCTCAAGCCCGAGGAGCAGAGCGAAGGCGGCTCGCGCGTCTCGATCCACGCGCTGACCCTGGACGAAGGACGGCTGCGATACGCCGATGCCGAGCGCGATATCGATCTCGACGTGGCGCTCGCGACCGATGCGCAGGGCATTTCCTTCAAAGCGGAAGGAACTTACAAGGCCCTGCCGGCCGCCGCCGAGGGGCGCGGCGGCCAGGTGCTCGCGCTGAAGGATACGACGACGCCCTATCCGATCGACGCCACGGCCAAGGTCGGCGGCACGCACCTCAAGGCGAAAGGCACGCTTACCAACGTTGCCCAGCTCTCCGCGCTCGATCTCGCCATCGAGCTTCGCGGCCAGACCATGTCAGAGCTCTACGACGTGATCGGTGTCGCTTTGCCCGAGACCACGCCGTACAGCACGCGCGGGCGCCTGGTGAAGGGCGAGAAAATGATTGCCTACGAGAAGTTCACCGGCAAGGTGGGCGAGAGCGATCTCGCCGGCACGCTGCAGTTCGACCTCGGCGGCAAGCGCGCCTTCATGCACGGCGATCTCGAGTCGCGGGTGATGGACCTGGCCGACCTCGGTTTCGTGGTCGGCACGAGCGAGCCGCGCGAGAAGGGCGTGCTGCCCGACATGCCGTTCGATTCCGACCGCTGGGACTCGATCGATGCCGATGTGCGCATCAAGGCGGGCAGCATCAAGCGGCCGAAGCAGCTGCCGCTCGAGCGTCTCGCCGCGCACATCATCATGCGCGACAAGGTGCTCACCCTTGAGCCAATCGAGTTCGGCATCGCCGGCGGCAAGATCGCCGGCACCGTGAAGCTCGACGGACAGAAGGACCCGATTGCCGCCACGACAAACCTGCGCGTCAGCGACCTCTCGCTGCCGAAGCTCTTCCCGACGATCAAGGAGGGTCAGGCCTCCATCGGCGACATCAACGGCCTGATCGAGCTCGCCGGCCGTGGCGACTCGGTGGGCGAGATGCTCGGCTCGTCGACTGGCAAGGTCGGCGTCTACATCGACGGCGGCAAGATCAGCCGCTTCATGATGGAGCTCGTGGCGCTCGATCTCTGGGGCGCGGCGCGCGTGAAACTCAAGGGCGACGAGCCGATCGGCATCCGCTGCGCCATCGCCGACTTCGGCGTGAAGGACGGGCTGATGAACACCAACGCCTTCGTCTTCGACACCGAGGTCGTCAACGTCGAAGGCTCGGGCAACGTCAATCTCAAGGCGGAGGAGCTCAACCTCACGCTGAATCCGCATCCCAAGGACCGCTCCATCGCCTCGCTCAACTCGCCGCTCTACATCCGCGGCACGTTCGGTGCGCCGAAGTTCGCGCCCGACTGGAAGCGCCTGGGCGCAAAGGGCGCGGGCGCGCTGGTGATGGGCGTCCTCAATCCGCTGCTTGCGGTGCTGCCGCTCCTGCAGGAAGGCAAAGACAAGGAAAGCCCGTGCGCCGCGTTGATCGCCGAGGCGACCAAGTCGGCCAAGCAGTCGGCGCGGGACGCGAGGGCCGGCGTGCCGCGGCCGCCCGCGGTTGAAGCGAAGAAGCACGATAGCGCCGCCGCCGGCGGCAGCCGCGCGCCGGAGGCCGCCGCCAAGCCCGAGCCTGGCCCGCCCGCCGCCGCGACGCAGTAGCTACTTCTTCAGACCGATCGCCTGCATCAGACGCGCGATCGCCGCGTCTTCCTTGGCGATCAGCTCGCCGAATTCGGCCGCCGGCATGAACGCCGGTCGCACACCGAGATTCTCCGCGCCCTTCTGGAATTCGGACGACGCGACCGCGGCGCGAATCGCGCTTTCGACTTGCGCGATGGCCGAGCGCGGCGTGCCGCGCGGCACGGCGATGCCACGCCACGCTTCGAGCGCGACATCGATTCCCTGCTCGCGCGCGGTGGCCACGTCGGCGAGCGCCGGGTCGCGGCTCGGGATCAGCGCGGCGATCAGGCGCACCTGGCCCTGCTTCACCGGGCCGGCGAGCGCGGCCGGTAATTGCACGAGCGCATCGACATGGCCGCCGATCAGGCTCGGCACGACCTGTGCCGCGCCGAACGGCACTTCGTTCATCTCGGCGCCGGCGGCGTGCGCGAGCGCGATCAGACAGAGGTGCGTATGACTGCCGATGCCCGAATGGCCGATGCTGAGCGCTTTCGGCCGGGCTTTGGCGTCGTCGAGGAGCTCCCGCAGCGTGCGCCAGCGCGCATCGGCGCGCACCGCGACCACCGGCGATTCGACGAGCGCCCGCGCCACCGCGTCGAACGCCTGGTAATCGAACGGCAGCTGCCCCGAGTGAAACGTCGTGGAAATGGAATTGGAGTTCCACACGAGCGCATAGCCGTCCGGCTTTTGCGCCGCCACGTGCTTGTAGCCGATCGCGCCGCCGGCGCCCGGGCGGTTCACGACCAGCACGCGCTGACGCAGCTCTCGCGTCATGCCGTCGGCAAGCATGCGCGCGGTCACGTCGGCCGAGCTCCCCGCCGGAAAGAGCACCGTGATCTCGATCGGCCCGCGCTGCGGATACGGCGGCTCCTGCGCCCATGCCGTGCACGCCGCAAGGAGCAGAAGAATCGGGGTCAGAGCCCTATTTCGGAACAAGGAGATCAAGTTAGCTCGGCGTCCACACGTCTTGATCCGAATCCTGGAGCACCTCGTCGAGCGTGACGCGCCGGTCTTCGCGCGCCGATTTGATTCCGGCCAGGATCACGGCGAGTGACGCGGTGCTCTTCTCGCCGTCCATCTCCGGCTCGCCGTCGCCGCGCACCGCGCGCATGAACTCTTCGAGCTCCTCGACGATCGTGTCGTTGTCGGCGCACGGCACCGCACTGGCTTTCGTCTCTCCGCGCCGCAGGACCCGCAAGCCGCTGTGCATGTCGTAGTAGGCGGTGCGCTCCTTGCCGTAGAGGTTCAGGAGGTAGTACTCGGAGGCCGACGCGTAGCTCGCATTGAGCGTTGATAGCGCGCCATTCGCATGCTCGAGGATCAGACTCGCGACATCGGGGTTGTCGCCCGGCAGCACGAGCCGCACGAACCGGCCGCTCACCGCCGCGACCGGTCCGAGCAGGTACTCGAGCACATCGCTGTAGTGGATACCGATCTGCAGCATCACGCCGCCCGGCATACCCTCGGCCGTATAGCGCCACGAGCTGAGATCGATCTTGCCTAGGCGATCGCGGCTGATGTTCGCCTCGGCGTTCACCAGGCGTCCGAATTCGCCCAGGTGCTGCTTCACCCAGCGGAAATGCGCTTCGCGCCGGCGCTGATAGCCGAGCGCGAGCACGACCTTCGCTTCGCGGCAGGCGCGTGTCAGCGCGCGCGCATCCTCGATGGTGTTGGCGATCGGCTTGTCGAGAAACACGTGCTTGCCGGCGCGCGCCGCGGCGATGGTGGTATCGCGATGCGCCGAGTTGGGCGTCGTGTTGATGATCGCCTCGATACTGCGATCCTCGAGAATCTCCTCGTAGCTGCGCGCCGCGCGGCAGCCGTACTTGGCGGCGAATTTCTGCCGCTTCTCATCCGACCGGCTGTAGCACGCGGCGATGCTCAGCTTGCCCGAGCGCTTGATCGCATCGGCGAGCACATCCGACCACCAGCCCATGCCAAGGCAGGCCACCTTCACTTGATCGACTCCGCCGCCTCGCGCGCCACGCGCTCGTCGAACTGCCAGTCGCCGCCGGCGACGCCGACCGCGCCGATGCATTCGTTGCCCGTCATGATCGGCCAGCCGCCTTCCATCGCGGTCCAGCGCTCGGGCCCCGCGGCAAGCGCTAGGCCGAGCGCATGCGTGACATCGAGTGCCTGACCCTGCGCGCCTTTGGCGCCGGTCGCGCGGCGGTTCGAAGCTGCGCAGATTGCTTTGGTGGTCGCCGAATGCACGGTGTGAAAGCGGCCGCCTTCCATGCGCTCGAGGAGCATCAGGTGCCCGCCCGCGTCGACGATCGCCACGCTCGCCGCCACGCCCGCTTCCTGTGCGCGCGCGATCGCCGTCGCCATGATCTTCTTCGCGCCGGCAGCCGTGAGCCGTCTTGCGTCGGCAACGTCCATGGTGCTCCTCCTCGCGGTATATATTAGGCCATGCCCGTTTCGCACATCGAGCACTTCCTGGTCGCCGCCGATGACATCGATGCGACGCGCGACTGGTACGCGCGCGTGCTCGGCATGCAGAGCGGCCCGCATCCCGACTTCGGCTTTCCGGTGCACTGGATGTACGTGAATGGCGTCGATCTGGTGCACATCGGGCCGAGCGCGAAGCGGGCGGGCGACATCCAGCGCGAGTATTTGGGCCGCACGTCGCAGGCAAGCGCTGAAGGTACGGGCGCGATCGATCACATCGCCCTTCGTGCGACCGGGCTGCGGCAAATGCTCGAGCACCTGCGCAAGGAGAAGGTCGCATTCACCCAGCGGCGCGCGAACGGCCAGGCGCTCTTCCAGCTTTTCCTCTACGACCCGAACGGCATCAAGATCGAGCTGAACTACGCCGCGCAGGAGGCCGAAGGCATCTCGCCGGAACTGATGGCCTCGGATCTCATTAATCAGCGTTGACCAGCCGCGCGGGGACGACAACCCCGCTCTGATCTATTCCACCGCCCACAGCACCGCGGCGATGCCCACGATCCCCGCCGGCACGCCGTAGCGCGACAGCGCACCGACCTCTCCGCGCGCGAGCACCGTGACCGGGATATCGGTGCGCGCCATGACGCCTTGCGCGATGGACGGGTTCAGCCAGCGCAGCCATTGCGGATGACGGCCGACGCCCATGACGATCTCGTCCACGGCTTCACGCCGTGCCACCGCGGCGATCCGCTCGGCCGGCGAGCCGAGGTCGGTGAGCGCGACGAACGGCGTCTTCGATTGGCAAAGGAGCTCGATGGCGGGCGCGAGGGCGGCCGCGCTGCGCTCGGCGCGCAGCGCGGCACGCGCCGAGCGCGACGAGAAGCGCGCGATATGGCGATGCAGGCGCGGCTGGACATGCACGACGACGATGTCGACGTCGACTCCGGCGCGGTGCAGCCCGATGGCGTGATGGACGCCCGCGAGAGCGGCCTGCGAGCCGTCGACAGGGATGAGCAGTTTCATTGCAGGAGCTCCTTTTCGGCCTTGCGTTTCCGGAGCG
>Ga0081539_10000843_pt1 | contig 58718 bp, 51 predicted proteins | sample TabmetS4T2R2_FD_71023 | JGI IMG/M metagenome (GOLD analysis project Ga0081539, IMG submission 71023) | Tabebuia heterophylla rhizosphere microbial communities from the University of Puerto Rico - S4T2R2 | ecosystem: Host-associated > Plants > Roots > Rhizosphere ...
GGCACTGTCCACCCTGGCGTCGCGGTTGCGCGAGGCCGGCCGGGACGCCCGCGTGGTGCCCTTGCCGGGCGACGGCACCGGCGACCTCAACGCCCAGGCCCGCGCGTTGGACGAGGCGGCCGCCGGTGCGTCGTCGGTGGACGTGATCGGCTACTCGGCGGGCGGGGTGGTGACCCGGCTGTGGGTCAACGGCGCCGGCGCCTCGGTCGTGCGCCGGGTGGTCACCCTGGGGTCGCCCCTGCACGGCACGGACATCGCCGCCGCGGGCGGGGTCCTCGCGCCGGGGGCGTGCCCGGTCGCGTGCCAGCAGCTGAGCCCGGGGAGCGCGCTGCTCACCGCGGCCGACCGCACCCCGGTCGCGGTCCCGTGGATGTCCATCTGGACGGAGAACGACGAGACCGTCGTCCCCCCGACCTCGGCCCGCCTGGCGGGTGCGGTGAACGTGTCACTGCAGTCGGTCTGCCCGAGCGCGGTCGTGGCGCACTCCCAGCTGCCGACGGATCCGCTGGTCGTCCGCATCGTCCTGGCGGCGTTGAACGGGGACGAGCTGACGGCCCCGCCGGCGGGTTGCGACTGACCCGCTATGCGCACGGGTTGAAGTCGACGGCCTGGCCGTGCGCCTGCACGCCGGTGAAGATGACTCCGGCGACGCCGACCCGCGAGATGCTGGCGTACAGGTGGTAGGTGTGGCATCTCGTGACCGTCCGGGCGGGGCCGTAGGTGCTGGCGAAGCCGTCGCTGCCCGTGTTCGGGTTGGTGTTCGACCGTACTTCGTAGGAGTTGCCGTTGTCCTCGGCGACCAGGTCCCAGTCGAACGAGCAGGCCCACGGCAGGTCGTTGTAGTGGCAGTACACCGCCAGGTAGGTCTTGAGGGAGGTCGGCGTGCCGTTGCAGTAGGTGACCCGCCACGCCAACCGGAGGTTCACGAACCGGCGACTGTCCAGGTCCTTGGGGAAGTCCCTGATCCCCGCCCACTCCTGTCCACACGCCGCCGGTGCGACATCGTCGGCCGCCGCCGAGCCCGCCGGCAGCGCGCCGAGCGCGGTCACCAGGGCCAGGACCGTCGCCAGTAGTGCTCTCTTCATACCCGTGCCTCCCGTCGGTTGACCACGGAAGGCAGCATGCGGTGGCCGGCGCCCAGATTCCGCCCAGATCGCGGGGCGCTAGCTCGTGATGTCCTTGGTGCCGAAGTTGGCCCAGGCGGCGCCGAAGAACACCACGATGTAGCCGGCCTGGAGGAGCAGCCCGCGGTCGACGTTGTGCCACAGGATGGGGTCGCGGAAGAAGTCGATCCAGGAGAGCCAGTAGTTGGTCGGCAGGTAGGGCTTGAGCGGCGCGGCGGCGTCGAGGGTCTCGAGGATCGAGCTGGCGATCAGCACCGCCAGTGAGGACAGCGCCGCGCCGAGGGCCGAGTCGGACAGGGTGGAGAAGAAGAGCGCGATGGTCCCGAACCCGAGCATCGAGACGGCGATGTAGGCGATCGCCGCCAGGAGGCGCAGGGCCAGCTCGGCCGGCCCGAGGCTGGCCCCGGACAGCGAGGTGACACCCCCGGCCTGACCGACGGCCTCCGCCCCGGTACCGAACAACGCGATCCCGACGACGAGTGCCGTGACCACGACGATCAACACGGCGAGCAGGATGTAGACCACGAGCGCCACGAGCTTCGCCGACAACAGCCGCGGCCGCCCGACCGGCCGCACGAGCAGGTACCGCAAGGTTCCGGTGCTCGCCTCCCCGGCGATCGCGTCCCCGGCGTAGACCGCCACGGCCAGGGGGAGGAACACGGGCAGCACCATGGCGAGCGCGGCCGCGGGGTACAGGGACCCGTTGCTCAGCACCGCGGACAGAAACGCCCCACCCTGCCCGGGCGGCGGCGCGATGTCGGACACGGCGAGCAACACCGCGACCAACGCCGGCACCGCACACAGCAGAATGATCGACAGCCAGACCCGCGGCCGCGCCACCAGCTTCCGCAACTCGACAGTGATCACGGCGTGCGCTCCAGTCGGTCGCTGCCGTGGCCGGTCACCTCGAGTACGACCTCCTCCAGGGTTCGTCGTTCCTCGCTGATCGCCGACACCCGGATCCCTTCCCGGACGAGGGTCGCGTTCAGGTCCGCCGGGTCGGGGTGCCGGACCACCAGGCGCGGGCCCTCCCGCGCCACCACCTGGCCGTCGAGGATGGTCACGACCGCGGCCGCGTCCGGGGTTTCCACCACCACGTGACCCGTCGGGGCGCGTAGCGACGTCAGCGTGTCCTGCACGACCAGCCGCCCGCGGTCCACGATGCCGACGCGCGTGCACAGCGCCTCCACCTCGGACAGCAGGTGGCTGGACAGGAACACCGTCGTCCCGCCCTCGTTCAGCGTGGTCAGCAGGTCGCGGATCTCCCGGATCCCACGCGGATCGAGCCCGTTCGTCGGCTCGTCGAGGATCAGCAGCCGGGGCTGTCGCAGGAGCGCCGCGGCCAGGCCGAGCCGCTGCCGCATGCCCAGCGAGTACGCCCGCACCGGCCGCCGGTCCACGCCCGCCAACCCGACCTGCTCCAGCGCGTCCTCGATCCGCCGCCTGCGGGTGCGCCGCCGCCCGCCGGGGCCGGCCGCGTCCAGCAACACCAGGTTCTGCCGCCCGGACAGGTGCGGGTACGCCGCCGGGCCCTCCACCAGCGCACCGATCGACGGCAGCACCGCCCGTGCCCGCGACGGCACCGGCTGCCCGAGCACCTCGATCTCCCCGCTCGTCGCGTACACCAGCCCGAGCAGCAGCCGCACCAGCGTGGTCTTGCCGGACCCGTTCGGCCCGAGGAACCCGTACCGGTCGCCCGCACGGACGTCGAGGTCCACCGAGTCGACGGCCACGACCCGGCCGTACCGCTTGGTGAGCCCGCGGGTGACGATCATCGGCGGCCTCCGGGCAGCTCGGTCAGCTCACGGGCGGCGGTGGCCAGGACGTCGGTGGAGGTGAGCCCCGCCAGCAGGTACCAGCGCCGGCCGGACGCCGACCGGGCGACCGCGATCGACAGCGGCGCGATCGACAGCCGCGTCACCTCGCCCGACTGGAACTCCTCGCTCGTGCCACCCGCCTTGACGATCGCGTCCGCCGCCTCGGCGCCGATGTCGCCGGGCACCCGCAGCTCGATGAACGCCGACAGGCCCGTCCCGTACACCCCGATCCCGCGCACGCCGGCCGCGTCCGCCTCACGCAGGTCACGCCCGGCCAGCCGCGCCGGCGGGCGCCCACGGCCGAGTGCCCCCAGCGCGTCGGCGACCCCCGGCGCGGCGACGATGCTGTACCCACTGCCCGGCGGCCGCCGCGGCGTGAGCACGGCCGCGGCCGGCCGGGCCGGCGAGAACTCCAGGAACCGGCTGGCGATCACCGGCCGGCTCGCACCCCGCGCGGTCACCTCCACGGCCAGCGGCACCCCGCCGGCGGGGTCGACCCAGATGTCGACGTGTCCGATCGTGGTGTCGGGGTCGCGCGGGACCAGCCGCAGGCCCGCCGCGTCCCGACCGGCGACCCGCCGCGCGGGCAACGCCGTCACCGGGTCGCCGGCAGCGGTGGACAGGACACGCCGGGCCAGCTCGGGCGGGGTGAGGTCGCCGGCACGGGGCACCCGCACCGGTGGCTGGCCGACCAGCCTGGTCAGCTGGTTGGCACCGTAGTCCCAGGTGTACTCGCCGTCGGGCGTGCCGTACACGTCCCGCTCCCCGACGGTCGAGACGACGTCGAACCGCCACCGCGAGGGGGAGTCGTACCAGGTGCGGACCCGCGTGGTGCCGGTGAGCAGCGCGGTGAGGTCGCTGAGGTGGGGGAGCGCCGGCACCTGCAGGGTGCCGTTGACCTCGGCGTACCCCTGGTAGGGCTGGTTCGCCGAGCCGAGGACGCGTTGCCGCAGCTCGGCCGGCTCGACCGACGCCGAGGAGACCGGCAGCCACCCCGGCACCTGCGGCACGAGCACCGCGACCACGGCGACGGCGGCCGCCATCGTCCACGCCCGCACCGTCCTCGGTCGTACCACCGACAAGGGCCACCACCGTCCCGGCCCCTGCCTGAGGCCACCCCACCTTTGTACGCGCGCGGGTGCACAGCCGGCGTGAAAGCGCACGTGTAGCGCCGAACCGAGCGGGAATCCCGGAAGCAGGTGTGACTGTGGGGAGGTAGGGATGAGCCAGCGACCTGAGACCGTGCCCGACCACGACGTGGTGGCGCTGTTACTGCACCAGCATGAGGAGATCCGCCGGCTGTTCGCCGAGGTGAGGACCGCCGATCCGGCCGACCGCGCCGAGGCGTTCGACCGGTTGCGCCGGTTGCTCGCGGTGCACGAGACCGCCGAGGAGCTGATCGTCCACCCGGACGCCCGCAAGTTGGTCCCCGACGGCGACCTCGTGGTGGACGCCCACCTCGCCGAGGAGCTCGCCGCGAAGCAGATGCTGGTGGAGCTGGAACACCTGGGCACGGAGGCGGCCGATTTCCTGCCCAAGCTGGAAGAGCTGCGGATCGCGGTGGAGGACCACGCCGCACACGAGGAACAGGAGGAGTTCCCTCATCTCCGCTCGGCCCACAGCGACTCCCGCCTCAAGACGATGGCGAAGGCGGTCAAGGCCGCCGAGGCGCTGGCCCCGACCCACCCCCACCCCGGCGTGGAGTCGGCCACCACCAACCTGCTCGTCGGCCCCTACGCCGCCATGCTGGATCGGGCCTACGACGTGATCAGCCAGGCCATAGGGCACAACGCCAGCGACAACTGACCCTGTATAGGGCTCAGCGCGTTTCAGTCGCGGGTCGGCCGAAGAAGAGGACGTAGCCGTCGTGGTCGGTCAGCTCGAAGCCACGCAGGCCGTCGTCGGTGTCGGTGAGCGGTGCGCTGAACGTGACACCTCGGTCGCGGAGCTCGGCCGCCAGCGCGTCGGGGTCAGGCACGTGGACGTAGGCGTCCCAGCGTGCGTGGGGGTGGCGGGACCAGTTGGGCATGGCCCCGACGTTCTCGGCGACCACCTTCAGCATCAGCTGCACACCGTCTCGGGCGACGATGGCGAAGAAGGGATCGGGCGCCGGTGCCTGGTGGGTCACGTCGAAGCCGAGGCTGTCGCGGTAGAACGTGAGTGCCTGCTTGAGGTCACTGACGACGAACAACGGCGAGATCGCGCTCAGTGCGGCGCGGACCGGAGTCTCTGTGCGCATGGCAGCTCCCTTTTGCCACAGATCGTTCCATCATAAGACGACGAACGGCTAGTCACGTCGCACCCGGGCCAGCCAGGCGATCATGTCCGCCTGCTGGCCTGCGGGGAGGTTGAGGCGCGGGCCGTCCTCGGGGCCGACGACGACCCGGTAGCTGCTGGGCCGGAGGTCTTCCAGGACCCAGCCGTCGCGGAAGGCGTCGCGGATGACCGCGTCGCTGATCTGCGGGCCGAGGCCGGGCTCGGCGTCGGAGAGGGCCAGGACGTGCACATACGCGCCGGTGCGGCAGACCGCGTGCAGGCTTGTGGTGTAGGCGTCGCGCTCCGCGGGGCCGAACACGTGGAACAGGGCGCTGTCGATGACGGTGTCGAAGCGGGGCCGGTCCCCCAGGTGGAGGGCGTCGGCGACGTCGAACCGCGCGGACACCCGCTGCCGGGCGGCGTTGCGGCGGGCCTGCTCCACCGCGGGCGGCGAGAAGTCGATGCCGAGCACGTCGTAGCCGAGCCTGGCCAGGTGGATGGTGTGCTCACCCATGCCGCACCCCGCGTCGAGGACGGCACCCCTGACCCAGCCGTCGCGTTCCAGGGCCACGACCGCGGGCTGCGGCTCCCCGATGATCCATGGCGCGGACAGCGCCTCGTAGGCGGAGTCGAACGGCGTCCGGAGGTTCATGCGTTCAGTCTTCGACCTCCAGTTAACTAGAGGTCAAGGACCGCCAGCAGCGCAGGATGGCGGCCGCGGCGACGTCGACGTCCGCCGACGTCGTGGCGGCGTCGCAGATGCTGACGCGCATGGCGTGGTCGCCGTGCCACACCGTGCTGCCGGCCCAGCACGTGCGGTCGGCCTGGACCGCGGCGATCACCGCGTCCGTCGTCGGGTCGTCGTCGAAGCGGACCAGGACCTGGTTGAGGGCGGTCGGTACCAGGACCTGCGCACCACCCTCGGTCAGCAGGGCGGACATCCGGCTCGCGTGCGCGCACAACCGGTCGACCATCGACGCCACCCCCGTGCGCCCCTGCCCGCTCAACAGCGCCCAGATCTCCACCCCCCGCGCCCGCTGCGACATCTGCAGCCCGAGGTGCGCCCCCGCCCGCTCGGCGTCACTCGCGAGGTACGCCGCCTGGAACGCCATCGCCCGCCGCAGGTCCGCCGGGTCGCGGCAGAGGGTGATCCCCGAGTCGTAGGGCGCGTTGAGCCACTTGTGCGCGTCGGTCGCCCACGAGTCGGCCAGCTCGACTCCGTCCACGTGGTGCCGCTGCGCCGCCGACGCCGCCGCCCACAGACCGAAGGCACCGTCGACGTGCACCCACCCGCCCTGCGACCGCACGGCCGGGATGACCTCGCGGAACGGGTCGCTGTACCCGGTGTTGACGTTGCCGGCCTGCAACAGCACCAGCGTGCGTTCGTCCACCGGCGGCAGGCGCTCGGCGAGCACCCGCCCCAGCGAGTCGGTCGGGGCCGGCGACACCTGCGCGGTCCCGATCCCGGCCGCACGCAACGCCTTCGCCACCGAGGAGTGGATCTCGGCGGACGCGACCACCCGCAGGGGCGGCGCCCCCGCGAGCCCGCGTTCGTCGACGTCCCACCCCAGGCGGTGCAACAGGGCGTCCCGGGCGGCGACGACGCACGTGAGGTTGGCGACCGACGCCCCCGAGCAGAACGCGGCGATCGCCCCGGCCGGCAGGCCCAGCAGGTCACGACACCAGTCGGCGGCGAGGGAGTCGAGCAGCGCGCCGACCGGCGACATGACCGGCAGCGCGATGTTCTGGTCCCACGCACCCAGCAACACCGCCGCCGCCGAGGCGACCGGGTCGGCGCCGCCGGTGACGTAGCCGAAGTACCGGCCGCCCGTCGCGGCCACGGTGGCCGGCGAGCCCAGCTCGTCCAGCATCGCCAGGACCTCGTGTGCCGGGACCGGGTCGTCGCCGAGCGTGCGGGGGAACCGGGCGAGGTCGCGCAGGGCCTCCTCGGTCGGGAAGACACCCCGGTCCCGGACTCCCGCGACGTACCCGGCGGCCCGCCGCGCCGCCTCGTACAAGAGCGATGACATGCCGGCCAGTCTGCTAGGCCCCGAGCGAGGAGACGACCCCCTCGTCGAGCGCCTTGCGCAGGATGGCCTCCCGGTCGCGCCAGTGCGACCAGAACGCACCCGTGTACCCGAGCCCGCTCAGGCTGGTCAGGAACGGGTTGTCCGCGTAGTTGTTGTCGAACTCGCTGGAGCCGGCCAGGGTCGGCAGCATCACCCGGGGGTAGTCGGACTCGTCGATGAGCGACCACAGCAGGTCCACCGACCGCGCCCACTGCCCCGACGGGTTGCCGAGCGTGCCGGCCGGCTCGGGCAGGTCGGGGGAGAAGTAGCAGACCAGCCGGAAGTCGCCGTGCTCGTCGAACATGAACTGGCGCTCGTAGGCCACCGGGCCGGCGCACTGGGCGAGCGGCTTCAGCACGACCGGCCCGGTGGCCGTGTTGGACTGCAGGCCGGGCACCGTCCGCACGCCGTCGCACCGCCGCGCCATCTCGATGCCGAGCGGGGTGTACGGGAACAGCCGCAGCCCGAGGGAGAACCCGGTGACGGTGGCGTCGAGCGCGAGGAACGCCTCGACGCACTCACGCATCGACTCCTCCGTCTCACCCGGCATGCCCAGCAGCGCCTCGACCATGGTCAGCATGCCGTGCTGGTGGCAGAGCTTCACCAGCTTCTCGGTGTCGGCGAACGTGTAGTAGCTCGTGCCCTTCTCGGTGACCTTCCACCCGTCCAGCAGGTCCGCCCGCACGTGGTCGGTGCCGACGTTCACCCCGCGGCAGCCGGCGGCGGCCAGCAGCTCGGCCAGCTCCTCGTCGAACGGCGACGGCTGGCAGTACACCCACAGCCGCAGCTCGTTCAGCGGGTTGGCGGCGTCCTGCCGGCGCCGGACGATCTCCCGCAGCACGTTCTTCGCGTGCGAGATGGACAGGTTGAACTCGCTGTCTGTGGTGTGCAGGTCGAGGATGCCCTGTGCGGTCAGCGACTCCATCTCGTCCACGACGGCCGTCACGTCGCGCCGGCCGAACCTGACGCTCTTCGCGTCCGGCTCGACGCAGTGCGCGCACCGGTAGGTGCAGCCGTTCTTGGTGAGGATGCTGCCCAGCCCACCACCCCGGTAGTACCGCAGGTTGTCTACTTTGTACTCGTCGCCGGACCGTCGCGTGTAGACGTTGGCGCGGTCCACCTGCCACACCCGGTCCTCGTGCTGCCCGGCGATCGGCAGTGCCGCCGCCCTGCCGTGCAGGGAGGTGAGCACCGGTGGGGGCACACGCACGACGCCGCTGGCCGTGTTGCGGATCAGGCCGGACACCGTGGCCGGGTCGCGCCCGGTGACGAGCGCGTCGGCCAGGTCGCAGATGATCTGCTCACCGGGACCCTTGACGCCGAACTCGACGCCGAAGTAGTCGACGAGCGCGAACGGCATGGTCGAGAACCCGACGCCGCCGCACACGATCGGCGCCCCGGTCAGCCGCGTGATCTCGGTGATGATCTCCTTGTGCTCGCCGACGAACGGGCGCTGCTCGAACGCGTACACGGTGTCGGTGTTGCGGACGGTGACCCCGACGAGCACCGGCTCCCGCGCGGCGAAGTACTCGGCGAGGCACGACTTCCACTCGTCCCGCCGGAAGGTGAGGTCGACGACCTCGACGTCGAACCCGGCCGCCTCCAACGACGTGGTGAGCACGTCGAGCGCGTACGGCGCGATCGGCGGGTGCACCTTGTTGGGGTTGACCAGCGTCACCAGGCCTCTGCTCATCGGTTTCCCGTTCCGTTCACGATGCCCAGGCAGATCCCGAACTCCGGTCTGCTGCCGAGCAGGTAGGCGCCGGCGGACTGCAGGATGCGGTCCTGCGCGGCGAGGTGTTGGCACATGGTCGTGGTGTCGCGCAGCCATCTGTCCACAGGGGACCGGTCGCGGTAGATGGACCACGTCTGGAGCAGGTCGTAGAGCCGGTTCACGATCGAACGCGCGGTCCGGAAGGCGTGCACCCAGGACAGCGGCGACGCGGCGCGTTCGGCCGGTGCCAGGTCGTCGAGCGTGCCGCCGGCGGACAGGACCTCCCACTGGCGCCGCATGCTGCGGTAGACCCCGGCCCGGGTGGCGTTGTAGTCCGCCTCGCACTCGCCGAGCACGACCTGCACCCGCCAGCTGTCCTTCCACTCCGTGCCGGTCAGGCGGTCCACTCTGGACTGTGCGACCTCGCGGACGTGGTCCAGCGCGGCGCGGGCCACGCCGAGCGGCACCCCGCACAGCGTGCGGGTGAAGGCGTCCGGCTGGGTGAGCGGGCTCCGGCGCCCACGCACCGTGCTGAAGCCGAAGCTGTGCTCCTCCGGCACGAACACGTCGGTGATCGTGTAGTCGCAGCTGCCGCTGCCGGCGAGACCCGTGGTGTGCCAGTTGTCGATGACCTCGACCTGGTGGCGCGGCACCAGGAACTGGCGTGACTCGTGCGGGTTGCTGCCGTCCGGGCTGGCGTAGGGCTTGCCGTCGGAGAACACGAACGCGCCCGAGGTGACCCAGTCGGCGTGGGTGATGCCGCTGCCGAACGACCAGCGGCCGGACAGCCAGTAGCCGCCGGGCACCCGGTCGGCCCGTCCGGCCGGCTGCAGCAGCCCGGCGATGATCGTGTCCGGGTGGGGGAAGATCTCGTCCGCGACGGCGGGGTCGAGGTAGGCGCGGTAGATCCCGGTGTTGGCGCCGATCATCGCGCACCAGCCGACGGAGGCGTCCCCGTAGGACAGTGCCTCGATGACCTCCGTCTGCTGCATGGAGGTCAGCTCGAGCCCGCCCCGGTCGCGCTGGAGGCACATCCGGAACACCCCGGCGTCGCGGAGCATGTCCACGATGTCGGGCGGCAGGTGGCGCGTGCGTTCGATCTCGTCCGCGCGGGCCCGCACGACTGGTGCGAGTTCCTCGGCACGGGCGAGCAGTTCCGTCCGCGACAACTCATTGGTGATGGTCATCCGTTGGTTCTCCCTAACCCACGATGCCGAGGCAGATGCCGAACTCGGGTTCGCCGCCGAGCAGGTAGGCGCCTGCGGACTGCAGGATGCGGTCGTGTGCCGCGAGGTGCTGGCACATGGTGTTGGTGTCACGCAGCCATCTGTCCATGGGGGACCGTTCCCGGTAGATGGACCACGTCTGGAGCAGGTCGTAGAGCCGGCCCACGATCGACCGCGCGGTGCGGAAGGCGTGCCAGGTGGCCAGGGGAACGGCCGTCCGCTCGGTCGGGGCCAGGTCGTCGAGCGTGCCGCCGGCGGACAGGACCGCCCACTGGCGTTCCAGTGCCTCGTACACCCCGGCCCGGGTGGCGGTGAAGTCGGCCTCGCACTCGGCGAGCGCGACCTGCACGCGCCACCGGTCCTTCCACGCCGTGCGGGTCAGCCAGTCCATTCTGGACTCGACGGTCTCCCGCACGTGGTCCAGCGCGGCCCGGGCCACGCCGAGCGGCATGGCACCCATGCTGCGGGTGAACGAGTCCGCGTGCGCGAGCGGGCTCGCCGGCACCTTCGGCTCCCGGAAGGTGAGCGTGTGCTCGGCCGGCACGAACACGTCGGTGATCGTGTAGTCGCAGCTGCCGCTGCCGGCGAGACCCGTGGTGTGCCAGTTGTCGACGAGCGCGGCCTCGGTGCGCGGCACCAGGAACTGGCGCAGTTCCACCCGGTTGTCGCCGTCGTACACGAACCCGCCGGAGATCACCCAGTCGCAGTTGGCGATCCCGCTGCCGAACGACCACCGGCCGGACAGCCGGTAGCCGCCGGGCACCCGCTCGGCCCGGCCGGAAGGCTGCAGGAGCCCCGCCGTGATGGTGTCCAGGCTCGGGAACATCTTCCTGGCCACGTCCTGGTCGAGGAAGTTGGCGAAGAGCCCCGTGTAGGCGCCGATCACCGCGCACCAGCCGACCGAGGCGTCCCCGTAGGACAGGGCCTCGACGACCTCGGTCTGCTGCATGGAGGTCAGCTCGGGGCCGTCCCAGTCGCGGCCGAAGCACATCCGGAACACGCCGGCGTCCCGCATCATCTCGGCGATGTCGGCGGGCAGGTGGCGCGTGCGTTCGATCTCGTCCGCGCGGGCCCGCACCACCGGGGCGAGTGCTCTCGCCCGCGCGAGGATCTCCTCGGCGGTCCGCGGCGCGGCCGCCACCGGAGTGATGGTCATCTGAGGCTCCTGTCCGGTCGTCATTCGTCGTGGTCGAGCAGCCCGGCGGGCATCGCGAACGGCGCGTCCCGCTCCGGCGGCCCGATCGGCTCGGCGTCCAGCTCGACCAGTGCGGCGGCGTCGTCGAGGCGGCGCAGGCAGGTCTCGGTGTCCTCGGCCTCGCACACCACGAAGGAGTGGCGGGCGAGGTAGCCGCCCGGCGGCAGCCGCAGCGTCGTGCCCGGCTCGGCCATGGGCGACGCGGCGACCAGGCCCGGCGCCTCGGCCGGCACCCGCACCGACCGCAGCCGGCAGTCCCGGTCCGGGTAGCCGAACCGGATGCCGGCCACGGCACGGCGCGTCGGCGTGATGTCCGGGCGGTGCCCGGTGGACACGTCGAACAGCACCTCGCCCGGCTCGATGCCGGTGGCGGTCCGGCCGAGGAACGGGATCAGGTCGCCGCCGAGCCGCCCGTTGATCTCGATCACCAGCGGGCCGCGGTCGGTCAGCCGGACCTCGCTGTGGGTGATGCCGGCCTCGATGCCGAGCACGTGGTGCGCCTTCGCCAGCGTCGCCAGCAGTGCCGGGTCCTCCAGCAGCGGGTCGGCGGCGTCGACGAGATGGCCGACCTCCTCGAAGTACGGGTGGTCGCTGCTGTGCTTGCGGGCCACGAACATCGGCAGGTACTCGCCCTTGTGGACGGCACCGTCGATGCTGATCTCCGGGCCGGGCGCGTACTCCTCGACGATGGCGCTGGCCCGGTACGGGCCGGGGTCGACGAGGCTCGCCGACAGGGCGACCCGGAACGCGTCGTCCAGTTCGGACTCGTCGGCCGCGAAGACCACCCCGATGCTGGCGCCCATCGCCCGCGGCTTGAGCACCACGGGGTAGCCGATCCGCGCCGCGGCGGCCCGGGCATGCTCGACGCCGGTCGTCAGCTCGAAGCCGGGCTGGTGCAGTCCCGCCTCGGTGAGCAGTGCTCTCGTGCGCCGCTTGTCCCGGCAGCCGAGCACGCCCGGCTCCGACAGCCCCGGCACCCCGAACTCGGCGGCCAGCAGGCCGGCGTCGAGCACCAGGGGCTCGTCCCAGCACATCACCGCGACCACGTTGCGCCGCGCGGCGATCTCCCGGGCGACCGTGCGCAACACCTTGGTGTCGAACAGGTTCGCGACGACCACCTCGTCGAAGTAGGCCTTCTGCCAGGTGGGGTTGAGGTTGTTGAGCAGCACCAGGTCCAGCCCGGCGGCCCGGGCCCGCCGGTGGATCGGCTCGACCAGGTACTCGCGGTACACCTTCAGCCCGCTGCCGATCACCAGCAGCACACCGTTGCCGGTACTCATGTCCGTCCTCCCACGACCTGCTTCTGGTCAACGTCGATCCGGATCGCTCGCGCGGCCTTCTCGGCCCGCTCGAGCGCGTCCGCCGCACTGTCCCCTGTGGACATCACGACGCCGGCCCGGTCCCACGAGCTGCGCACCCGGCCGTACTCCTCGCCCGCGGTGGCGCCGATGTGCACGAGCACGATCCCGGGCGCCCGCCGGGCGGCGTCCGCGCCGTGGATGCCCTCGACCACGCCGGGCCCGGCGGTCAGGAACCGCACCGCGGCGCCGCGCACGGCCCGCCGGGGCAGCACCCCCGGGTCCTCGCCGCGGAGCACGGTGAGGTAGGCACGCAGCAGCTCCACCCCGTACGCCAGCTGGATGATGTCGAGGATCCCGCCGCCGGGCAGCCGGCCGGCGCACTCCACGAGGTGCGGCACGCCGTCGTCCGGCACGATCCATTCACAGTGGACGATCCCGGTGCGGAAGCCGATGGCGCCGAGCACGACCATGGTGTGCCTGCCGAGCGTCGCCGCGAGGTTCGCGGGGATCTCGGCCGGCACGCGGTGCGCCCGCTCCACCGGCCGCGGGCCGGGGAACAGGAACTTGTCCGTCACGTTGGCGAAGAGCGCCTGCCCGTCCCGCACCAGCAGTTCGACGCTGTACTCGCGGCCGTCGACGTACTGCTCGGCCAGCATGGACAGCGGCATCGGCCGGTCGGACACGAACACGCCCTCGTCCTGCTCGACGCAGGCGGCCCACGCTTCCTCGACCTCGCCGGCATCGTGGATCACCTGCGTGCCGACCGAGGCCTGCCGGTTCGCCGGCTTGAGCACCACCGGCCCGGACCGCTCCCGCAGGAACGCCAGCACGCCGGCCGGGCTCGTCACCGGGACACTCGCCGGGTTGGCGATCCCCGCCGCGGCGGTCACCCGCCGCAGGAGTCGCTTGTCCCGCAGGATCTCCGCCGCGACGAGGCCCGCGCCGGGGAGCCCGTACAGCTCGGCGAGCCGCGCGGCGAACGGCGTCGCGTACTCGACCACCGGAACGACCGCGGCCGGTTCGAGGCCGGGGTGGGCGCGGTGGAACTCGTCCGCCGCGCCCGGCAGGCCGTACTCCCACTCGACCAGCTCGCGGGTGAGCGCGAGCCCGGGCACCAGCTCACGCAGGCCGCGCTTGCGCACGACGTCCGGCTCCTCGACGAAGATCACCGATCCCGCGGGCTGGATCTCCGTCAGGGCGGCGAGCAGTACGCCGGCGTAGCCGACGATGATCAGGGGTCTCATGCCGTGCTCCCAGCGGTTTCCGGCACGGGGGCGGTTTCCGGCGCGGTCCTCAGCCCCGCGTAGGCGAACAGACCCGCGACGAACGTCAGTGCCGCGCAGAGCAGCCAGAACGTGACGCCGCCGAGGCTGGACCAGGCGGCCACCGCGAACAGGGGACCGACGGCCATGCCGACCCCGACCACCGCGTGCATCGTGGCGACGTAGCGCGCCTTCACCTCGGCGGGGAACGTCGTGGGGTGGGCGAACATGCTCGGCCCGGAGATCATGCTGCCGCACACGGCGAGCACCGCCCCGGCGATCACGAACGCGGCGGACACCCCGGACAGCGCGTAGATCGCGAAGCCGATCGCGTTCACGAACGGACCGAGGAAACCGGCGAGCGGCTTGGGGATCCGCACGATATACGTGGTGATCTTCAGCTCGCAGGTGATCAGCACGAACGACGAGACCGCGAGCATCGCGCTGTACAGGCCCGTCGGGTACCCGTCCGCGATGATCTGCAGCGGCAGCGCGGAGGTCGACTGCTTGAACATGATCATGCCGAGCATGCTGGCGGCGAGGTAGTACAGGAACCGCCGGTCCCGCAGCATCCGTGCGTAGACCGTGCGCCCGTTCCCGGCCGGCTTCTCCGCGGCCTTCTCCGGCGTGGCGGCCGTCCCGGATGGCTTCGGCAGCAGGGCGAACGCGACCACCGCGTACAGCAGCGCGGTCGCGCCGTCCAGCCAGTACAGCAGGTCCCAGTCGACGAGGATGAGCCCCGCGGCGATCAGCGGCGCCACCGCGGCCCCGATGTTCAGCGCGATGCGCATCATCGAGAACGCCATCACCTGGTACCTGTCGGGCATCAGGTCGCTCAGCAGCACGGCCGCCGCCGGCCGGTACGCCTGCGTGACCACCCCGGCGAGCGTGACCACGACGAGCAGCCACAGCTCCGTGCCCGGTCCGGACAGCCACGGGATCGACACCAGCAGCGGCGCCGACACGCCCATGGTCAGCGTGATGGTCGCGCGGGGGCCGAACCGCTGGGTCAGCTCGCCGCCGAGCATCCCGCCGAAGATGGAGCCGACGCTGTAGACGGCGAGGCACAGCCCGGCGAGCGCGAACGAGGCGCCGCGGAACGTCAGGTACAGCACCAGGAACGTCTGCACGAACGCGCCGAGCTGGTTGACCACCACGCCGGCGAGCAGGTACCGAACCGGGTTCGGCGTGGCGCGCAGCATCTCCGCCACGCTGATCTTCTTGTCCTCACTCATGCCGCCTCCTCGCCCGCTCCGTGCGCCGGAACGCTCCGCAGGCTCCGCTCCTCCGGCGCCCTCCGCGTGCTCGGAGGCGCCCTGAACATCGATGGTTCGCTCCGCAAGCTCCGCTCACGCCGCCTCCGCAGTCATCGACTCGACGATCTGCGCCGCGACGAGCGGCGCCGTACTGAAACCGTTGCCACCGCAGGCCGCGCGCGACCAGGCGGCGGGACCCACCCGCTCGAACACCGCGCCGCCCGAGGCGGACGTCGCGTAGTGGCAGGGCTTCACCGCCACCACGGTGTAGGAGTCCACATCGGACACGATGGACGAGGCGAGCAGCCGCGCGGTGTCCCCCGAGTTGTCACCGGAGTCGTCGCCCGTGCGGCACACCGCGTCCGAGCTGATCTTCAGGAACGTGCCGGCGCCCGGGGGCAGCAGCCAGGCTCGCCCGTCGGCGCCCAGCCGCCCGGCGGCGGGCGCGTTCTCCCACCAGTGCGCCAGGTTCGCCGGTGGGCGCAGGTACACCATGATCTGGCGGTGCAGCACCACCGGCAGCTCGACCAGGTCCGCCGACCACGGCCCGGCGGCGACCATCACCAGGTCCGCGCCGAGGGTCGTGCCGTCGGCGAGCGTGACCTGTCCGGAGTGGACGTCGGCCGACGTGACCTCGCACCCGGGCCGCAGCGTCACCGCCGGGTGCCGTGCCAGCCAGCTCGCGGCCGAGCGCAGCACCCGGTCCGCCAGCAACACACCGGCGTAGACCTCGAACACCCCGGCCGTCCCCGCGGGGAAACCCAGGTGCGGCAACGCGTCCGGCGTCACCGTCGTGACGGGTGCGCCGGCGTCGGCCGCGATCCCGGTCACCTCACCGACCCGGTCCTGCGGCCAGGCCGTGACCACGCCGACGCGGCGGTAGAAGCTGGTGCCCAGCAACGCCTCCAGCTCCAGCCACCGGTGGTGCGCGGCGACCATCCGCCGGGTGGGCGCGGCGCCGGCGGGGTCGAGCGTGCGGATCGCGCGGTGCTGGTCGAACGACGTCGATGAGGGGTTGGGGATGTCGCCGCGGTCCAGCACGGTCACCCGGTGACCCGCCAGCGCGCACTCGATCGCGGTCAGCAGCCCGGTGACACCGGCGCCGACGACGAGGACGGCGGCCATCAGTCCGCCTTCCCGGAAAGCCTCGGCAGGTGCCGGGGGGTGATCGACGCCGCGGTGGGCCGGTCCGGGATCGCGGTGTCCGGCAGCGCCTCGCCGGCCAGGTCGATGAGGATGGGTGCGGCACAGCGCAGGAACACGTCGACCTCGTGGCAGAAGTCCCCGGCGTCCGCCTCGGCCACGACCCAGCGGTCCAGCCGTGCCAGCTGCTCGGTCAGGGTGAACGCGGCGGCCGTCAGGCTGAAGCGGCGGATGTCGTACGCGGCGGCGAACCGCGCCACGATCCGCGCCGCGGCGCGCCGGGACCGCGCGGACACGGGCAGCGGCCCGCGCCCGACCCACCCGTCGAGCTTGCCCGCCACCCGGTTCCACGGCTTCACCAGGCGCCACTGGGTGACCTTCGCCAGCGCGTCCCGGGTGAAGTTGGTGCGCTGGAACTCCGGGCTGGTGGCGGCGAGGTAGAACCGGATGAGGTCCCGCGGCACCGCGGCGGCCAGCTGCCGCCCGGTCACCAGGTGCCCCCGGCTGGTGGAGAACTTGTCGTTGTCCAGCTCGTAGAACTCGTTGGTGACGAAGTGCTCCGGCAGCACGTAGCCGCCGAGTGCCAGCAGCATCGCCACCCCGACCACGGCGAACGCGGAGCTGGCGTCCGAGCCGAGGAAGTAGACCACCCGCGCGCCGGCCTCGGCCGACCACGGCTCGTCCTCGGCCGCGAGCACCTCGCCGCGGTTCTCGGCGGCCAGCGCGGTGCAGTGCATGCTCCACGCGATGGTCTCGGCGTCGGAGTAGATCACCTGCCCGTCGACCTCCGGGAACGGCGCGGCGATGCCCCACGAGATCGGCAGCGTGACCGGGTAGTCCGGCAGCGGCCGGGCGAGCATCTCCTCGACCAGCCGCGCCATCGGCGGCCGCATCGTCCGCGCGTGGCCGGCGAAGTAGCCGGTCAGCTGTTCGCGGTACTCCTCGAGCGGCAGCACCAGCACGGACGCCTCGCGCAGCTCGACCGGATCGTCCGGGTACTGGGTCGAGCGCGGGTCGATCAGGTCACCGGACGCGACCCAGTGCCCGCAGCTCTCGCACAGCCCCGCGCACCCGTCGGCCAGGCAGACCGGGCACCCGCCCCGGACGTAGGCGTCGGTGAGGAACTCACCGGTCCGGGGGGAGTAGGGAAACCGCACGGGGCGCAGCCGCAGCCGGCCCGCCATGTGCAGCCGGTCGAAGAAGTTCAGGACCGTCTTGACGTAGCGGTCGTCGAACCGGACGAACCCGTCGGCGTCGATGCCCATGGCCGACAACGTCCCCTCGACCTGGCCGGCCGACCTGGTCCGCAGGTCCTCCGGCCCCACGCCGAGCCGGCGCGCGGTGGTGACGATGTAGTTCTGCGTGGAGTGGATGCCGGTGCCGAACAGCACGTCGCGCCCCACGGCACGCAGGTACCTGGCGCACACGTCGGCGGCCAGGAACGGCCCGGCGAGGTGCCCGAGGTGCAGGTCGCCGTTGGCGGTCGGCCCGGGGGCGATCACCACGGTCCGCTGGTGGGGCATCACGCGCTCCTGCGCTCCGTGCCGGTGCGGCGGGCCCGCAGGTCGGCGAGGATGTCCTGCGACCGGTGGGCGAGCACGCTGATCAGCGAGTCCGCGATGCCGTGGGTCTCCTCGTTGACGCCCTGGAGGTACAGCCCGCCCCACGCCGAGGCACCGATGTCGACGCGGTAGCACCGGCTGACGGAGACGTCGGTCAGCCCGGCGCTAGCGGCCAGGTTCCGCACCATCGTGGGCGTCCGGCCGTCGTACCCGGTGCCCAGCAGGACCACGTCGCACCGCAGCGGCTCGACCTTGCCGCTCGTGCGGTCCCGCAGGTCCAGGACGATCTCGTCGCCCTCGAGCCGGGCGCCGACCACCTCGGTCATCGCCCGCACCTCGGCGCGCCCCGGCCCGAGCGTCTTCTCCTGGTACAGCAGGGTGTACAGCTCGTCGAGGAACGGCGGGGCGAGACCCGCGTAGTTGGTGAACCGCATCTCGTCCAGGATCTGGCCACGCACCTCGGCGGGGCTGCCGTAGAAGTCGTCCACGAAGGACGGGAAGTACAGCTCGTTGACGAACTTGCTCGTCTGGTAGTTCTGCAGGCCGATGGACCGCACGATCATCGTCACCTGGCCGCGCGGCAGGTTCTGGTACAGCGCGAAGAACATCTCCGCCGCGCTCTGCGCGCCACCCACCACCACGGCGCGGGTGGGCTCGTCGGTGGCGAGCTCGTCGACGCGCGTGCGGAACTGCGTGCTGTGGATCACCCGGTCCCGCGGCAGGTCCGCGAACACCTCCGGGATGTGCGGGTCCCGGCCGCCGCCGACGACCAGGTCGCGGCAGCGGATCGTGTCGCCGTCGGTCAGCGTCACGGTCCAGCCGGAGATGGAGCCGTCGGCCGCCCGGTTCGGCTCGATCCGCGCGGCCCGCGCGCCGTAGCGGATCCGCACGCGTTCGAGGGACCTCGCCACCCACTGCAGGTAGTCCGAGAGCTCCCAGCGGAACGGGTGGAAGGTGCCGAGGTTCACGAACTCGTCGAGCCGGTCCTGGCTGTGCAGGAAGTTCAGGAAGGAGAACCTGCTCCTCGGGTTGCGCAGGGTCACCAGGTCCTTCAGGAAGGAGACCTGGCTGCGCGCCCACGGCATCAGCAGGTTGCGTTGCCACTTGATGTCCGGGCTCTGCTCGAGCAGCAGCGTCTGGTCGGCCAGCTCGCCCGAGCCGGACTCCTCGATCGCCACCGCGAGCGCCAGGTTCGCCGGCCCGGCCCCGATTGCCAGTACGCCAACTTCTTGGTTAGTCACGTCACGAGGCTAGGATTCCCGTTTCCCCGATCGCGAGGGGAACAATTCCCGTTCATCGGGGAAATTGTCGTCGTGGAGTTCACACGCGCTGGCCGATTGTCCCGAGATTTTGCCCCATGGTGCAAAACGGAAACCTTACGTTCGGGCGAGTAGACACGAATTAGTCGAAGTCAGCGTCGGCTCAGTGCTGGCTTAGGCGGAGGTGGCAGCTTTTGACACCTCCTATGCAGGGGGACTGACGTGGAGCCACTGACCAACATCGAAGAGTTACCGAGGCCTGACGTGCCGGGGGACAGTTCCGCCCGCCAGGCGCCACACACCTCCACCGCGCTGGACCGGGGCCGGGTCCCGGTCCGGGTGGTCGTCTCCGGTGCGAAGGCCGGCCGCCGCGCGGTCCGGTCGGCGCTCGAACGGTCCGGCGCCATCGCCGTGGTCGGCGAGGCCGCGACGGTCGCCGAGACGCTCGTCGAGGTGATCCGCAGCCGGCCGGACGTGCTCGTGCTGGACCTCGACACCGCGGCGGACGTCGCGGTGATCAGCCGGATGACCAGGGTGGCGCCGGAGACCGGCGTGCTGGTCCTGAGCGCGGCCGAGGACGCCGGCGCCGTCACCGCGGCCATGCACGCGGGCGCGCGCGGCTACCTCGTCAAGACGGGTGAGGGGGACCAGTTCGTGCGTGCCGTGCACGTGGTCGCGGCGGGCGAGGTGATCGTCGGCCGGCAGATCGCCCGCCGGTTCGGCGACGTGCTGCGGCACGCGGCCCGGCACGACCCGTACCCGTTCCCACAGCTCACCGGCCGGGAACGCGACGTGCTCGAATGCGTCGCCGCCGGCCGGTCGAACTCCTACATCGCGTGCCATCTGACCCTCGCGAAAAAGACGGTCAGCAACCGCGTCTCGGCAATCTTCGCGAAACTCGGGGTCGCCGACCGCGCGGAGGCGATCGTTCTCGCCCGCGATGCCGGACTCGGTCGCGGTGACGGAAAGTGTCGGAGTGAACACCCGTGAAATTCGCGTTCCCTACCCCCCGGGAATGGTGCCCCTAGCACAGGGGAATCGGCCGTGTCTACGCTTTTTTCATGTGCGACGGACATGGGCGAAATAAAATACGTATCGGAGAGGTAACGTGACTGACCAGAGACCTTCCGTGGAGATTCGAGCAGGTGAATCGGACAACCTGACCCGGGCCCACGGCCTGGATCTCAAACTGCTGCAGCCGTGGCCGGGGCTGGTCGCGCCCTTCCGCGGCGCGTGGTGCGTGCTGCGCCCCGGGGACGCGTCGAGGCCACACGCCCACCACGAGCACGAGATCTTCATCGGCATGGCCGGACGGGCGGAGGTCGTCAGCGGGGCCGAGCGGCACGCCTTCGCGGCGGGCGACGTCGCGTTCGCCCGGCCCGGCGTGTCCCACCAGGTCGTCAACCCGAACGACGAGGACTTCGCCTACTACGCGATCTGGTGGGACCGCGCGATGTCCGACGAGTTCCTCGCCGAGGCGGGCGAATGATCGACTACGACGGGCGGCGGTTCCGCAAGTCCCGCGACGCCACCGGCACAGTCGCCGTGTACCACCAGAACGGGGACGTCGTCTGGGCGGAGTTCGCCGGCGGGGAGGTGCGGCGCGGGCACCTCACCGGCATCCGGGAACCGGACGGCACCCTCCACCTGGGATACACGATAGTGCTGGCCGCGGGCGAGGTCGTCTGCGGCCGCACGGTGAACACCCCCGAGCTGACCACCGACGGCCGCGTGCTGCTGCGTGAGGTGTGGGAGCGGTACGGCCCGCACGCCGCGACGGGGGTCTCCTACCTGGAGGAGGTGGCCGAGTGACCTACGTGTCCGATGTGGAGTGGACGCGGCTGGACCGGATGACCTCGGGCCGGGTGCGGCGCCCCGGCGAGCCCGGGTTCGGCGCGGTGAGCATGCCGTTCAACAAGCGGTTCACGAACGCGCCGAACGGTGTCCTCTCGGTGGCGGGCGTCGAGGACGTGCGGCGGGCCGTCGAGTGGAGCCGGGAGGTCGGGGTGCGTGCCGTCGCCAGGGGTGGTGGGCACAGCTACGCCGGCTACTCGGCCGGCAGCGGCCTGGTCATCGACCTCGGCGCGTTGAACACGGTGTCCGCCGACGGCGCCACGGGACTCGTCACCGCCGGGGGCGGCGCCACCATGGCCGACGTCTACGCGGCGATCCAGCCGCACGAGCTGGCGTTCCCGCTGGGCAACGGCGCCTCCGTCGGCATCGGCGGGCTGACGCTCGGCGGCGGCTCGGCCGCGGTGTCCCGGAAGTTCGGGCTCACCGCGGACGCGCTCGTCAGTACCCGGATCGTGACGGCCGACGGTCGGGTGCTCACCTGCGACGCCCGCGAGAACACCGACCTGTTCTGGGCGTGCCGCGGCGGCGGTGGCGGGAACTTCGGCGTCAACGTGTCGTTCACCTTCCAGGCGCGGCCGGTGTCCGGCGTGTCGACCTGCCTGCTGCTGTGGGAGGAGGCGGACGCGCCGAAGGTGCTGGCGGTGCTGCAGGAGATCTCCCGGCAGGCGCCGGACGAGCTCTCGGTCCGGCTCGGCGTGACCGCGACCGGCGGCCGCGTCGTCGTGTCGGCCGTCGGGCAGCACCTCGGGCCCGCCGGCGAGCTGCGGGAGCTGTTGGCCCCGGTGCTCGGCGTGGCCCGCCCGGTCCGCGAGGAGATCGCCGACCGCACCTACTGGGAGGCCAAGGACTACCTGCTGCACGAGACGTCCGCCGGGGCGTTCGCGGTGCGGACCAACTTCGCGTCGGAGCCCCTGCCCGAGCAGGCGCTCGCCGCGGCACTCGCGCTGGTCCGGCGCTGGCCGGGCAGCGGCAACCCCGACGGCGGCGGGCTGGCGATCTTCGGCTGGGGCGGCGCGATCAACCGGGTCGCCCCGGCGGACACCGCGTTCGTGCACCGCGACGCCCAGTACCTGGTGGCGGTCGACACGTCCTGGGCCGCCGACGACGACAGGTCCACAGTGGACGCCGGCCTGCGTTGGCTCGCCGACCTGCGGGAGGTGCTTGCGCCGTACGTCTCGGCGGCCGCGTACCAGAACTTCGCCGACCCGGACCTGCCGAACTGGCGCACCGCGTACTACGGCGCGAACTACCCGCGCCTGGTGGCGGTCAAGCGGCGCTTCGACCCGGCCGGGTTCTTCTCCTTCGACCAGGCCATCGGCTCATGACCACGCGACGAGCCCGCCACCGCCGGTTCCTGATGTGCCGGCCGACGCACTTCGACGTCACGTACTCGATCAACCCGTGGATGGAGCCGGCCAAGCCGACCGACGCCTCACTCGCGATCCTGCAGTGGGAGACCCTGTGCGACCGGCTGCGTGCCCTGGGGCACCGCGTGGAACTGGTGCCGCCCGTACCGGGTCTGCCCGACATGGTCTTCGCGGCGAACGCCGGCACGGTCGTCGGCGGGCGGGCGCTGGCGGCCCGCTTCCGGTACGCGCAGCGCCGGCCGGAGACACCGGCCTATGTGGACTGGTTCGGTGCCAACGGTTTCGCGGTGCGGGAGGGCCGGTACGTCAACGAGGGGGAGGGCGACCTGCTCGTGACCGGCGACCGGATCCTCGCCGCCACGGGGTTCCGCACCGACCGGCGCGCACACGTGGAGGTGGCGCGGTACCTCGGGCTGCCGGTGGTCACGCTGGAGCTGGTCGACCCGTACTTCTACCACCTGGACACGGCTCTGGCCGTGCTGGACCACGAGGAGATCATGTACTACCCCGGCGCCTTCACCGAGGAGAGCCAGGACGTCCTGCGGCGCCTGTACCCGTCCGCGATCCTCGCGGGAAGGGCCGACGCGGAGATCTTCGCCATGAACGCCGTCTCCGACGGCCGGCACGTGGTGCTGCCCGACCAGGCCACCACCGTCGCCGACACACTGCGCGGGCGAGGTTTCGTCCCCGTCGGCGTGGACCTGTCGGAACTGCTCAAGGCCGGCGGCGGCGCGAAGTGCTGCGTCCTGGAACTCCGCTGACCCGCCCCCCGTGCCCTGAAAGGCGCGTTCGAGACATCGCGGCTGTCCTGAAAGGCGCTTTCAGGACGCTCAACGTCCTGAAAGCGCCTTTCAGGGCGCGGCCAGTGTCCCGAACGCGCCTTTCAGGGCGGTGTGGCCGGGGTCAGCAGCTCGACTTGTAGAGGGCTTCCTTGCCTTCGGGGGTGTCGAGGTTGTCCTTGGTGACGATGGTGAAGCCGGTCTGGACCTTGGTCTCGGTCTTCTCGCCCTTGAGGGCCTTGATAGCCTGCTGGACGCCGACCTGACCGATCTTGCCCGGCTGCTGGGCGACGAGCGCCTGGACAGTCCCGTCCTGCAGCGCCTTCACCTGGTCCGGCCCCGCGTCGAAGCCGACGATCTTGACCTGGTCCTGCTTGTTGGCCTGGCGGACACCCGTGGCGGCGCCCTCCGCGGAGAACAGGTTGGCGGCGAAGATGCCGACGATGTCCGGGTCCTTCTGCAGCGCCGCGGTCACGATCTGCGCGGCCTTCTGCGGCTCGTTCTGCGAGAACTGCACACCGAGGTCGGTGAACTTGGGGTCGGTCTTGACCGCGTCCTGGAAGCCCTTGGCCCGCTCGTCGGTCGTGCTGATGCCCGGTTGCACGCTGACCACCAGCACCTTCCCGCCCTGCGGCGCGAGCTGCTTGATGGCGTCGAACGCCGCCTTCCCGCCCCCGATGTTGTCCGACGCGATGGCCGACGCCGCGATCGACGGGTCCTTCAGCGTCGTGTCCACGAGCACGACCTTGATGTTCTGCTTCGTGGCCTGCTCGATCGGCCGCTGCATCGCCGACACGTCGGTCGGCGCGATCAGGATGGCGTCCGGCCGCGAGGAGATCACCGACTGCAGCACGGGTGTCTGCAACGTCGGGTCGAACTTCTGCGCTCCCTGGATGTCGACGGTCGCGCCCTCCTTCTTCGCCTCCTCCTGCACGGCGCAGCCCATGGTGATGTAGAACGCGTCGCCGGTGACACCCTGTACGAAGGCGAGCTTGTACGAGCCGCCGGAGCCCGAGCCACCGCTCGAACCGCAGCCCGCAAGGAAGAGCGCCGACGCTGCCGCCATCGCCACAACCGTTTTGAGCTTGGTCATGGAGTTTCCTTTCGTGAGCCGCCCCCGAACTGGGGGAGGAGTCTTGGTCGCGAGCGGGCGCCGCCGCGCAGGGCCGCTGCCCGGCGGGCCTGGTCGACGTACACCGCGGCGATGAGCACGCCGCCGACGACCACCTGCTGCCAGAACGGCTGCACCCCCAGGATCACGAACCCGTTCTGCAGCGTGGACGGGATGAACAGGCCGATCACCGTGCCGAACACCGAACCGACACCACCGAACAGCGACGTGCCGCCGATCACCACACCCGCGATCACGTTGAGGTTCGTGTTGGTCTGGCCGGCGATCGTGGTCGACTGGAAGAACGCCAGGTTCAGGATCCCGCCGAACCCCGCGGTCAGCCCCGCCAGTGCGTACACCTTGATCAGGTGCCGGTTGACCTTGAGGCCGACCCGGCGCCCCGCCTCCGGGTTCGAGCCGATGGCGAACGTGTGCAGCCCGAACCTGGTGCGGTGCAACACGATCATGCCCAGCACCACCACGACGAGCGCGACCACCGACAGCGTCGGCACCTGCCCGACGAGGTTGCCGAAGCCGATGTTGTCCACCAGCACGTCCGGCGCGTCCCGCAGGTCGATGCCGTCGGTGATGATCTGCGCGATGCCGAGTGTCGCGCCCATCGTGCCGAGGGTGACGATCAGCGGTGGCACCCGCAGCTTCGCGATCAGCACGCCGTTGAGCAGCCCGCAGACGAACCCGACGACGCTGGCCACGGCGATGCCGAGGATCGCGACGCCCCACCCCTGGCCGCCGGCCGCGACCATGACCTTGCTGGCGATCACGCCGGACAGCACCAGCACGCTGCCCACCGACAGGTCGATGCCGCCCGTGATGATCACGAACGTCATGCCGACGCCGAGCACCGCCAGGATCGACGTGTTCACCACGATGCCGCGGAGGTTGAACACCGACAGGAACGCGTTCGGGTCCAGGGCACCGAAAATCGCGACGATCACCGCGAGGATGAGCACGATCTGCAGTGCCTGCAACCGAAGCAGCCGCTGCAACCGGCTGGCGGGCACCTCGTCGACGGCCGTCGCCGAGGACGCGCCACGCTGCGCGACACTGGTCATGGTGATACACCCGCCTCTGGTTCGGTGGCACCGGTCATCGCGCCCACGAGCTCCTCCATCGACGTCCGCCCGGTCGCGAACGTCGCCACGCGCTGCCCCCTGCGCAGCACCTGTATCCGGTCCGACACCTCCATCACGTGCGGCATGGAGTGGCTGATGAACACGACCGCGATGCCCTCGTCCCGCACGCGCCGGATCAGGTCCAGCACGTTGCGGGTCTGCACGACGCCGAGCGCCGCGGTCGGCTCGTCGAGGAAGATCACCTTACTCGCCCAGGCCGCCGCGCGTGCCACCGCGACACCCTGCTTCTGCCCACCGGACATCGAACCGACGGGGCCGGACAGGTTCCGCACGGTGGCGCCGAGGTTGTCGAACGCCGTGCGGCTGCCGGCCCGCATCGCCTTGGTGTCCATGAAACCCAGCTTGCCGAGCAGTCCCGGCTTCATGATCTCCCGCCCCAGGTACATGTTCTGCACGGGCGAGAGGTGCGGCGCGAGCGCGAGGTCCTGGAACACCGTCTCGATGCCGAGCGCGCGGGCGGCCGTCGGCGAGTTGAGGTGCACCGGGTTGCCGTCGAAGGTGATCGTGCCGCTGTCCGGGGTCTCGATGCCGGACAGCAACCGCACGAGCGTGCTCTTGCCGGCGCCGTTGTCTCCGATGAGCGCGACGACCTCACCCGCGTCGACGTCGAAGTCGGTTTCCGCCAGTGCCTGCACGTGCCCGTACGCCCGGGACAGGCCGTGTGCCTCGAGGAGTGTCATCGCACGACCTCCCGCCACGGCCGCGCCCGCCCGCTGACGGCGGCGAGCAGGTCGTCCAGCCGTGGCCGGGCGACGGTGTCCAGGAACTCCTGCCGCGCCGGCCCGTCGAGGCCGATGGCCTCCTTCCAGACCGAGCGGCCCGCGATGAAGCCGGACGCGCCGCCCTCGTCGCAGGAGATCCGCAGCACGTCCTGGAACTCGTCGAACGCGACGCCCGCGGACAGCACCGCCCACGGACCGCGCACAGTGGACGCGATCCGCCGGCATCCCTTGGCGGAGCCGGGATACTCGAGCTTCAACAGGTCCGGCCCGATCTCGTCGAGCTTGCGGGCCGCCTCGACGATCAGGTCCTCACGTTGCCCGGGTGTCAGTGGTTCCTCGCCGGGCAGCTGGTAGATCAGGTTCTCCACCACGGACGGCACGCCGGCCGCGCGGCAGTCCTCGACGACCGCGCGGACCACGTCGAGCACCTCCTCGGCGAGGTCCGGTTGTCCGGTCAGGTGCGGGCGGCCGGGCCGCAGCTGCACCAGGAACTTCACCGCGTGCCCGCCGAGCCCGCGCACCCACGCGGCGTCCTGCTCGGCCAGCCGGGACGCGCGGGGCTCACCGCCCCAGTTCCCGCGCGACTCGGGTTCCGCGGCGACGAGCAGCCCGCAGCTCTCGGCCAGCGCGCCGGCGTCGAGCACCGACGGCACGCCGATCGTGGGGTCGAGCAGGATCCCGCTGGCGGCCGGGGTGAGCGCCCGCGCGACGTCCACTTTGGCCGCTCGCATCGCCTCGGGCGTGGCCTCCTTCTCGACCGCGGCGAACATCCGGCGCAGCGTGTTCCGCTGGTCCATCGCGATGATCGAGAACACGCCCTCGTCGTTCGCGATGGCATGCAGTCCCGCCTCCCCGCGATTCAATGTGTTGGTTGCGTTGGGCACGGAAGGTTCTGTTTGGTCACGTACTTGTGGCTGGTTTGCGTCACGTTCCCCTGAGGTGCGGTTGCGAAGCACTCGGCCTGCTTTCATTCCTGAGGTTGGCAGGGGGAGGGTCATGTGTGCTCCTTGCTCGCCACGACCGGCGTGGTGGTTGGGGACTCGAGGGCGGTCCGCCGCAGCGGACCGGCGAAGGTCTGGAAGTCGCCGGGGTTGCCGGCGGCGGCCCAGGCGGCGAACAGCGCGGCGCCGAACGCCCCGGGCTGGGCCATGGCCGAGAAACGCAGTCCGGGCAGGATGCGTCTCTTGGCGTCGCGGACGGTGGCCATCCGGGTCCAGCCGCCGGCCGCGACCGCGGCGCGGTGGGTGCCGACGACCTCGTTCATGCCGTGCAGGAGGTTCTCGGTGACCTCGCTGATGTGGTCGAGCGCGGCGGCCCAGACCGCGTGCGGGCTGGCGCCGTCGGTCACGGTGACGGTGACGTCCTCGTCGGTGCTCCTGGCGCCGGTCACCGACACGGCCGTGCGGCACGGGTCGGCGACCGGCTGGTCTTTGGCGACCGGCCGGTCTTCGGTGACCGGCTGGTCTTCGGTGATCGACTGGTCTTCGGTGGCCGGCTTGTCCAGGCCGGCCCGGCCGGCGGGACCGTCGGCGCCGAGCATCGCGAGCACCCGGCGCATGACCAGCCCGGCGCGGACCCCGCCGATCAGCACGGACTGTCCACTGAGGACGTGCGTGCCGGCGTCGATACCGCGGTGGACGAGCCGTTCCCGCTCGTCGTCGGTCAGCGGGCGGGGGACCGTGCGGAGGATGACGTCCGCGGTGCCGCAGGAGTTGAACAGCTCGTTCTCGCCGGTGGCGCCGACCCCGGTGGCGGCCACGGGGTGGTCGTGCCCGACGACGGTGATCACGGCGCCGGTCAGCCCGTCCAGGATGCCGGGTGCGACGGTGCCGGCGGCGTGCCCGGCGTTGAGGGAGTCCGGCAGGAGCCGGTCGACGCCGAGGAGGGCGAGCGCGGCCGGCCACTCCCGTCCGGTCGCCTGGTCGAGAAGCCCCGTGCGCGAGGCGAGGGACGGCTCGGTGATCCTGGCGGCGCCGAGCCGGTGCGCGATGTACTCGGGGATGTTGAGCCAGCAGGCGCCCGGCGGCAGGTCGCCCCGGGTTTCCTGCAACCAGAGCAACTTGCCGATGGTCCACTGTGGACCCAAGGGAAGCCCGGTACGCCGGGCGAAGACGCTCCGAAAGGTCGGGTCGAGGCCGGCGAGCTCCGCCGCGCCACGCTGGTCGTACCAGGCGATGACCGGCGTCACGACGCGACCGTCACCGTCCAGCACGACCCCACTCTCGGCGAACCCGGCCAACCCGAGCCCGAGCACCCGAACCCGTTGTCCGGCAACGCTTTCCGCGTCGGCAAGGGCGGCCCCGACGGCCGCGACCGCGTCGGCGAACAGGGCGTCGGCGGTGGTCTCCGCACCGTCCCAGGTGGTCTTCCCCCGGGCGAACCCCAGCTGGCGCCCGTCCGTCCCGACGACGAGCGCCTTGGTCTCGGTGGTCCCGATGTCCACACCGACAACAGCCTCGATGCTCACGGCCGCACCGCCCCCAGCCCCCGCCCTGAAAGGCGCGTTCGAGACATGTCCGGTGCCCTGAAAGGCGCGTTGGGGGCGTTGGGTGTCCTGATAGCGCCTTTCAGGGCATGGCCGTTGTCCTGAACGCGCCTTTCAGGGCGGGGCTGGCGTTGCCGCGTGGTCATGGCCGTACCGCGTCGGTTTGTGGCCGGAGGCGGCGCGTGCCCTGAAAGGCGCGTTCGAGACATGTCCGGTGCCATGAAAGGCGCGTTGGGGACGTTGGGTGTCCTGAAAGCGCCTTTCAGGGCATGGCCGTTGTCCTGAACGCGCCTTTCAGGGCAGGGCGGGCATTGCCGCGTGCTCACGGCCGCACCTCCCCGGAACCGCGCGGCACCAGGTGGACCGGCGCGACGACGGTGGCCGGCTCGCTCGTGTCGCCCCCCAGCCGCTTCATCAGCTGCTCAGCGGCCAGCCGGCCGATGGTGTCCGACGGATGGTCGATGACCGTGACCGCCGGCGTCACCGAGTCGGCCATCGGGAAGTCGCCGAACGCGACCAGGGCGATATCCAGCCGGTTGCGGCGGTGCAGCACCGGCACGATGCCGAGCGAGCACCGGGTGTTCGCGCTGAAGATCGCGGTCGGCGGCCGCGGGTCGGCCAGTAACCGCGTGGTGTGTGCGGCCGCGTGTCCGACGGTGTCGTCGGGGCGGCACTCGAGCACGACCTCCTCGTCGATGCCGGCCTCGGCGAGCGCGCTCCGGTAGCCCTCCAGGCGCAGTCGCGCGGTGTCCATCTCGGGCCCGTCACCCATGAACGCGATCCGCCGGTGCCCGTGTGCGATCAGGTGCCGCACGGCCGTCGCCGCCGCGTCGCGGTCGTCGACCACCACCGCGTCCGCGGTCAGGTTGCGTGCCCGCCGGTCGACGAACACCACCGGGCACGGCAGGGTGCGGACGTAGGCGTGGTCCGCCGACACCGGCGCGACGATCAGCCCCGCGACCCGCCGCTGCGCCAACCCTTCCAGCACGGCCCGCTCCCGGTCCGGCGCCCGGTTCGTGCTCGCGATGATCACCGTGATGCCCCGCTCCAGCGCGAGCCGTTCGATCTCCCCGGTGACACTGGCGAAGAACGGGTCGGCCACGGAGTCGATCACGACGCCGATCGTGTCGTCCGTGCCCCGCCGCAGCGACCGGGCCAGCGGATCCGGCTGGTACCCGAGGTCCCGCACGGCCTGCTCGACCCGCGCCCGCGTCTCCTCGGCGACGCGGGGGTCGCCGTTGATCACCCGGGACGCGGTCTTCGCGCTGGTGTTGGCGGCCGCGGCCACGTCCCGCAGGCGCACTCTCGGCCTGGTCATGCCCGCGCCCCGATCGTCGCGAGCAGCTCCGCCACCCGCGCCGGGTCGACGCCCCCGGCCAGCACCTGCTCGCACGAGGCGGTGGCCGTGGCGACACCGCGGGCGGCCGCGTCGGCCCAGCTGTCGCCGTCGAGCAGCCCGAGTGCGAGCCCCGCGACGAACGAGTCCCCGGCGCCGACGGCGCTGACCACGTCGACGGGGACGGTCGGCACCCACGTGACCGCGTCCCCCTCGGCCAGCGCGACACCCAGCTCCCCGGCGGTGACCGCGGCCCGGCGCGCGCCCATCGCGACCAGCGTGCGGGCCGCCGCCTCGGCACGTTCGGCCAGGTCGGGCCCGGTGCTGACGAGGACGTGCCCGCTGTCGCCGCTGATCGCGGCCTCGGCCTCCTCGAGGTTGGGGGTGACCAGGTCGGGCCCGCTCGGCAGTGCCGCGCGCAGCGGACCGGGTGCCGAGTCGACGATCACCGGCACACCGACCGCCCGCGCGGCCCCGACCAACTCGCCGTACCCCTCGACCGGCGCGGCGGTCGGGAGACTTCCGTTGCACACCAGCAGGTCCTGGCCGGGCAGCAGGGCGGTGACGGCCTGCCGGTACCGGTCCCAGGTGTCCTGGCTGATGGGTGACCCCGGCTCGTTCAGCACGGTCGTCCGCCGCGTCCGCTCCTCGTGCATGATCACGGCCATCCGCACGTCCCCCGGCATGGACACCCCGACGACGTCCGCGCCCTCCGCGGTGAGCAGCGACAACAACCGCTCCCGGTCGTTGTCCGCCGCGAGGCCGACGATCGTCGCGGTCCGCCCGAACGCCCGGAACACGCGGGCGACGTTGACGCCCTTCCCGCCGGCGGTGACCTCGACGTGGCGGGCGCGCAGCACGCTCCCGGGGACCACCTCGGCCACCCGCACGGTGCGGTCGAGGCACAGGTTGGGCGTCGCGATGAGCACTGGTCTCCTCTTCGTCGAGGTTCATCGATGTCACCTGGAGGTAATCGATGTCACGAGTACCTAGGTAATCGATGTCACGAACGGGTGCGACCGAGGATGCGCCTCGCGACGCACTGTGTCAACCCCGTGACGAGAAGATGTCCTCGACCTGTTGCCCGGTGCCCGCGGTGGCGTCGACGGCGATGTGGTCGACCACCGGGGCGGCGAGCAGGTCGCCGCTGGCGAAGGCACTCGGGTCGGCGAGCTTGCCGCGGTCCCGTGCGGCACCCCGGGCCCGCAGCCGGCGCACCAGCTCGTCGGCCGGCAGCCGCAGCCACACCAGCACAGGCTCACCCCCCGCCTTCGCCAACCGGTCGCGGACCACCGCCCAGGCCGCCGAACTCCGCCGCTCCGCGGTGAACGGCGCGACGAGGACGACCGGCGTCCCGACCTGGAGGTTGTCCTCGGCGGTCGCGAGCACCGCCTCGTACCGCGCCGCGCGGCTGACCGACGTCAGCCGGGTGTCGTCGAGATCGTGGGTGCCGACGAGGTCCCCGATGACCGCCGTCAACGCCCCCGTCACCACGTCCTGGTCGAGCAGTGCCGCCCCCAACCGTGCCGCCACCGCGGCGGCCAGTGTGGACTTACCACTCGCCGGCGGCCCGGTGATCAGCAGACACTCCATGAGCGGCACCGTAGGTCATCGGCTTCCCGCGCGCAGGCCCGTCCCGTACAGTCGAGGTCGTGACGCGGTTGCTGGGATCCGTCGTTGTCAGCCTCCTTCTCACCGGGATCGCCGGGATCACACCCGCGGCCGCCGCGCCGCCACCGAGTGGCACCTTCTCCGTGCTGAGCTACAACATCGCCGGCCTGCCGGAAGGCCTGTCCAGCGGCCATCCCGAGGCGAACACCCCGGTCATCGGCCAGCGGCTCGGGCCGTACGACATCGTTGCCGTGCAGGAGGACTTCAACTACCACGCCTCCCTCTACGCCAACGACACCCATCCCCACCGCACCCCGACGAGCGGCGGCGCCGGCTTCGGCGACGGCCTCAACCTCCTCTCGGACTTCCCCTACGCGGACCTCACCCGCGACGACTGGGACGCCTGCAACGGCACGGACTGCCTGACCCCCAAGGGTTTCACCTGGTCACGCATCCGCCTCGCCGAGGGCGTGGTGATCGACTTCTACAACCTGCACCCCAACGCCGGCACCACCGACGCCGACCTCGCCGCGCGCCGCGCCAACATCAGCGAGCTGTCCGCGTTCATCGCCGCCAACTCGGCCGGCAACGCGGTCGTCGTCGCCGGGGACACGAACACCCGCTACACCCGCACCGGCGACAACATCCGCGACCTGGTGTCCGCCAACGGGTTGACCGACGCGTGGGTGCAGGAGGAGCGCGGTGGCACCCCACCGGCCGCCGGCAGCACGCCGCTGGTCTGCGAGGACGCCACCGTGAGCGACGCGTGCGAGGTCGTGGACAAGATCCTCTACCGCGGCAACCGCTACATTTCCCTGTCGCTGACCCGGTACGGCAACGAGAACGCCGCCTTCCGCACCGCAGGCGACGAGATGCTCTCCGACCACTACCCGATCGCCGCCGAGTTCCGGTGGACGCTCAACCCCGCGCTGTCGCTGAGCGACGCGTTCGGCGGCCCGCACGGCACCCCGTTCACCGACGTGGACTCGGTGGGGCAGCGCGCCACGCGGGTCAGCCTCCGCGCCGGCACGCGGGTGGACCAGGTCGGCCTCACGCTCGCCGACGGCACCTCCCGCACCCACGGCGGCACCGGCGGGACGGCCCAGGAACTGACCCTCGCGGCGGGCGAGTACGTCACCTCCGTGACCCTCCACTCAGGACAGAAGGACGGTCGCACGCGCATTTTCTATATCCGGTTCACCACGAGCACGGGCCGGACGCTCACCGGCGGCACCCCCACGGCCGACACGGTCACCTACACGGCGCCGGCCGGTTTCCAGCTCGCCGGTTTCCACGGCCGGTCCGGTTCGGAGGTCGACAAACTCGGCCTGATCTTCACCCGGCTCCCGTAGTTTTCCACATCGGATGTTTGTGAATTACTTGCTCACCGAAATTCGGAAAAGGATGTTGTGCGTTCGCCCGTATTCCCGGTAGGTGCGGCCTAGACTGCCGCGCGTGACCGAGTCAACGGGGATGTTGGTGGCCGGGCGGTATCGCCTCGTCAGAGTCATCGGCGCGGGTGGAATGGGCCGGGTGTGGCTCGGCCGGGACGAGTTGATCGACCGCGAGGTGGCGATCAAGGAATTGCTGCTGCCACCCGGACTGTCCGACGCGGAACGGGCGACGCTGAGCGAACGGGCGATGCGCGAGGCGCGGGCGGCCGGGCGCCTGAACCACCCGGGCATCGTCACCGTGCACGACGTCGTCGAGCACAACGGCGCGCCGCTCATCGTCATGGAGTTCGTCCGGGGCGGGTCGCTCGCCGATCTCATCAAGACGCACGGCGCGTTGCCGGTCGAGCAGGTCGCGGCCATCGGCGCGGCGATGCTCAACGCGTTGCGGGCGGCCCACCAGGCGGAGATCGTGCACCGCGATCTCAAGCCCGCCAACGTGTTGCTGTCCGGCGACCGGGTCGTGCTCACCGACTTCGGCATCGCCCGGCTGATGGGGGACGCGCAGCTGACCGTGTCGGGCGTGCTCGTCGGCTCGCCCGCCTACATGGCGCCCGAGCACGCGAACCGGCAGCCCAGCACCCCCGCGTCCGACCTCTGGTCCCTCGGCGCGACGCTCTACGCGGCGGTGGAGGGCCGGCCGCCGTTCGAGGGCCCGGACGTCCTGGCGACGCTCGCGATGGTGCTCACCCAGGAGGCCCGGCCGCCGGAGCGTGCCGGCCGCCTGACGCCGCTGCTGGGCGCCCTGCTGCAGAAGGATCCCGCGCGAAGACCGACGGTGGACCAGGCCCTGGCGTTCCTGGCCGGCGCGAGCCCCGGCGTGGACGAGCGGACCGTTCCGGTGTCCGCCGCGGCCCTGGCGGCCGAACCACCACCCGGCCTCCGCCGGCGCACCATACTGCTGGCCGGCGGCGGTGCCCTCGCGGCGATCGGCGTGCCCACCGCGTGGTGGTTGCTGTCGAGGGACACGGACGGCACACCCAACGCCGACGACTCGAACCGCGACGCCAACACGGGTTCCGGGCCGACCACCGCGGTGGAGCAGGTCGACACGACCGCGCCGGAGATCGCGGCCGAGCCGGTGGAGATCACCAAGCACCTCCAGCTGACGGGGCACGAGAACCCCATCACCTCGCTCGCCTACAGCCCGGACGGCAAGCTCCTGGCGACCGGTGACGGCGAGCTGAACGAGGGCCCGATCGCCCGGCTGTGGGACCCGGAGGCCGGCAAGCTGATCGCCAGCCTGCAGGGCCCACCGGCGACGGGCGGCGCGTCCGCGAACGCGGTGGCGTTCAGCCCCGACGGGACGCTGCTGGCGGCCGGCGGCAACTTCCTGGGCGACAGCACGAGGCTGTGGAACGTCGCCAGCCGCGAGGTCGTCGTGACCCTGGCACAGAGCGGCTCGATCATGGAGTCGCTGGCGTTCAGCCCCGACAGCACGAGCATCGTCGGCGTGACCCACACCGGTTGGGTGACGCTGTGGGACGTGTCGAGCGGCCAGGTCAGGTTCGGCCTGCCGAACAACGACGGCTTCCGCAACGTGACGTTCAGCCCCGACGGAAAGCTGATCGCCAATGGCGGCAAGGGTGCCGAGGTCCGCCTGTCCGAAGCCGCGACCGGCAAGACCGTCCGCACCATCAAGGAAGACGTGACCGGCGACTCCGTGTCGTTCAGCCCCGACGGCAGGACCCTGGCGGTGGCCGACGCCGACGGGACCTACAGCCTGCGCCTGTTCGACGTGGCCACCGGCGCGAGCAAGGTCGCGTTCGACGGCATCGACGACGGCGTGATCACCTCGGTGACCTACAGCCCCGACGGCAGGACGATCGCCAGCTGGGGCCTGGGGAACGTGATCCAGTTCTGGGACGTGGCGAACAAACGCGTCCGCGCCGTGCTGATCGGCGCGTCGGACCAGCTCAACGCGGCGTCCTTCAGCCCGGACGGCAAGAAGTTCGCCGCCGCGGGCGACGACCTGACGATCCGGATCTGGGACCTGGCGCAGTAAAGGATCAGGCCACCGCGCCGAGGATCGGCAGCATCGGGTCGAGGCGGTCTAGAGGTATTCGCGGGCCGCGTCCACCAGCCAGTCCGCGAGGTACCAGGCGAACGAGCCGCGCACCAGCAGGTGGTACGCCTCCGGCCGTTGCCACAGGATGACCTGCGTCCTGGCGAGGGTGGTCTGCGCGCACCGGCCGGGCCCGAACACCCGCGGGTGCAGGTCCAGGGTGCAGCCCTTCTCCAGCACGTCCCGGGCGTGTGGGCCGCTCAGCTCGATCGTCGTCCGGTTGGCCGAGACGTCCACGCCGCCGGGCAGGTCGACGGGCAGGTCCACGGGGTCGCCGTCCACCACCAGCCATTCCGCCGGGCCCAGCCACAGCACCGACCGCGCACCCCACGACGCCACGTGGCCCGCCGGGGGAGTCGGGAAGCTCGCGGTGCCCTGCACGTTGACCGCCGTGCGGAACGGGAGTTCTCGCAGGCCCGGCGCGAGTGGGTGGTCGGCCAACGGGCTGCGGCGCAGGGACTCAACCGTCACGGCGGGCTCCTTCCCTGTCGTAGAACACCGGTTCGGTGATCGTCGCCTCGGCTAGGTGGTCGCCGAGGGGGGCGATCACGGTCTCGCCGATGCGTGAGCGGCCGCCCTTGACCAGTGCCAGCGCGAAACCGCGCCCCAGCGCGGCGCTCCGGTAGCTCGACGTCACGTGGCCGAGCATCGGGACGGGTGGCGTCAGCGGGGTGTCCGCGGCGACGAGCTGCGTGCCTTCGGGCAGGACGAGGTCCGGGTCGCGCGGCAGCAGACCCACCAGGTGCTTGCGGTCGGGGCGGGACGTGTCGGGGCGCCGCAGCGACCGCCTACCCACGAAGTCCTTCCGCGTCGACACGATCCACGACATGCCGAGGTCGTGCGGCGTGACCGTGCCGTCGGTGTCCTGCCCGACGATCGGGAACCCCTTCTCCGCACGCAGCACGTGCATGGTTTCCGTGCCGTACGGGGTGATCCCGGGATCCGCCGCCAGCACGGCCTCCCACACCGCCAACCCGTACCAGGACGCGACGTTCACCTCGTACGCCAGCTCGCCCGAGAACGAGATCCGCGCGATCCGGGCCGGGATCCCGTTGTGCAGCACGGTCTCCCGGAAGGTCATGAACGGGAATGCCGCCGCCGCCACGGGAAGCGACGGCGCGAGCCGAGCCACCACCGCGCGGGAACCCGGCCCCACCACGGCGATCGTCGACCACTGCTCGGTGACCGAGGTGAACGTCACGTCCAGGGCAGGCCACTCGGTCTGCGCCCACTCCTCGAACCAGTCGAGGACCTTCGCCGCGCCGCCGGTCGTGGTGGTGACGTAGAACCGGTCCTGCGCCAGGCGCAGGGTCACGCCGTCGTCGAGGACCATGCCGTCGGGTCCGCACATCATGCCGTACCGGCACGCGCCCACGGCCAGCTTCTTGAACGCGTTGGTGTACATGCGGTTCAGGAACTCGCCCGCGTCCGCGCCGACCACCTCGATCTTGCCGAGCGTCGACGCGTCCTGCACCCCCACACCGGTCCGGGCGGCGTGGCACTCGCGCAGCACGGCGGCCGCCATGTCCTCGCCGGCACGTGGGTAGAACCGCGGCCGCCGCCACTGCCCGACGTCCTCGAAGACCGCGCCCGCCGTCACGTGCCACGGGTGGATCGGCGTCGTCCGTACGGGATCGTGCAGCGCGCCCCGGTTCCGGCCCGCCAGCAACGCGAACGACACGGGCGCGTACGGTGCCCGGAACGTCGTCGTGCCCAGCTCACCCGGCGAGGAGTGGCCCAGAGCGGCCGCGATCACGCCCAGCGCCGGCACGTTCGACGTCCGGCCCTGGTCCGCGCCGGTGCCGATGGTGGTGTACCGCTTGACGTGCTCCGGCGAGCGCATACCCGCCCCGGTAGCTCGCAGCACGTCCGCCACGGTCGCATCCCGTTGCAGGTCGACGAAACACCGGTCCGGATCGGCCGGAACGGTCCACACCGGACGTGGGAGAGCGCTCTCCCGAGCCGTCACCGGCGGCAGTTCCGGCGCCACGCCCGGATATCCGACCAGTGACGCGGCTTCTGTGCCGGCTGCCGCGCCCTCCGCGAGTGCTGCCGCGAGCCCGTACACCCCGTTCGCGGCGCCGACGACCCGGTTGGCCTGCGCCGGCGTGCCGGGCACGAACGCCGCGCGTGCCTCGTCCCACCGCAGTGTGCCGCGGGACTGGCTGAACAGGTGCACCACCGGGCTCCACCCGCCGGACACCGCGAGCAGGTCGCAGTCAAGTGTGCCGTCCTCAGTGGACACTCCGGTGATCCGCGCGGTCCCCAACGCCTGCCGCACCATCCGGTCGGCGCGCACCTCGATCCCCAGCTCCGCGGCCCGCGCGACCAGGTCGGCAGGCGGTTCCGCGCGAGTGTCCAGAATGGACACCGCACGGGCACCCGCGGACGTGAGGTCGAACGCGGTCTCGTAGGCGCTGTCGTTGGTGGTCTGCACGACCACCCGACGCCCCGGCAGCACCGCGTACCGGTTGACGTAGGTACGCACGGCCGCCGCCGACATGACGCCCGGCAGGTCGTTGTCGGCGAACACGAGTGGCCGCTCGTGTGCCCCGGTGGCCAGCACGACCCGCCGCGCCCGCACGTGCCACAGCCGCCTCCTCTGCGCCACGAGCACGTAGTTGCCGTCGTAGTAACCGAAAGCGGTCGCCCGCGTCAGCACCCGCACCTCGGGCCGCCCGGCCAGCTCCGCCGTCGCCGACGCCAGCCAGGGCAGGGGAGTGGGATCGGACAGCAGGCTCCCACCCGGCGACGGCTGGTCGTCCACCAGCATCACCCGCGCCCCGCCGGACGACGCGGCCAGTGCCGCCGCCAGCCCGGCCGGACCACCGCCGACCACCAGAACGTCGGTGTGCACGTACTTCTTGTCGTGCACCACGTCGTCCACGGGCTCCAGCCGCCCGACGCCGCGCAGCAGCGAGGCCCTCAACCCGTCCACCAGCTCGACCGTCGTCGCGGCCAGGGACGGCTCGCCGTTCACCTGCACCAGGGCGTTGGGCTCCTCGACGCCCGCGGTCACGATCCCCCGCGGCCGCCGCCGGTACTGCGACGGCGCCACGGTGATGAGCCCGTCCGCGAGCATCGCCGACGCGAGGGTGTCGCCGGCGAACCCGGTGCGCTCGACGCCGTCGAGGGTGTACCGGACAGGCACGGCACGGTCGATCCGACCACCGGCGGGCAGCCTCATCGGCCCTCCAGGAATTCCGAGGTCACCGTGTCCCGCACGGCGTTGAACCAGCGGCGGCAGCCGTGTGTGTGGACCCACCGCTCCGCGAACACGCCCTTCGGGTTGTCCCGGAAGAACAGGTACGCGGCCCACTGCTCGTCGCTCAGGGCCTCGGGATCGGCCGGGTACGCGACCCCGGCCTGCCCGCCGTAGCGGAACTCGGTCTCCTCGCGCTCACCGCACCACGGGCACGTGATCAGCAGCATCGGTATCCCCTAGTGCGCCACGGCCGCGGCGCCGTGCTCGTCGATCAACGCGCCGGTCGTGAAGCGCGCCAGGCTGAACGGCTCGTTCAACGGATGTGGCTCACCCGTCGCGATGGTGTGCGCGAACACCCACCCCACCCCCGGCGTCGCCTTGAACCCGCCGGTGCCCCAGCCGCAGTTGACGAACAGGTTCTCGAGCGGGGTGCGGCCGACGATCGGCGACGCGTCCGGCGTGACGTCCACGATCCCGCCCCACGAGCGGATCAGGTGTGCCCCGGCGAAGATCGGGAACAGCTCCAGCGCGGCGGCCATCTGGTCCTCGATGACGTGCACCGAACCCCGCTGCCCGTAGGAGTTGTACGAGTCGATGCCCGCGCCCATGACCAGCTCGCCCTTGTGCGCCTGGCTGACGTACACGTGCACGTGGTTCGACATCACGACGGTCGGGTGGATCGGCTCCAGCAGCTCGGAGACCAGCGCCTGCAGGGGATGGCTCTGGACCGGCAGCCGCAGCCCCACGGTGTCGGCCAGCACGCTGGAGTGCCCGGCCGCGGCCAGCCCGACCCGTCCCGCGCGGATCGGTCCACGGCTGGTGTCGACGCCGACAACCCGGTCGCCGTCCCGCAGGAAGCCGGTGACCTCGCAGTGCTGGATGAGGTCGATCCCGTACGCGTCGGCGCGGCGGGCGAACGCCCACGCCACGTGGTCGTGCTTGGCGATGCCCGCCCGGGGTTGCCAGGTGCCGCCGAGCACCGGGTAGCGGGCGTCGGGGGAGGTGTTGAGGATCGGGCAGACCTTCGCGACCTCCTCGGGCGTGAGCCACTCGCCGTCGACGCCGTTGAGCTTGTTCGCGTTCACCCGGCGGACGGAGTCGCGGACGTCCTGGAGGGTGTGCGCGAGGTTGAGGACGCCGCGCTGGCTGAACAGGATGTCGTAGTCCAGGTCCTCGGCCAGGGTCTCCCAGAGCTTGAGCGCGTGCTCGTAGATGGCCGCGCTCTCGTCCCAGAGGTAGTTGGACCGGATGATCGTCGTGTTGCGGGCCATGTTGCCGCCCGCGAGCCAGCCCTTCTCCAGCACCGCCACGTTGGTGATGCCGTGGTTGCGGGCGAGGTAGTACGCGGTCGCCAGGCCGTGCCCGCCGGCGCCGACGATCACCACGTCGTAGGACGGCTTCGGGTCGGGGTTGCGCCACAGGTGGTCGGGGTGCTGGCTCATCCACGCAACCTCGTCATCGCCGGGTCGAACAGGGGCTCCTCGGCGACCGTCGCGGGGATGCGGCGGTCGAAGTATCCGATGTGGACGGTCCGGCCCGGGGTGGCCAGGTCCGCGGGCAGCCAGGCGTAGGCGATGCCGGTGCCGACGGTGTAGCCGTAGGCGGCGCTGGTGACGTAGCCGACGGGGGAGTCGCCGTCGTAGACCGGTTCCCTGCCGAGGACGTGCGCGTCGAGGGTGAGGCAGGTGAGCTTTCGCGTGCCGGGCCGGAGCGCGTCCTTACCGAGGAAGTCCTGTTTGGACCGCTTCACCGCGAAGCCCAGCCCGGCCTCGTCCGGGGTGTGCTCGTAGGTCATGTCGATCCCGAACGCGCGGTAGCCCTTCTCGAGGCGCAGGCTGTTGAACGCGCCACGCCCGGCGGCGATGACGCCGTGCTCCTGGCCCGCCGCCCAGAGGGTGTCCCACAGTTTCAGGCCCATGTCGGCGGTCGTGTACAGCTCCCAGCCGAGTTCGCCCACATAGGACAGTCGCAGCGCGGTGACCGGGACGTTGCCGACATGGCCCTGTGCGCCGCGGAAGTACCGGAGCCCGGTGAGGTCGAGGTCGGTCAGCGGCTGGACGAGGTCGCGGGCACGGGGTCCCCAGACGCCGACGCAGCACGTGCCCGCCGTGGTGTCGCGGACCTGCACGTGCTCGGGGGCGTGCCGGGTGAGCCAGTCGAGGTCGAGGGCGCCGTTCACGCCGATCTGGAACGTCTCCCGGCCCAGCCGCGCGACCGTCACGTCGGAGCGGATGCCGCCGTCGTGGTCGAGCAGCAGGCAGTAGGTGACCGAGCCGACGGACTTGTCGACCTCCCCGGTGACCATGCGTTGCAGGAACTCCGTCGCGCCGGGTCCGGTGACCTCGAGCCGTTTGAGCGCGGTCATGTCGTAGAGCGCGACGGCCTCCCGGGTCACCTGCGCCTCGGCCGCGATGATGGGGGACCAGTAGCGGGCGGCCCAGTCGTCCGGGCGGGGGATGTCGCGGCCGTGGACCAGGTCGGCGTTCGCCTCGTACCAGTGCGGCCGCTCCCACCCGTTGGCCTCCAGGAAGAACGCCCGCAACTCCTGCTGCCGCGGCCGGAACGGACTGGTCCTGAGTGGACGCGGCGACTCCATGGGCTGCAGGGGATGCTTGATGTCGTAGACCTCGACGAAGTTCTGGCAGGCACGCTCCCGCACGTACGTGGGCGCGAGCTGGTGCGCCTCGAACCGGTTCACGTCGCACTCGTGCAGGTCGAACGACGCGCAGTGCCCGTCGACCAGCCACTCGGCCATGGCCCGGCCCACGCCGGCCGAGTGCGTGACCCAGACCGCCTCGGCCACCCAGAACCCGTCGACGTCGCGGGACGGGCCGAGCAGCGGCATGTCGTCGGTGGTGAACGAGAACAGGCCGTTGATGCCCTCCTCGATCTTGGCGTCGCGGGTGGCGGGCAGCAGCGCGTGGGTCTGCCGCCACGCCTCGGCGAAGTCCTCCTCGGTGAACGGCCGCACGGACGGCATCACGTCCGCGACGTCGACGCCGAGGATGTCGTCGGCGTCGACGGGCATGGGCCGGTGGCCGTAGTAGCCGACGCCGAGGGTGTCGAACCGCTCGCGGTAGTAGAGGTCGGCCTCCTGGTGGCGCAGGATCGGCCGGCGGATCTCGTCCTGTTGTCCCGCGAGGGGTGCGACCCGGCCGGTCCAGGCGAGCTGGTGGGCCATGGGGGCGAGCGGCAACGTCATCCCGGCCATGCGGGCGACCCGCGGCCCCCAGATCCCGGCACAGCACACGACGATGTCGGCGGGGAGCTCACCCTGGCTGGTGACGACGTGGGTGACCCGCCCGCCGCCGGTCCGGATGTCCAGCACCTCGGTCCGGTCCAGGACGGTGACGCCGCGGTCCCGTGCCCGGCTGACCTGGGCGGCCACCGCGTGGACGGCCTTGGCGACGCCGTCGGTGGGGGTGTGGAGACCGCCGAGCACCTGGTCCCGGTCGAGCATGGGGAAGAGCTCCAGGCAGCGCTCCGGTCCCACGACCGCCGCCTCGATGCCCCAGGAGGCCGCCCACCCCTGCCGCCGGTGCAGGTCGGCGAGCCGCTGCGGGGTGGTGGCCACCTCGAGCCCACCGACCTGGCGGAAGCACGGCTCACCGTCGTGGCGCAGCCCGCTCAGCTTCTCGACGGTGTAGCGGGCCATCTCGGCCATGGCCTTGCTGGGGTTGGTCTGGAACACCAGCCCGGGCGCATGCGAGGAGGACCCACCCGGTGCGGGCAACGGCCCCTGGTCGACGACGGTGATGTCGTCCCACCCACGCGCGGACAGCTCGTCGACCAGCGCGGCCCCGACGACCCCCGCCCCGATCACGACGACACGGGGTCCCGCCATGCCATCCTCCAGGTGTGCACTATCCGCAACAGTTAGCGAGTTACGCAACTCAGGGTGGTTCGCTGGCAGGTCCTTGTCAAGACCTCCCGGGAGGCCGTCAGCTGTTGCGCAGGATCGCCGGCTGCTCGTGCGTCGTGGGGCCGGTGACCTGCCAACCGACCGCCCACATGGCCTCGGTCGTGCCGGGTGGGGACGCGATGGCGCTGATCCCGCTCGCGGGGTACTGGGCACCCGCCGCCGCGGTGGGAACGGCGGTGGACACCAGCGTCCGGCCGGTCCACTCCTCGACGATGGCGAGCTCGGTGCCGTCCCGCATGGCGTAGCCGGCCAGCAGCACGGAGGTGTCGGTCAACGCTGAGCCGGTGTCGTCCCAGAACGGGAGCACGTCGTTGAACCGGGTGGCGTTCGGGTTCGTCGAGCGCACGGTGTGGCAGGCGGCACCGTCCCAGTGCACACCGACCGCCCGCTGGTCCGCGCCGGTCGACGACGTGCCGGCGAGCCACACGTCGTCGGTCCCGAGGATGGCCAGGCCGAGGGGTTCGACGCCGGTCCCGGCGCAGGGCAGGCGGGTCCACGCGTCGCCGTCCCACCGCAACAGGAGCGGCTCGGGCACGCCGGACAGCTCGGTGACGCCGACGGCGTAGGCCGGACCGTCCGGTGTGGACGCCACCGCGTTGAGCCGGTTGGTGCGCCCGGGGTTCGGACTGGGGACCCGCGTCCAGCCGGCGCCGTCGCGGCGCATCGTGAGGGTCTGGCTCGAGTCGCCGTGGGTCAGCTCGCCGACGATCCACTCGCCCGCCGTGCTGATCCCGGTCAGCTCGCCGGGCTGGTCCTGGACCGGGTTCGGGACGACGGTCCCGCCGGCGCCGGGGGTGTAGCGCTCGACCCTGGGGGTCGACACGCCGGCGGCGGACGTGCCGCGGCCGACCGCGAGGGCCCCGTCGCCGACGGTCTCGAGGTCGGTGAGGTGCACCGCGACCCCGGCGCCGGCGGGTGCGGCCGGCTCCGGTCTGAGCTGGCCGCCGTCCCAGTGGGCGACGAACGCCCGCGTGGGGCTGTCCTGGCCGGTCTGCTCGCCGGCCACCCACATCCGGGTGGCGGACGTGGCCGCGACGGCGGTGAGCTCGGCCCGGCCCGAGAGCGTGGGAGCGGCGTCGAAGTACCAGGCGAGTGCCGCGTCGGCCGGGTGGGCCGGGACGACCACGGCGACGGCGACCAGGCCGGCCACGACGCCGGCGCGCGCGAACCTGCTGTGTGTCACGGGAAAACTCCCTTCCTTCACCTGCGGTGCCGCAGCGCACGGCACGCGGCGGCCACCCGGGGCGCCCGGCCGCGGAAGTACTCCTCGGCCGCGTTCGCCCACGGCTGCGGGGTGCCCCACCCGTCCCGGGCGGCGGTCTCGGCGACCAGCCGCAGTCCGATGTGGAGCGTGAGCGGGTACGGGCCGGCGATCCGCTGGAACCGCGCGACGGCGCCGGCCGCGGCGTGGTGGTCACCGGCCCGGCCGGCGAGCACGGCGTCGGCCAGGGCGAGGAACTGGCGGTTCCAGCGCGCGATGCCCTGCGCGGACGCGGCGAGGGCCTGCCGCTCCGCGCGGCCCGCCCGGCCGGCGAGGACGGCCAGGAACAGGTGCGGGCCGGGGGTGAACGACAGGTACTGGGGCGGCCGGTCGGCCTCGGTGGCCACGGCGTGCTCCAGCTCGGCCAGCGCACGCACGCGGTCCTCCTCCAGCAGCGAGCAGAACGCCAGCCCGAACCCCCAGACCACGGAGGTGAACTCGCTGCCGCGGCCGCCGAGCCGGTCGTAGGTTTCCAGCAGGCCGGTCGTCTCGGCCCGCCGTCCCTGCTGGGCTGCCACACACACCCGCAACCCGGTGGCGACGACGGTCAGCTCGGCCGAACGCATCCGGGTGGCGCTCTCCCCGCACGCCCGGGCGTAGCGGTCGGCCTCGCCGTACTCGGCGCGGGCCAGGTGCACCATGGCGAGCTCGGCGGCGATGTCCAGCGCGGTCACGATCGCGCCCGCACGCAGCGCGGCGTCGTGGGCCTCGGTGAGGCGCGCCGGGTCGGCCGAGCGGATCCCGTCCTGGGCGCCGAGGTGGAACAGCAGCCGCAGCCGCCACAGCGCGAGATCGTGGCCCTCGGCCAGGTCCAGCGCGCGGGAGAACAGCGCGTCGGACTCGTCGAGATCACGGGTCCTGGCGCAGATGCCCAGTACCTCCAGCGACTCGCAGGCGATGTCCGGCAGGGACAGCCGGGTCGCCGCCCGCAACGCGCGGCCGGCCAGCGCCTCGGCTCTGGCCAGCCGTTCCGGGCCGGGGTCGGCGAACGCGAGCTGCGCGGCGACCGCGTCCACGCGCACCGCCACGTCCGGCGCCGGCGCCGGCCCGAGCAGCGTGCGGGCCGCGTCCAGCTCGCGCTGCCCGGCGGGCCAGTCGGCCGCCGCGGCCGCGGCGCGCGCGAGCCGCAGGTGCACGTTCGCGCGGCCGGCCCCGGCGGCCAGCTGGGCGCCGAGCTCCAGCGCGCGGGGCAGGTGCCCGGCCGCGACGAGCGCGTCCAGCAACGCCTCGAGCAGCGTCGCGGGGAGCGGGAAACCGTTGTCCCGCAGCATGTCCAGGCTGTGCTCGAACAGCGTGACGGCCGTGGCCACCGCACCCCGGGCGGCGGCACGGTGGCCGGCCTCACCGAACAGCTCGGCGGACCGCCGGATGTCGCCGGCCCGCTGCCACAGCTCGGCGGCGAGGACGCACCACTGGTCGGGCAGGCCGGGGTAGTCCGCCTCGATGGCCAGCGCCGCCCGCCGGGACAGCTCGACCCGCTCCTCCGGCAGGAGCGACCCCCGCAGCGCCTCGGCGACCAGCGCGTGCCGGAACGCGTAACAGCCGTCGTCCGCCACCACCAGGTGGATGGCGATCGCGGCACGCAGCACCGCCAGCGACTCGGCGCGGTCCACGCCGGCCATGGCGGAGAGCAGCTCGGCCGGGAACCGCTGGCCGAGCAGCGCGGCCGGCCGCAGCACGCGTGGGCCGAGCGGTCCCAGCCGTGCCACGCGGCCGGTCACGCTCGCCAGTACCGCCGGCGGTGCCCCGTCGCCCGGCACGCCGGTGCAGTGCCAGCCGTCGCCGGACCGGACGAGGTACCCGTCGCTGACCATGGTGGCCAGCAGCTCCTCGGCGTAGAACGGGTTGCCGCCGGCGCGGGAGACGACGTGGGCACGCACGTCGGCGGGCACCGAGTCCGGCTGGACGCCGAGGCAGCCGGCGGCCAGGTGTGCGACCGCCGCGTCGTCCAAAGTGGACAGTTCGAGGGTGGTGGCCACGCCCCGCTGCCGGCACGCCAGCACCAGGTCCGCCGCCGGGCCGGGTTCCGGCCGGAGCATGCCGACGAGCAGCACGCGTTCGCCGGCGACGTTGTCGGTGAGGTAGTCCAGCACCGCGAGGGTGTCGTCGTCGGCGTCGTGCAGGTCGTCGAGCACCACGGCACAGCCACCCTCCCGGGCGATCGCCGACAGCAGCCGCAGCACCGCCTCGGCGAGCACGACGAGGGAGTCGTCGGCGCCGGGCAGGCGTGCCACGCGGGACTCCGGCACCAGCCGGGACAGGGCCGGCCGGTAGGGCTCGAGCTCGGGGTCGTCCGGCAGGTGGCTGTGGCGCAGCACGGAGAACAGCGCCTCGGCGAGCGGCCGGAACTGCACCGGCGGGCGGCCGGCCCGGCCACGCAGGATCCGCATGTCCGCGGCGAGGTTCTCGATCTCCTTGCCGAGGCGGGTCTTCCCGATCCCCGGCTCGCCGAGCACGAACATCGCGCCACCGCCGCCGCCCTCGGTGTGCCGCACGGCCCGCGCGAGCACGGCCAGCTCGCCGTCCCGCCCGACGATCGAGGGCGTGCGCAGCGCCGGGCCGGGGACGTCGGCCTGCCGTTCCCGCCGGCGTTCCTCGACCCGGTCCCGCGCGGTGGCGAGCACACCCTGCTCCGCGCCGGCCGCGCCCAGCAGCCGCACGAGCACGTCGAACCGGTCCGTCGGCGGCAGTGTCTGCCCGGCGAAGTACTCGCCGATGGACGCGCGTGACCAGCCGGTCGTGGCCGCGAGCTGCCGGTAGGTCATGGCGGGCTCGCCGTCCCGGCGGGCGGCCCGGCGGCGCAGCCGGCGCAGCGCCCTGCCGAGGTCCGCCACGGTCTCGATCCCGGAAAAGTCGTCGACGGACACCCCGACCTCCCCTCGCCCGGGCCGACGGCGCGGAACCGGTGCGCCGTCGCGGCGATCCTGCCCCCGGAACCCGAGATCCGGCAAGACGAACGGGGTGTCCGCCGTTGTCCGCCGTTGTCCGGAACCCGGTGCCGGCGCCGGTCGCGGCGGTCAGGAGGTCGCTGTCCACTCAGGACTTGGGCAGCCAGGCCTTCACCTTGTCCTGGTTGGCGTCCACCCACTTCTTGGCGGCTGCCTCCGGGGAGAGCTTGTCCTCCGCGATGTACTTCGCGACCTCGTTCTGGTCGTCGTTGGTCCACTGGAAGTTCTTCACCAGGTCGTACGCGGGGCTGCCCGAGTCGGCGAACTTCTTGCTGACGATCTTGTCCAGGTCGTAGTCCGGGTAGTCGCAGGCGATCTTCTCCGGGTCGGCGTCGCAGCCCGTCGTGTACTTGGGCAGGTCGACCTTCACCAGCTTGATCTCGGCGAACAGCCACTGCGGCGAGTAGAAGTACCCGATCACCGGCGTCTTGTTCTGCTCCGCCTGCCGGAACGCCTGGATGAGCGCCGTCTCGCTGCCGCCGTAGACGACCTTGTAGTTCAGGTTCAGGTTCTTCACCAGCGCCTCGTCGTTGGTGACGAACGACGGGTCACCGTCCAACAGCTGGCCCTGGGCGCCCGACTCCGAGGTCCGGAACATGTCGGCGTACTTGTTGAGGTTGTTCCAGTCCGTGATGTCCGGGTACTTCTCGGCGAGCCACGGCGGCACGTACCAGCCGATCTGTCCGTCGACGCCCGTGGACCCGGCCGAGACCGCGGTCTTCTGGTCGTCGATGTACTTCTTCTTCAGGTCGTCGTGGCCCCAGTTCTCGACCACCGCGTCGACCTCGCCGGTGCCGAAACCCTGCCAGGCCACCTCCTCCTTCAGGTCCTTCTTGGTGACCGTGCAGCCGAGGTCCTTCTCGGCCACGTACGCGATCACGGCCGCGTTGGCCTCGTAACCCACCCACGGGTTGATCGCGATGTTGAACTGGCCGCAGTCCCCGGAACCGCTCGAACCGGACGACGACTCACCGACCTTCGCCCCGCCGCACCCGGCGAGCGTCAACGCCAGCGCCACACTGGCGGCGCGCACCCACTTGTTCACTTGGATCTCCTTCGGGATTCTCACTGGGAGCGGCGCGCCGCCGCCTGGGTGAGGCGGTCGAGCATCACGCCGAGCAGGACGATCGCGACCCCGGCCGCGAGCCCCTTGCCGTACAGCTGTGCCTGGGAGAAACCGGCGACGACGTCGTAGCCGAGCGCGCCCGCGCCGACGAGCCCGCCGACCACGACCATGCACAGCACGTAGATCAGCCCCTGGTTCGTCGCCAGCGTCAACGCGTGCCGCGACATCGGCAGCTGCACCTTGGTGATGAGCTGCCACGTACTCGACCCGGCCGCCGTGGCCGCCTCGACGGTCGTGGCCGACACCGATCTGATGCCGTCCGCCACGACCTTGATCGTCACCGGCGCCGCGTACACCACGGCCGCCACGATCGCGGTGAACCGGCTCGCGCTGAACAGCGCCAGGAACGGCACGAGGTAGACGAACGGCGGCATCGTCTGGCCCGCGTCCAGCACCGGCCGCAGCACCCGGTCCACCACGCGGTTGCGGCCCATCCACACGCCGAGCACGATCCCGAGCGCCACCACGATCGCGGTCGCGACCAAAGTGGACGCCAGCGTCGCCATCGCGTCCGCCCAGACACCCGTGCCCAGCAACAGGAGCAGGCACACGGCCGAGATGACCGCCGCCCGCACCGAGCCGATGATCCCCGACACCGCGACGATCGCGGCCGCGAGCAGCCACCACGGCGACTCGGTCAGCAGCGTCTGCAGCGGGTCGATGAGCACGAGCGTGAAGACGTCCTTGACGCCGTTGGTGAGCGGCGACAGGTTCGTCTGCACCCATTCCGTCGCGGTGGCCGTGGCCTGCGCGATGTTCGGCCCGACCGACACGTCCGGCGGGAACTCCGCCGCCCACACGTAGGTCGTGGACAGGTACACGGCCACGATCGCCCCGACACCGCCGGCGATGAGCACGGTCCGGCGCACCAGCCTGGCGACACGCGTGGGGTCGACCCGCTCGCGTTCGGCACGCGCGGCCGCCGCCGTGGTGACCCGGTCGAGCACGATCGCCATCACGACGATCGCGAGACCGGCGTTGAACGCGGTGCCGACGTCCAGTGTCTGCAACGCCTTCACGACCGTCTTGCCGAGCCCGGGCGCGTCGATCAACGCGGCGATGGTGACCATGGCGAGTGCCGCCATCATCGTCTGGTTGATGCCGAGCACGATGGTCCGCCGGGCGGCCGGCAGCAGCACCTTGCGGAGCGTCTGTCCCCGGGTGGCGCCGAGGGACTCACTCGCCTCGACGGTCTCCTTCGGCGCGTTGCGGATGCCGTGCGCGGTGAACCGGATCACCGGGGGAGCGGCGTAGATGAGCGTGGCGATCACCGCCGACGCCGGTCCGATGAGGAAGATCAGCGTCAGCGGCGCCAGGTAGACGAACGACGGCATGATCTGCATGAGGTCCAGCAGCGGTGTGATCAGCCGGTGGAACCGGTCGGACAGCCCGGCCCAGACACCCAGCGGCAGGCCGACCAGCAGCGCGATGATCACCGCGGCCAGCGTGAGCGACAGGGTGTCCATGCTCTCCTGCCACAGGCCCTGCAGCCCGAGGAAGGTGAAGCCGGCGGCGGCCAGCAGCGCCATCCGCCAGGTGGCGACGGCGTAGGACACGTAGGTGACCAGCGCCACCACGCCGAACCAGCCGACCAGCGGCACCGGCCGCCCGAACGACGGCTGCGCGATCAGCGCCTGGATGAACGTGGTGAACTCGTCGACGACGAGCCGGATCTCGTTGAAGAAGTACAGGAAGATCGGGTTGGAGTTGCGGCTCGCGCCGAGCGAGTCGTTGAACTCGTTGACGGCCTTGTGCAACGGCGTCAGCTGCGCCGCGCCGAGGGACAGCGTGTGCACCCCGCGCAGCACCGTCCACAGTGCCAGGAACGCGACGACCACGCCCAGGACCAGCGCGCCACGCCCGGGCCGACGCAGGGAGATCCGTTGGGAGAGCGCGAGTTGAGCCATCACGCACCTGCCAACGCAGTGCGGGGCAGCGAGCTGTGGTCAGGGTGGCGCAAGGAGATCGGCCCGGCGAAGCCCGCGCCGCCGGCGCCGGCCACTTGCCCGCCCTCGCCGCCGCACTGCCCTGAAAGGCGCTTTCGGGACATGCGCAGGCGCCGGGAGCGGGCCGGCCGCGGCAGCGTCAACGTCACGTCGACCGCCATCACTCACCTGCCACGGCGGTGAGGATCTCCTCGTGCCCGACCACGCCGAGCAGTTCGCCGTCCCGCACGACCTTGACCGGGCGGTCGGCGGCCAGCACAGCCCGCACGGCCTCCCGGACCATCACGTCCGGCGGCAACTCCGGCCCGTCCAGCACGTCGTCGGCCGTCGCCGGCCGCATGATCCACCGGAGCGTGAGCACGTCCGCGCGGGACACGTCGCGGACGAAGTCCGCCACGTAGTCGTCCGCCGGCGCGCCCACCAGTTCCTCGCCGGTGCCGCACTGCACGGCCTTGCCGTCCCGCATGATCAGGATCCGGTCGCCCAGCTTCAGCGCCTCGGACAGGTCGTGGGTGATGAACACCATCGTCTTGCCGACCTCGTGGTGCAGCCGGATGACCTCGTTCTGCATGTCCCGGCGGATCAACGGGTCCAGCGCGGAGAACGGCTCGTCGAAGAACAGCACGTCCGGGTCCCCGGCGAGCGCGCGGGCCAGCCCGACCCGCTGCTGCATGCCGCCGGACAGCTGGTCCGGATACGACCGCTCGTAGCCGTCCAGCCCCACCAGCTCGATCACCTCGTGCGCCCGCGCCACGCGCTCGGCCCTGCGGGCGCCGCGGATCTCCAGGCCGTACGCCACGTTGTCGACCACGCGCCGGTGCGGCATCAGCCCGAAGTGCTGGAACACCATCGAGAACTTGTCCCGGCGCAACGCCCGCAGCCGGCGGCGGTCCGCGGCCAGGATGTCCTCGCCCTCGAACACGATCTCCCCCGCGGTCGGCTCCACGAGCCTGGTCAGGCAGCGCACGAGCGTCGACTTGCCGGAGCCCGACAGCCCCATCACGACGAAGACCTCGCCGGGCGCGACCGCGAAGTCGATCCCGCACACGGCGGCCACGCACCCCGTCCTCTCCATCAGCTCCCGCCGCGACAGCTCGGAGAGCACGGGGTCGGCCGGAACTCTCCCGGCCCGGTTGCCGAAGACCTTCCACAGTCCGCGGACGGCGATCACGGGGTCAGCCTGGACGGTGGTGGTAGGTGCGGTGAGTTCGGTCGGTACGGCCACGGTTCACCTGCCTGCCGTGTTGCGTATGGTGCACTATGTGCCTGTTAATGGAACAGAATTGACCCTGGGTCGGTGACCGTCAAGGGCGCGGCGCGTTTCGGCGTGTTTCAGGACGGTTTCGGAAGCCCGTGCCAGCCCAGGCGGCGGGAGATCTGTCTCCCTGCCTCGACGACCTTCGCCGCGACCTCCGGCACGCGCGTCGCGGGGATGCGGAACGTCGGCCCCGACGCGCTGACCGACCCCGCGACCTCGCCGTCCGGCCCGGCGATCGGCGCGGCCACCGCGGTCAGGCCGATCTCCAGCTCGTCGACCGCGATCGCGTAGCCGTCCCGGCGGACCGCCTCCACCTCCGCTCTCAGGCGCGAGGCGTCCGTGAGGGTGCGGTCGGTGAACCGATGCAGTGGCGCCGCGGTCAGTTCCGCGAACCGCGCCTCGGACACGTGCGCGAGCAGCACCTTGCCGTTGGACGTGGCGTGCAGCGGGATGCGCTGGCCCACCCAGTTGTGCGGCTGGAGCGCCGCCCGCGCCGAGGCCTGGTCGAGGTAGAGCGCCTCGTGTCCGGAGAGGACGGTGATGTTCACGGTCTCCCCGAGCTCCTCGGCGAGTCTCCTGGTCACCGGTCTGCCCCGCTGCACGATGTCGAGGCGGGCGGTGGTGGCGCCGGCGAGCCGCAGCAGGCCGACGCCCAGCCGGTACTTGCCGCGCTCGGCGTGCTGCTCCACCAGCTCGTGCCGCTCCAGCGTCGTGACCAGCCGGAACGCCGTGGACTTGTGCACCTCGAGCAGTGCTGCGAGCTCGGTCACCCCCAGCTCGCCGTGCCGGGCGAGCAGCGCGAGCACCGTCAGCGCCCGGTCGACGGACTGGATGGCGCTCGCGCCGGGCGCGGTCATGGCGTGCTGGGTTCGTGCCGGTAGAACGGGGTGGTCACCGGCGGTAGGGGAGTGTTGCCGAGGACCAGGTCGGCGGCCTTCTCCGCCACCATCATCACCGGCGCGTAGATGTTGCCGTTCGTCACGTACGGCAACACCGACGCGTCCACCACCCGCAGCCCCGTCACGCCGTGCACCCGCATCGAGGCCGGATCCACGACCGACAGCTCGTCGACACCCATGCGTGCGGTGCACGACGGGTGGTAGGCGGTCTCGCCGTCGCGCGCGACCCAGTCCAGGATCTCCTCGTCGGTGCGGACCGACGGCCCCGGCGACAGCTCGCCCCCGCTGAACTCGGCGAACGCCGGCTGGGCCAGGATGTCCCGCGCCACGTGGATCGCCTCGACCCACTCGCGTCTGTCCTGGTCGGTGGACAGGTAGTTGAACCGGATCGCCGGGTGCTGCTTCGGGTTGCCGGACCTGATCTTCACCGTGCCGCGGGCGTCGGAGTACATCGGTCCGATGTGGACCTGGTAGCCGTGCTCGGCACCCACCGGCGTGCCGTCGTAGCGGACCGCGATGGGCAGGAAGTGGAACATCAGGTTCGGGTAGGCCACGTCGTCGTTGCTCCGCACGAACCCGCCCGCCTCGAAGTGGTTCGTCGCCGCGGGTCCGGTCCTGTTGAGCAGCCACTGCAGGCCGATCTTCGGGCGGTGGTGGAGCTTGAGCGCGGGGTTGAAGGAGATCGGCTGCGTGCAGGCGTGCTGGACGTAGACCTCCAGGTGGTCCTGCAGGTTCTCGCCGACGCCACGCAACTCGTGGACGGGGGTGATGCCGAGCGGGCGCAGCTCGTCCGGGTTGCCGATGCCGGACAGCTGGAGCAGCTGCGGCGTGTTGATCGCGCCGCCGGCGAGGATGACCTCCCCGGCGCGTGCCGTGCTGGTGATGCCCGCACGGCTGTACTCGACGCCGACCGCCTGCCTTCCCTGGAACAGCACGCGGTGCACCAGCGAGAAGCACCTCACGGTCAGGTTCGGACGCCGCTTGACCGGGTGCAGGTAGGCCCGCGCGGCCGACCACCGCCTGCCGTCGCGGATGTTCCGGTCGAACCGCGCGAAGCCCTCCTGCTGGTAGCCGTTGACGTCCTGGGTCAGCGGGTAACCGGCCTGCTGCACGGCCTCGAAGAACGCGCCGAACAGCGGGTTCGTGGCCGGTCCGCGTTCGAGGTGCAGGGGGCCGTCGTCGCCGCGCCACTCGTCGCCGCCGGCCAGGCAGTTCTCCATGCGCTTGAAGTACGGCAGGCAGTGCGCGTAGTCCCATGTGGACATGCCGGGGTCGGCGGCCCAGCGTTGGTAGTCCATCGGGTTGCCGCGCTGGAAGATCATGCCGTTGATCGAGCTGGAGCCGCCGAGGACCTTGCCGCGCCCCTGCGTGATCCGCCGGTCGTGCATGTGCGGTTCGGGTTCGGAGACGTACTTCCAGTCGTAGAACCGGTTGCCGATGACCATGGTCAGCGCGGCCGGCATGTGGATGAACAGGTCCCAGCGCCAGTCGGGTCTGCCCGCCTCGAGGACCAGCACCCTCGTCGCGGGGTCGGCGGACAGGCGGTTGGCCAGCGCGCAGCCAGCAGAGCCACCGCCGACGATGATGTAGTCGTATGGCTGGTCCACCGTTGCATAATGCGGCTAGAGTGCCGGATAGTGCAACACCGAGCCGACTGGTGGGAGGGTCATGCCGAAGCGCGAGATCATCAACCCGTTCAACCAGGCGGTCATCGCCACGGTAGACGATGCCACCCCCGAGGAGGCCCGGGCGGCCGTGCGTGCCGCGCGTGCGGCGTTCGACTCCGGAGAGTGGCCACAGTGGACACCCGCGGAACGAGCCGCGCTGCTCCGTCGCGTGGCGGACCTGTTGGCGCACAACAAGTCCGACCTGGCCCGCTGGGAGACGGTGGACACCGGCAAGACCCTCACCGAGAGTGAGATCGACGTCGACGACGTGATCTCGGTCTTCCGCTACTACGCCGATCTCGCGGTCGCCGACCACACCCGGGCCGTGGACGCCGGGCCGGGCGTCGACAGCCGGGTCGTGTACGAGCCGGTCGGCGTGTGTGTGCTGATCACGCCGTGGAACTACCCGCTGCTGCAGGCGTCGTGGAAGATCGCGCCGGCACTGGCCGCGGGCAACACGATGGTGGTCAAGCCGAGCGAGGTCACCCCGCTCACGACGATCAAGCTGGTCGAGCTGATCGCCCAGGCCGGCGTCCCGGCGGGCGTGGTCAACCTGGTCCTGGGCGCGGGCCCCGAGGTGGGGCCGGTGCTGACGAGCGCGCCGGAGGTCGACCTGGTGTCGTTCACCGGTGGTCTCGCCACCGGCCAGGCCATCATGCGCTCCGCCGCCGACACGGTGAAGAAGATCGCCCTCGAGCTGGGTGGCAAGAACCCGAACATCGTCTTCCCGGACGCCGACTTCGCGGCGGCCGTCGACCACGCCCTGACCGGCGTGTTCCTGCACGCGGGCCAGGTGTGTTCGGCCGGCACGCGGCTCATCGTCCACGCGGACCTGCATGACGGTTTCGTGGCCGAGCTGGTCCGCCGCGCGGAGGGGATTCGCCTCGGCAACGGCCTGGCCCCGGACAGCCGCAGCGGCCCGCTGGTCTCGGCCGAGCACCGCGCGAAGGTGGAACGGCACGTGGCGCGGGGTATCGCGGAAGGCGCCACGCTGCGGACGGGCGGCCGCCGCCCCGACGAGCCGGAGCTGCAGGCCGGCTTCTTCTACCTCCCGACCATTTTCGACGACTGCCGGCGCGACATGAGCATCGTGCGGGAGGAGACGTTCGGCCCGATCCTGACGGTCGAGACGTTCACCACCGAGGACGAGGCCGTCGAGCTGGGCAACGACACGGACTACGGGCTGGCCGGCGCGGTGTGGAGTGCCGACCGCGCCCTGGCGCGGCGGGTGGCGCGGCGGCTGCGTCACGGCACGGTGTGGATCAACGACTTCGGCCCGTACCTGCCGCAGGCGGAGTGGGGTGGGTTCAAGCGCTCGGGCATCGGCCGGGAGCTGGGTCCCACGGGTTTGGCGGAATACCAGGAGGCCAAGCACATTTACGAGAACACCGCGCCACGCGCGGAGAACTGGTTTTCAGCGGAGGAAAACTAGGCGGCGAGGTGCACCGATGGGGTGGATCTGGCGTGCCGCGCCTGGGATTTCCGGAGCGTCGGTCATAGCGTGACGGGCATGGGCAACCGTTACTCGTCCGCGGCTTATCGTGAGTTGGGTGAAATGCTGCGCCAGGTCCGGCAGAAGGCCGGCCTGTCCGAGGGAGAGTTGGCGCGCAAGCTCGGCTGGCCCCTGACCACGATCTCGCGGATGGAGAACGGCCGAAGGACATCGAGCACGACGGACGTGATCCAGTACCTGGTCATGTGCGGTTTGACGGTGCGGGAAGTGGAGCCGATCCTGGAGTTCGCCAGGCTGGCCGAACGCAAGCAGGGTTACTACCTCTCGGACAAGTTGATCGGGGGGTCCCTGCAGTCCCTCATCTTTCATGAATCCTCTGCTGATCACTCGATCATCTATGAACCCAAATTGATTCATGGCCTCTTGCAGACCCCGGGCTACGCCCGGGCTCGCATCCTCAGCCTGAACTCCATCATTGCCGAGGAAACAGTGGCGGGTGGTGTTCGCACCCGGATGGAGCGGCGGCAGGTTCTGTATCGCCCGAACCCATCTCGGTTCACCTTCTACCTACATGAGCAAGCGTTGCGGCTCAGGGTCGGCACGGATGAAGTCATGCAGGAGCAACTACTCCATCTCGTCCTCACCGCCGCACTGGACAACCTCGTGTTGCGCATCGTGCCGAGTGTGGCCGGCGAAGTTCGGCTCTGAGTTTCATCTGATGGAGTTCTTTGATCACCGCCCAATCGTCTATCTGGATGCCGTTCGGTTCGGTGGTCTGATCCTCGAAGACACCGACCACGTGAACAGTTACCGCGAGCTTGTGCCGATACTCGCTGATGTGGCCCTGGATGAGGGACAATCTCGGGAGTTCGTCGCCGATCTGGCCGACGCGTACGACCGAGGGAGTCATCGGGGTGTGGCGCAAGAGCAGCTACAGCAACGACGTGGGGACGAGCTGCGTGGAGGTGGCGTGGCCGAGCCACCTACCCCCATCTATGAATGACGGGGTCCTTGTCCGGGACTCCAAGAACCCCGGCGGCCCCATCCTCACCCTACCCACCGCCGCGTGGGTCGAACTGCTCGGTCAGTTCCCGAAAGTAACTCAGTTCCCGAAGTAGCCGATCCGGTTGGAGATCTCGTCGGCGCCGGCCCGCAGCTTCTCCGTGACCGACTCGAACGAGTCGACCGTCAGCCGGTACGCCGGGCCGGACACGCTCACAGCCGCCACCACCACGCCGTCCGCGCCCCGGATGGGGGCCGCGACGGCGTTGAGGCCGATCTCCAGCTCCTCGTTCGTCGAGGCCCAGCCGCGTTCGCGGGTCAGCTTCAGCTCGGTCAGCAGCTTGGACCGGCTGGTGATCGTCCTGGGGGTGTAGCGCTCCAAGGTGTCCAGGGCGTCTTCCAGGGTCTTCTCGTCCGCCCAGGCGAGCAGGACCTTGCCGCTGGACGTGGCATGCAAGGGGGTCCGCTGGCCGATCCAGTTCCGCGCGGTCACGGCCGCCGACCCGTAGGACTGGGTGATGTTCGTGGCCGCGCCGGTGTCCAGGATGGCCAGGTTGACCGTCTCGTCCAGTTCGACCGCCAGGCGCTGGCACACGGGCTGGCCCTCGCGCGGGAGGTCCAGCGTCGCCGTGGTGGCGCCGGCCAGCCGGATGATGCCGAAGCCCAGCCGGTACTTTCCCCGGTCGCTGACCTGCTCGACCAACTGGCGGTTCTCCAGTGCGCCGACCAGGCGGAACGCCGTCGACTTGTGGACGTCCAGCTCGGCGGCGATCTCGGTGACACCGGCCTCGCCGCGGCGGGCGAGCAGGTCCAGGATCGCCAGCGCGCGGTCGACGGACTGGACCTGTACGGCAGGCTGTTCGTTGCCCATGCCGCAACTTTACCCAGGCGTCACGTTTTCCCCTGGTAGGCCTCTTGACGCGTCCCGGGTCAAGCCTCACAGTTGTTGCGCATAGCAGGGCTAGTTGTGGATCACGCAACGGAGGACTGGATGATCCCGGTTTGCGCGGTTGGCGACCTGCCGGACGGAGAGGCCGTAAGAGTCGAGGCAGAGGTGCCGATCGCGGTCTTCAACGTCGGTGGTGCCTTCTACGCCATCGACGACACGTGCACCCACCAGGACGCGTCCCTGGCCGACGGCTGGCTGGAGGGCTGCGCGGTCGAGTGCCCGCTGCACGCCAGCTGCTTCGACCTGCGCACCGGCCGGCCCACCGGCCCACCGGCGAAGAAACCGGTCCGCACGCACGAGGTCGTGGTGGCGGACGGGCACGTGTACGTCCGCGTGTCAGTGGCCGCCTGATGAGATCGGTGACGATCGTCGGCGCGTCCCTCGCCGGCCTCTCGACCGCGCGGGCGCTGCGTGCCCAGTCCTACGACGGCCGGATCACCATCGTCGGCGACGAGGTCCACGAGCCGTACGACCGGCCGCCGCTGTCCAAGGACTTCCTGGCCGGCACGGCCGGACTGGCGGACATCACCCTGTCCACTGAGGACGATGCCGGACTGGACCTGGACTGGCGCCTGGGCATCCGCGCGGCCCGGTTGGACCCCACCCGCCGCGCGGTCGTGCTGGAGACCGGCGAGGAACTGGTCTCCGACGATGTGGTGCTCGCGACGGGCGCCCGGGCGCGGTCCCTCCGCGGCTCGGCGCTGGTGGACGTGCACACCCTGCGGACCCTGGACGACGCGATCGCGCTCCGGGCCGATCTGCTGGCCGGCGGCCCGGTGGTGGTGATCGGCGCGGGCTTCATCGGCGCGGAGGTCGCGTCGACCGCCCGAGCGCTCGGCCTGGACGTGACGGTCGTGGAGGCCCTGCCGACACCGCTGGCCGGGCCGCTGGGGGAGGAGATGGGCAGGCACGTCGCCGCCCTCCACGCCGACCACGGCACGAAGTTGGTCACGGGCGTGGGCGTGGTCGGGCTCGTGGGTGGGTCACGTCCCCAGGCCGTGCGGCTCGCCGACGGGCGTGAGGTGCCGGGTGCCACGGTGGTGGTGGGCATCGGGGCGACACCCAACGTCGAGTGGCTGGCCGGCTCCGGCGTCACCGTCGACGGGGGCGTGCGCACCGATGCCCGGTGTGCCACCAACATCCCCGGGGTTTACGCCGTCGGGGACTGTGCCTGCTCGCACAACCCCTTCGCGGGGGAGGCCCTCCGGCTCGAGCACTGGACGAACGCTCTCCAGCAGCCCGAGGTCGCGGCCGCCGGCATCCTCGGCCGGCCGGCCACCACCCGGCCCGCGGCCCCGTACTTCTGGTCCGACCAGTACGGCGTCCGGCTCCAGTTCGCCGGTCACCGCCGGCCCGGGGACACCGTCGAGGTCGTCGACGGCGACCCCGGCGCGCGGTCGTTCGTCGCCGTCTACCGGCGGGGGGACCGCGCCGTCGCCGTGCTCGCGCTCAACCAGCCCAGGCTCTTCGGCCGGCTGCGCCGTCAGCTGGCCGTGCCCGAACCGGAGGTAGTCCGATGACGATCAGCCTGCCGCCCAGCCTCCTGGCCACCCTGCCCGGCGACCACTACACCGATCCGGCGATCTTCGCGCGGGAGCAGGCGCAGATCTTCGAGCGGCACTGGTTCGCCGCGGCGCGCGCGGGTGAGCTCGACACGCCGGGCAAGTTCCGGACCGTCCAGGTCGGGCGGGAGAGCGTGCTGCTCGTGCGGGGGAGGGACGGCCGGTTGCGGGTGTTCTTCAACGTGTGCCGGCACCGCGGCGCGAAGCTGTGTGTGGCGGCCTCCGGTGAGGTCAAGCGATCGCTCCAGTGCCCGTACCACGCGTGGACCTACGGCCTGGATGGCAAGCTCGTCGCCGCGCCGAACCTGACGAAGATGCCGGACATCGACCGGGTGGAGTACGGCCTGGTCACCGTGCACCTGCGTGAGTGGCTCGGCTACGCGTGGGTCTGCCTGGCCGAC
>Ga0081539_10000844_pt1 | contig 58650 bp, 43 predicted proteins | sample TabmetS4T2R2_FD_71023 | JGI IMG/M metagenome (GOLD analysis project Ga0081539, IMG submission 71023) | Tabebuia heterophylla rhizosphere microbial communities from the University of Puerto Rico - S4T2R2 | ecosystem: Host-associated > Plants > Roots > Rhizosphere ...
GGACGCACGGTGTAACCGGACACCCCCACAATCCGCTCCTGTTCGCCGATCAGGTAAAGGGTTTCGGTCGTCTCTTCAGTCAGACAGACGATGCGTTGGGGAAACCGATCAACCTGTCTTTCGACGATGGTCATAATTTTTGCACGCTTGAACATCTTGCTCTCTTAGAAACGAAATGCCGTGCCCCCGGCAAAGACCGCTCCCGGCGCGCGGAATCCGCTCTCGAAATAGGTCCGGTTAAAAACATTGTCGATTTTGGCGTAAAAACGCAGGCTGCGTCGATCATCGAGCGGCAGCGTGTATCCCCACACCAGATCAGCTTTCACGTAACCATCAAAAATATAGAGTGTGCTGAAAGAAGGTGAAGGGAAAGATGGTGAGTAATCGCTGATCGCTGAGAGATCGAATGCCAGATCGAATCGTCGGCCAATGCGCTGGGTGGCGACCATCGTCAGGAGGTGAGCGGAGGTACCGGGCATCGTCAGATAACCGGCGGCATTCGGAGTTCGTTGATCGGCGTTGGTGTATGTATAGGAAGTGAGGATCTCGGTCGAACGCGTCGGCGAGATCTGCGCGCTCAATTCGACTCCGCGCGCCAGGCCCCCTTTCACATTGAGATAACCGCCAAACGGACGGTCGAACGGATCGCCCAATGGAAGCGATCCGAAATCCACGACGTTTTGCAACCGCGTGTAAAAGTAGGTTGCGCCCAGCCGCACTCTTCCGCGAAACAACGTTTGATCGATCCCGGCATCGAACGCGATCGAACGCTCAGGTTTGAGGCGCGGGTCTCCGTAAGCCGTAAAGCTGTCGCCGAAAAATCCTGCTCCGAAACGCTCGAACAGCGATGGCGCGCGATAGCCATTACCGACATGAGCGCGAAGTTTGGTGCTGGTTGACTTGAAGAAGTAAGCGAGAGAGCCATCGCCGGTGTAAGCTTTTGACGGCGCACCGAATGTCGCTCCGGCGTAACGCGCCGCCCCGCCGCCGAAACGGGGAGGAGAAAGGTCGAATCCTTGCAGGCGAAACGCGAGCGACAATTGCAAACGATCGGCGAGCAATTGAGTCTGATTTTGCGCAAAGAAGGTGTGGTTGCGTTGTGTAATGTTGAGCGCGCCACGCGGCGGATTCGGACTTTCATCCGTTGAAAAGTCGGCATAGTTTTCACGCTCGAATTCATATCCGACGGTCAGCGTCTGCGCCCTCCCGAGTTTAAGGTCCGCCCGAGCGGTGAATGTGTCGATCATCCCTTCGAAATCGCTGATTGAAGTGAAGGCCGGTTCGCCGAACGCACCGACACCGCGCGGCCCGTCAAGAAATGAGCGCTCCGATTTCACATGCTGATAGGTCAACCGGTAGCTTGCGCGGTCGCTCAACCGATGGGCCAGATTTAACGCGCCGGAGAAGTAGTTTGAGAGACGGCGATTGTCGGGATCGTTGAGGTCAGGGATGAAATTGGCATTGCCGCGATTGTAATTTGTCGCGGTCAATGGGACGCCTCGAGATTCAACGAGTCGCTGTTGATCAAGGTCGAGGGCGATGGCATGGACTAACGACCCAGCCGGCGGCGCGACGAAACCAGGAGCCGCCGCCGGGCTTTCATTCAATGCCGTCAAGGCATCGTTCGCATAGACCCGGCCGGAGAGCGCAATGTTCGGCGTAAATTTGAATCCCAGCAGCCCCTGCAGGCTTGTTTGCCGCGTGCGGTCGTCGCCGTCAATCCCATCGCTCACATTCAACTCCGAGAAACCGGCGCTATAAAATAGTCGATCATTCAATGCCCCGCCGGCTATCTTGCCGCGTCCGCGGAATAGACCGAGGCTTCCGCCTTCAAACTGCGCTTGTCCGTGCGTTGGCCCACCGCCCTGATCGGTCACCAGATTGATGACTCCGCCAATCGCGTTCGAGCCATAGAGCGACGATCCTGAGCCACGCAGCACCTCAAGGCGTTCGGAGTTGACAATATTCAATTCGCTGAGATAACCGTTGGCGCTGCCCTGCGTGTCCGCCGCATCTCGAAACCTCAATCCGTCAACCAGTATTGATGTGTCGAACGAGCGCAATCCGCGAATCTGAACGCGCGCAAAAGCGCCGGGGCCGCCCTGTTGCACGACGCGCAACCCGGGCACGACACGTAAAGTTTCGGCAATCGAGTATTCATCGCGCGCCTCGATTTGCGCGGCATCGATGACCGTCACGGCCTTGGAAACTTCATCGACCGACTGTGCCGTGCCGGAAGCAGTGACAATTACTTCGTCATTGATTCCCCCGATACTGAGCGTCAGATCGAGCTTGTCATAATCTCCTTTGACGGCAACAGTCCTGACTGCTCTGGCGAATCCCGGCGCACGAACATCCACCAGGTAATCGCCGGCCGGTACGCGTTCGAACCGATATCCGCCGTCGCTGGACGTTGTCGTGGTCCTGCGCACCTGATTGTCGCGTGCGATCAGGATCACTGTCGCTCCGGCCACAATTGCATTGGCCTGGTCCGTGATGCGACCGCTCAATCGTGATGAAGATTGCGCCTGGATCAGTGATGGGACGAGGAGTAGAACCGGAACAAGGTTGAGCGCCGTTATCAATAGGCGCGACGAGACGATTTTCCTGGAAGGAAGTTTCATGAAGCGTCCTTTCTCCCGCCCTTCGCGGGATTGAGCGGACACGCATAGACCGGTCTCCTGGCTTACGGCATTACGAATCGCGAGATTGAATAGTCATTCAATCGCAATTCGCCTTCTTCCTACTCTCCAGGCCTTCCCATTTAAGGTAAACAGTGGCTTTCGTCTGGATTTCGTTGCCGATTACAGTTGCGAGGGCAGCGGCGGATTTGCACCGCGCTTCCCGAACATCTACACGTATCGGAGTGTCAATCATGGCCGAAGCTGTACAGGCCCCCGGCACGACAAGTTACCAACCCGCACCGGCCATGACGAAGGGGACAGCCCGATGCAGGAATGGTCAAAATTGCACGTGAAAACGAGAGGCGAGTATACAGCCAGCCGCGTACTCTTCAAAGGGACATTCGCCATTGACCGGGGGAATCGAGGCTATTTATTCAGATCATAGATAGTTGGGCGCTGAAATCGACATTCTGCAAGGTCATTCCACTATCCGTTGACGACCTCGCCGCCGTTCGGATGTAAAATTTGGCCCGCAATGTAAGATGAATCATCGGATGCCAGAAAAACATAGCAAGGCGCGACCTCTGCGGGCTGTCCCGGGCGCTTCATCGGCACATCCCCGCCGAAATTTGCAACCTTCTCCGGCGGAAAAGTGGAAGGAATGAGCGGCGTCCAGATCGGCCCCGGCGCAACACCGTTGACGCGAATGCCCCGATCGATGAGCGCTTGCGCCAGCGATCGTGTGAATGCCACTATTGCGCCCTTGGTCGCAGAGTAGTCGAGCAGATGAGGGCTGCCTTTGTATGCGGTGACCGAAGTCGTATTGATGATTGCGCTGCCCTCTTTTAAATGTTTGAGCGCGCTCTTTACCATAAAAAAGAACGAGAAGATGTTAGTCCGAAATGTCCGCTCCAGCTGCTCAGCGCTGATCTTTTCGATACTATCTTGTGGATGTTGTTCGGCAGCATTGTTGATCAGGATGTCGAGGGCGCCCAGCTCTTTGACAGTGCGTTCGACGGCATCCCGGCAAAATGATTCCTCTCCGATATCTCCCGCGATCAGAATACAGCGCCGGCCTTCTTCCTCGACCTGCCGTTGAGTCTCTTTCGCATCCTCGTGCTCGTTGAGATAGACCACCGATATGTCAGCGCCTTCTTTGGCGAATGCGATTGCGACCGCACGGCCAATACCGCTGTCACCGCCCGTGATCAGTGCAATCTTGTCACTCAGCTTATCGCTGCCTCGATATTCTCCATCCTCCGCCTGCGGGCGGGGAGTCATCTGTGACTCAATGCCTGGACGGCGCTCTTGTCTTTGTGGCGGTTGTTTGGGTTGATTTTGCTTTTCCGGCATAAACTGCTCCTCCTCAGCTGAGATCAGTCAAAGACGCAGAGCTGCCGGATGAAATGAGCATCCAGTCTAGCTTCTGCGTCTATGTCATAGATGATTTCCTTAACAACCGGCCATCATCTTACGTACCGCGTTTATTCGATCATTGCCGATTACCTCTTTACTGCCTGGGTGTGCTGCTGCCTCTCGGCGTAGAGCCGGTAGTTGGCGATGACCTGGGCATTGGCGTGCCAGTTGTTGCCGGTGTAGCCTCCGGCGAGATTGTTGCCATCGGGCTGGGGCTAGTTGTCGGTGTTGAACTGGTTCCGGCTCCTGTGCCTGCTCCGGCTCCTGTACCTCGATCGTTGTCATTACAGGCTCCCACCAGGAGTGAGACTGAAAAGACCCCGATTGAAAGAATGGTGATTAACGTTTTCTTCATACAAACTCCTTTTTGATCTAGATCTTATCTCGATTTTGTTCATTCTGAGATTGGCCATAGCAACGATCTCAGAATGAACCAAGTCCCATTTAACTGTTAACCGTGCGGCAAATGACTGACCTGCATCATGCTCAAGCGTTCATCTCCGGTTAATGGAGCGGTTAACGATAGGTTAAACGACCATGTTCTGCGGTCAATATTTTTCAACGCCATGATTGGTATACGACGTCGAAAAATGGCGCTGACTTTGTCCTTTTGTCGCGCAGACGCAAGCGCCTACGTCATAAAAGGACAACGATGATATGCGGGTTCCGTGCCACGGCATGCGGCGGCATGTGGTGGATGAGTCCACTTGGATTTGAGAGGTATCTCTATTATCTGGCTGGCTTTCGAGCATTGCTCGACGTCTATTTCACAGACAATTGCACTGCCTCCGTTCAGTGGCTGGTCCGCTCTCAGAATAATATCTTCCGCATTGTTATCGCGCTTTCCGATTTCGTTCGACTGTGTAGTCTTTTAAACATACAGCATTTTTCAATTTGCTGTTCACTATTGACCCGAAGACCGACCCAGATCGCTAGCTCCAGATCCCCGATCCTCTTATATTTATATTTAGATCAGAGGTCAGGGATCTGGGATCAGCGGTCAGAAAATTCCCAGGTTCCGATCACTCAACTAAAAATGCTGATAAATACCGAGGTCACAGATGGGAAGCTTCTTTCAAGATCTGCGCTACGGCTTGCGAATGCTCTTAAAGAAACCGGGCTTCGCACTTGTCATCATCATCACGCTGGGGTTGAGTATCGGCGCGAATACAGCGATCTATAGTGTCATTCATGGCGTCGTATTGGACCCATTTCCATATAAGGACGTGGATAACCTGATGAGCGTTAGAGTTTGGGATCCGGGCCAGCAGGGCGGACAAACATACTACTCTACTGATCAGTTCATCGAGATTGCTGAGCGAAACAACATCTTCGAGGGAGTGATCGCCTCAACTATCAGCGATATTCTCTGGACCGGCAGTGGAGAGCCGCAACGGTTGCGCGGTAACTATGGTACTCCCAATACATTTCAGGTCATGGGGGTGCCGCCATTGTTGGGCCGGACATTCATGCCCGAGGATGGCAAGCCAGATGCCGCCCCGGTCGTTGTCCTCGGCTATCGCTGTTGGCAGCGCCAATTTGGCGGCGATCCGGGTGTGGTGGGCCGGGAACTTCGCTTAAATGACAAGGTTCGCACGGTCATCGGAGTGATGCCAAAGCGATTTATGTGGCGCGGCGCAGACGTCTATCTTCCCATCGTATTCGAACGAGGAAGAGTAGTCGAAGGAGTCCGAATGGTGCACCTCCTCGGCCGGCTCAAGCCGGGCGTCACCAAGGCGCAATCAGAAGCAGATCTTCGCCCTCTCATCGGCGATTTGAAAAAGAGAGAGCCGGCGCAGTTCCCTGAGAATTGGCGGGTCGGGTTGCTTTCGTTCAAAGAGACTTTTCCCAGCAGCATCAGAGAGAATCTCTGGATTCTCTTTGGCGCGGTTGGATTGTTACTTTTGATCGGTTGTGCCAATGTCTCCAATCTTCTGCTTTCAAGGGCCGGTTCACGGCAGAAAGAGATGTCCGTCCGCGCCGCCCTCGGAGCAAGCCGCGGGCGGTTGATCCGTCAATTGCTGACTGAGAGCCTGATTCTCGCCGCCGCCGGTGGGGTGTTGGGGATTGCCCTTGCGTCCGGAGGCCTACGGGCGATCATGACTATTGTTCCTCCGAACACTATCCCGGACGAATCTGAGATCACGCTCAATACTTCGGTTTTGCTCTTCACGCTGCTCGTCTCAGCGCTCACCAGCGTCATCTTCGGTCTTGTTCCGGCGCTTTACACCTGCACTCGCAACCTGGCCCATCCGTTGCGCGAGGCAGGCCGTAGTTTGGCGGGTAACCCCAGGCAATCATTGTTGCGTAAGGGCCTGGTGATTGCGGAAGTTGCACTCTCGCTGATGCTGCTGGTGGGGGCCGGCCTCATGATCCGAACTTTTTTAGCAATGCAAGATGTCGATCTCGGCTTCCGGGCCGACCGGTTGCTGACGATGCGCATCCCATTGCCCGAACGCCGATATCCTGACCGCGAGCAGCGGATCGCCTTTTTCCAAGAGTTGCTCCGTCGCGTAAGCACCGTCCCCGGCGTAATGGCTATCGGTTTAAATACCGGAATACATCCGATGGGAAATTGGAGGTTGCCCGTCGAGGTCGTGGGCGGCATCCAGCAGGATGCGCGGCCGGTCGTGATTCATCAAATCAACTCGGACTATCCCAAGGCTCTCGGGATCGGGCTCCTGGCGGGCCGTCTTTTCGCCGAGAGCGAAGTCAATGGCAAGCAGCAGCTGGCCATTGTCAATCAGACATTTGTACGGAGCCGGATCGACGGGCGAGACCCGCTGGGACGACTCGTCCGCATTGCGCGGCTTAAACAGCCTCCCTTCGGAATAAGGGACGATTCTTTTCAGATCGTTGGTGTGGTGAAAGATACGTTGAACCGTGGGCTCACCAACGAAGTGATGCCTGAAATTTATCTGCCGTTCACTATCTCGGGCCAGGCGGACAGTCTCGTGACTCTCACCCAGACGGACCCGGCAAGCATCGCTAAAGCCGTGCTCGGTCAGGTCTATGCCATCGATAGTAATCAGCCGGTCACCAACCTCATGACAATCGAAAGAGTGCTGCAAGAGGGAGCCTACGCTGGCCCGCGCTTCAACCTCGCGCTCTTTGCGGTCTTTGCCTGCATCGGGCTGGCACTGGCAGTGATTGGAGTCTACGGTGTAATGGCCAGTTCGGTAGCGCAACAAACCCATGAGATTGGGATTCGCATGGCGCTCGGAGCAAGTCCGGGCAAGATCTCCGGAATGATTATCAAACGCGGATCACAACTTCTGCTGGCAGGTATTGTGGTGGGATTGGCCGGCAGTTTCTTGACTGCCCGCTTGCTGGCGGGGCAGATCTGGAACGTGTCCCCCTTCGACCCGATCACCTTCGGTTCAGTCTCGATCATTCTGCTCATTGCCGGTCTTCAGGCTTGTGCCTGGCCGGCCCGGCGCGCCGCGCGGATCGACCCGATCGCGGCTTTGCGCCAGGATTGACAGAGAGTTGAGAGCGAGATTCTTGCCCTTCAGATATTGATCTTGAAGCCCGGCGTAAAGGGCAAGCTGTTGATCACATGGAGCCGTGCGATGCGTGTGCGCGATTGATCCGTATGCCACACTCTGACCCAGAATGATCGCGTCGCGCCATCGACCACAAAGACCGATTCGCTCTGCACGATCGGCGCGGGATCGACGGTCCCACCCTCGCGCAGCGCATCGATCAGCTCCGGCAGATGTCGACGAAGCTCCTCACGCTCGACACTGACGTCCTGTTCGTCAACTTCGGCCGGCGGTAATTCAACCGGCTCGGTCGATTCAAGCATTAATCGCGCAGCCGCGATCGACGATTCTTCGCGTTTTTTATGGATTGCCATAATACTTGTTATTGTAGGCGCTGCCGGTTAAGTCATCAATCATGACCCTCTTCACTCGAAATCTTCGGTGTTGCGGCACCTCCATGGCGTGTTAGACTCATTCAGCGGCTACTCTCGAGTTTGTCCTTTTTATGGCGCAGGTGATTGCGCCTGCGCCACAAAAAGGACAAACTCGAGCTAAGTACATCAGGTTTTAATTATGATTCTAGATCGTTTTCACCCGGCTGTCGCAAGTTGGTTTACAAAGCAATTCTCGTCTCCAACTGAACCACAGACAAAGGCGTGGCCTTCCATCAAGGATCATCGGCACACGCTCATCGCTGCGCCGACCGGATCAGGCAAAACGCTCTCGGCCTTTCTCGCCGCGATCGATGATCTCGTGCGCCAGGGAATTGACGGAACGCTTGAAGACGCCACTCAAGTGATCTATGTCTCGCCGCTCAAAGCGTTAAGCAATGATATTCAGCGCAATCTTCAACAACCGTTGGAAGGAATCCAGGAAGAGCTGCGGGCGGGTGGATTCCCAGAGTTTGAAATTAGAACGTGGGTTCGAACCGGCGACACCCCTTCAACAGAGCGCGCAAAGATGACGCGTCGCCCGCCTCATATCGTTGTCACCACGCCCGAATCGTTCTATTTGCTGCTCACGAGCGAAGGCGGGCGGCGGATGCTCCGGACCACCAAGACGATCATCGTCGATGAAATTCATGCGCTCGTCCGCGACAAGCGAGGCTCCCATCTCGCGCTCTCGATCGAAAGGCTGGAAGCGCTTGTTGAACAACCGCTGGTGCGCATCGGTCTTTCGGCGACACAGCGGCCGATCGAGCAGGTGGCTGCTTTTCTGGTCGGCGCGGCATCGAACAGCGACGTTCCGCGCTCGGGCTGCACGATCATTGACGTCGGCCATACCAGAAAGCTCGATCTTGCTATCGAGCTGCCGCGATCGCCCCTGGAAGCAGTAATGTCGGGCGAGGTCTGGGGTGAAGTCTACGACCGACTGGCAGAGTTGATCTCCGGGCATCGGACCACGTTGGTCTTCGTCAACACTCGGCGGATGGCCGAAAGAGTAGCTCGCCATCTGGCCGAACGCATCGGTGAAGAGAACGTCACGTCACATCACGGCAGCCTCTCGCGCGAACGCCGCTTTACCGCCGAGCAACGTTTAAAAGCCGGCGGATTGAGGGCTTTGGTGGCCACCGCTTCACTTGAACTGGGGATTGATATCGGTTCCGTCAACCTCGTCTGTCAACTAGGTTCCACGCGATCAATCGCGGCCTTGCTGCAACGTGTTGGGCGATCAGGCCACTCGGTCGGCGGATTTCCAAAGGGCAGAGTTTTTCCGCTCAGCCGGGACGAACTAGTCGAATGCGCGGCGTTGATTGACTCTGTCAGACGCGGCGAACTGGACCGTCTGATCATTCCTGAGCGGCCCCTCGATATTCTCGCCCAGCAGATCGTTGCAGCCGTTGCGTGTGAGGAGTGGACTGAAGACGGACTCTTTGACCTGGTGCAAAGGGCCTATCCTTATCGGAATTTGATTCGCGAAGATTTCGATGAAGTCGTTCGCATGCTCGCCGAAGGATTCACCACCCGCCGTGGCCGAAGAAATGCGTATCTGCATCACGATGCGGTCAATCACAGGTTGCGAGCGCGCAAGGGAGCACGTTTGACCGCCTTGACTTCAGGAGGCGCAATTCCCGACACAGCTGATTTTGACGTGATCCTCGATCCGGATGAAATCTTGATTGGAACCGTTAATGAGGACTTTGCCGTCGAAAGTCTGGCCGGTGATATCTTTCAACTCGGCAATACGTCGTGGAGAATCACGCGCGTCGAAAAGGGTCGTGTCCGCGTGACGGACGCCGAAGGCCAGCCACCGACCATTCCTTTCTGGCTGGGCGAAGCTCCGGGAAGAACCGACGAGTTGTCATCAGCGGTCTCTCGGATTCGGACTGAAATAGCCGATAGGATCGGTGATGGGGGTGATCCGTCCCACTGGTTGATAGAGGAGGTCGGACTCGGACCGGCCGACACCGAACAATTGGTTGAATATCTGACGGCTGCAAAGCTGGCGCTGGGAGTCATGCCGAGTCAGCAGACGTTGGTGCTCGAACGTTTTTTTGACGAGACCGGCGGAACCCAGTTGGTGATCCACTCACCTTTTGGCAGCAGACTGAATCGTGCCTGGGGGCTGGCGCTGCGCAAGCGTTTCTGTCGAAAGTTCAATTTCGAATTGCAGGGAGCGGCGACGGAAGATGCCATCATTCTTTCGCTCAGCCAGTCACACAGTTTCCCACTGGCCGATGTCTTCGATTATCTGAAATCCGCGTCTGTTTGCGATCTATTGGTGCAGGCTCTGTTGGATGCTCCGATGTTCACGACGCGATGGCGATGGAATGCCAACAGGTCGCTGGCCATCCCTCGCCGGCGCGGCGGCCGCAAGATCGCACCCCAGCTGCAGCGAATGGAGTCGGAAGATTTGCTGGCCGCCGTCTTTCCCGATCAGGTCGCCTGCGGCGAAAACATTGTCGGCGACCGTGAAATACCGGCTCATCCGCTCGTCGCCCAAACCCTTCGCGATTGCCTGGAAGAGGCCATGGATATTCGCGGGCTCGAAGCGTTGCTCGCCGCCATTGAGAAGGGAGAGAAGAGTCTTGTTGCGCGGGAATTGAGAGAGCCTTCACCTCTCACGCAAGAGATTCTGAATGCGCGCCCATTCGCTTATCTGGATGACGCCCCGCTGGAAGAGCGCCGCACTCAAGCAGTCATGAGCCGCCGGTGGTTGGATCCCGAGACGGCCTCGGATCTGGGCACGCTGGATCAGGCGGCGATCGATCAAGTAACGGAAGAGGCATGGCCCCAGGCCGAAAATGCGGACGAATTGCATGATGTGCTATTGCAGTTGGGATTTATCACCGCCGAGGAAGGACATACAGGGCGGCGACCCCTGCACCGGCGAGATGAGTCTGAGGACGAGCAAGATGGAGAAGGGGCGGGCGAACAGGCGGGCGAAGATTCGTCCAGAGCTGCCTGGGAAGCGTACTTTGCCGAACTGATTGGTCAAAGACGGGCCGCAGTTTTACACGCGCAAGACAGAACATTCTGGGTGGCGGCCGAACGGTTGCCTCACCTCTTAGCGGTCTATCCCGACGCAAAACTGGAGCCTCATATTACGCCCCCGGAAAATATCGCCCGATCGACGGTTTCGCCCGAGGAAGGATTGGTCGAGTTGCTGCGCGGCCGGCTCGAAGCGCTGGGACCGGTGACCGCGGAATCGCTGGCCGAAACGGTTGGGAGGCCGATCTTTGCGGTTGAGGCCGCATTGTTGAGCCTTGAATCGGAAGGCTTTGTCATGCGCGGCCGGTTTACGCCGGGAATTACGCAGACCGAATGGTGTGTCCGGCGGCTATTGGCGAGAATTCATCGCTACACTATCACCAAGTTGCGCAGAGAGATCGAACCGGTCTCGGCGGCCGATTTCATGCGTTTCTTATTGATGTGGCAACGAGTCGCGCCCGGCTATCGCGGAGAAGGACCGGAGAGCCTGGCCGCCGTCGTCGATCAGTTGGAAGGATTTGAGGCTGCCGCCGGATCCTGGGAAGGAGAACTCTTACCCGCCCGAATGGAAGACTATGAGCCGGAATGGTTGGATGCGCTCTGCCTATCGGGCCGTATTGTGTGGGCAAGATTTAGCCCGCCCAAAGGCGTCGTCAAGAGCGGAGGGTCGGGTCCGATTCGTTCCACTCCCATCGCCTTGATCAACAGAAAAAATATGGCGGCCTGGGACTTGGCGTTTCCTCAACCCCGAGTAGATGAGGGCGATGCCGTCGAATCAAGACTGTCATCTTCGGCAAAACAGGTGTATGACCACTTGCTGAGCCACGGCGCCTCATTCTTTACGGACTTTGCAGAGAATACCGGATTGTTGAACGCTCAGGTCGAAGAATCGCTGGCCGAACTGGTCGCCTGCGGTTTGATGACGGCAGATAGTTTTACGGGGCTAAGAGCCCTCTTAACACCTTCCAGCAAACGTTCTTCGAGTAATCAAGCAAAACGCAAAACTCGGGCGGCGATCTTTGGAATGGATAACGCCGGACGTTGGTCACGTGTGTACCGGAGAGGCCAGGGCCTTGACCGTGCCGGCTTTCTTGCCGCGGGGAAGACCGGTGTTGGGTCGCTCTCTTTGATCGGCAATAATGCAGCCGACGCCGATCTCATCGAAAGAATCGCCAGAGTCCTCTTACGGCGTTACGGAGTTATCTTCCGGAGATTGCTGGATCGTGAGGGAATAACATTGCCCTGGCGTGAACTCCTCAGAGTGCTGAGAAGATTAGAGGCACGAGGTGAAATTCGCGGAGGACGATTCGTCGCAGGCTTTGCGGGCGAGCAGTTCGCCCTCAGCGAAGCTGTCAGCACGCTTCGTTCTGTCAGACGTACGCAGCCCGATGGGACACTGGTTTCAGTCAGCGCCGCTGACCCGCTCAATTTGGTCGGAATCATCCTGCCAGGTAACCGCGTTCCGGTCATTCCAACCAATCGAATCTTGTACCGCGATGGAGTCACAATCGCTATTCTCGAAGCAGGACAGGTGCGTTTCCTGACCGAATTGGACAAGACCGCAGAATGGAAGGCGAGGACGGCCTTAATCCGCCGGCCCGTCCCGCCTCAGTTGCGGACTTATCTGGGCCAGTCGGCTTAAATGGTACAGCCTAAGCCCCGATCCCTGATCCATAATTTCAATAAAATTATCAGGGACCGGGGATCAGAGGTCAGTACTCGGTTCAATCCTAAACGCTTTAACGCGCATCCACGTTAGCACCTCTCCGTAACGTTCCGTTATTAGCCGTTAAACTCATCTACCACCTCATCTTAAACTTTCATTTACATGTCATTCATCTTTTCGGCGATTCGTCCCTTCTCTCTAAAGTGCTAGTAATAAAAGCTGTTAAGGGTTAACTTAACAGGTTAAGTAGCTGTAAATGCCCTTTTTTTTCCACCTCCTCAAGTCTAAAGTCAGGATCGCCAAATGACAGGTTGATGAAAATGGGTAAGTTCAAAATACCACGGACATTAAATACCAGGTCGATGGCTTAGCATATCTTTCTCTGAGCTATTTTGAGGAGTACCAACCCCCATCACCGGCTGACAACAGATAGAGATTACCAAGCAAACGGCTTTAGTCGCCAGTTGTTTATATCAGCTGTTTTAGGCGACCTCTATTCATCGAGTTTGTGAGAGATGAATATTTCAACTTGTATTGGCTAGCTTTGCTCATCAACTCCCAGTAGATCACAAGTAGATTACAAAAAGATTCAATTTGCCTTGAAGCGGTACTGCCTGGCTTGCTGGATGGACTCGGGTCTTGCATTTCTTAGGAAATGGACATGAAAGGAGAATGTCTTATGTTAAGCAGAAGAGGGCAGATTGCATTGAGCAGGCTGCTCTGTATTGCAACAGTTGTTCTATTGAGTTGGGGGACAACCGTTATTGTTCAAGCTCAGACGAACACCGTCGGCAGTATCAGCGGGACCGTACGCGATCCGCAAGGTGCCGGCGTTCCTCAAATCGAAGTATTAATTCAAGAGCAGAAGACCGGTTACTCGCGAACAGTCAAGACCGATGAGAATGGGTTCTATTCAGCTCTCAGCCTGCGCACCGGTATATATACGGTGAGCACGTCACCCAAAGGGTTTAAAAAGACGGTCAATCGGGACCTGGAGCTGCACGTTAGTGAAAGTATGGTCGTCAATTTGGCCCTCCAGGTTGGAGACGTGGCAGATACCGTAGTGGTGACCGGCGAAGCAGTTCAGGTCGACACTACCGGCGGTAACGTCAACAGTCTGGTAGCAGAGAAACAGGTCAAGGAACTTCCTCTGAATGGGCGCAACTACGCCGCGCTGGTGACGATGATTCCTGGTGTTTCGCCGGGAATAGGAGGCAATTTCGCCACCCGTGGCACCGGACTCGATTCGCACGTCGATATGGCGGTCAACGGCAATCAATCGAATGCGAACATGTGGACCGTTGACGGCGTCAACAATATGGATGTCGGCTCGAATGCCACGCTCCTGGTCTTTCCATCCATCGATTCTATTCAGGAGTTTCGCGTCGAACGCAACAGTTTCAGCGCGGAATTTGGCCAGGCGCAAGGCGCCGTCATTAATCTGATTACCAAGGGGGGAAGCAATCAGTTTCACGGAGCCGCCTTTGAGTTCCTGCGCAATGATGCAATAAATGCGACCGACTTCTTCCTTAATTCGGCGAATCAACCCAAACAGAAGCTGCGTTACAACAATTTCGGGTTTAACTTCAACGGCCCCATCAAGAAAGATCGAATTTTCTTCTTTTGGTCCGAAGAGTGGCGTCGCGAGGGGCGCGGGACCGTGTTGAACTCCAAGGTTCCGACCGCTCAGGAGAGAGTCGGAGATTTCAGTGGATCGGTCCATACGAATCCAGTTCCGGTCGATCCATACAATTGCCCGATGGTCAACGGGAGCCCGGTCTGTCAACCTTTCCCAGGCAATATCATTCCGGCAAATCGGCTCAGTCCGGCGGGCCTTGCCATCATGAAAATATATCCTCTTCCCAATAATTCATCGGACCCGACAGGGACCAATTGGATTTCCTCACTGCTGGAACCAGTCAAAACCCGTCAAGATTTGATCCGCGGAGATGTCAATCTGACCAGTAAGATGAACCTCATGGTTCGGTTTATCAACGAGGCGTGGACTCGGGATAAGGCGGCGGGCAATTTCTGGGGCGACACTCCGTTCCCAACCCTCAGTTCTGATTGGGACCAGCCCAGCAAGAGTTTCGCCGTCAAACTGACGACTACCGTCAGTTCGTCTGCCGTCAATGATTTCCAGTTCTCACGGGCGGGCAATGATATCTTCGTCACGACGAGTCCCGACGGCGAGGCGCTCAATAAGGACATTGCCTCTAAAATGCCAACGGTCTTCCCGCGCGTCGAGGGAAGCGGACTGCCGACGGTCGGGTGGGGTACGGGCGGATATCCGACACTCTGGCACCAACCGCCGTGGGAAAATCATCAGGATCTGTTCATCTGGAAGGATGATTACTCAAAGGTGGTGGGTGGCCACAGCATCAAAGTCGGCGGCCTCTTCAGCCATAACATTAAGAATGAGCAGCCGAACGGCGCGAGCGGCCTCTATACCATAGAAAATACGACACAGCGAACCGGCAATGCCATCGCAGAACTGCTCCTCAAAGATCTGCCGTTGGCTCACTATACTGAATTCGACCATCAGGAGAACACGCTCGGCCGCTGGCACGACTTCGAGTTCTATGGGAACGACACGTGGAGGGTGAGACCACGCGTGACGTTAACTTTGGGGATGCGGTGGTCGAGGTTTGCGCCGGCATATTCACAGAATGATCGCATCAGTAACTTCTTCCTCAGCCGTTTTGACGGTAAAGATCCGGAGAGCGGTCTGCTTAAGCCCAGTCAGGCCGATCAGCTCGGGCTGGGGCGTTCTCTGGTTAAACCTTACAACAAAGGCTTCCAGCCGCGCATCGGCATTGCCTGGGACATCTCCGGAAACAGCAAGACCGTGCTCCGCCTGGGAGCAGGAAGATACATCAGTCGTTCGCAGGTCATCGAAGACCTTCTCCGGATGGCCAACAACCCTCCCTGGACGGTCACGGTCGATACCGGTCAACAAGGCAGCACTCTTAATCTGGCTGGCTGTCCGACCTGCCGCAGCCTGGACACGATCAACTCCGGGTTGAAGAACGCAGTCGCAAAGACCGATTCGAACACTACTTTAAGAGCCGTCGATCCGAACTTCCGCCCACCCGAGAGCTGGCAGTGGAACCTCACGCTCACTCGCGAAATCATGAAAGATACGGTGGTCGAAGCTTCGTATATCGGCAACTCCGGAACTCACATCTGGCGGCGTGACGTGGCCTACAACGATGTAGTCCCGAGCGCCCGATTGCAAGTTGCTCAGGCCATCCGGAACAATGCCGGAAATGTCAACGATTTAATCAATGCCAATCGCGTCAGGACGGGTCTCGGACCCATCACGAGAAGCGAATCCACGGGCAATTCCAACTACAATGCGTTTCAGGTCTGGGCCAATCGGCGCTTTTCAGACCGGCTGGCTTTCCAGGCGTCATACACCTGGAGCCATGCCATTACGAACGTTCCGCTCCAGTCATACACGATTGCCACGACCGATCCATTCAATTACGGTTTGGATCACGGAGACGGAGACCTCGACCGGCGAAATATGTTCGTCGCCAATGCCGTCTATTCTCTGCCGTCGTTCAAAGGGAAGGGCGCACTGGTCAATCACATCCTGGGGGATTGGCAGCTCAATACAATCATCAGTCTCCTGGACGGAGTGCCGATTGATGTCCAGTCCGGGGCGAATTCTGCCGGAATGGCTACCTCTGGAACTCAACGTCCCGACCTCGTGCCGGGAGTCCCCATCTACCTCAAGAACCCGAGCGATCCGCTTCAGTTCCTCAATCCGGCGGCATTTGCTTTACCGGCTGCCGGGCGATTTGGAACTCTCGGACGCGGAGCGATCCGCGGTCCGGCGATGAAGAACGTTGACTTCTCAATCAACAAGAACTGGAGAGTGCGCGAGCGCTATGGTATACAGTTCCGCGCGGAGATGTTCAACGCCTTCAATACCGTGAATTTTACGACGGTCGATAATTTCTTGAACTTCGAGAGTAACGGGACCCTGGCAGGTTTCGGTAAGCCGACTAACGGAAATTTTGGGCGGATTACTGCAAATAGAGGGCCTCGCGAAATCCAGTTCGGTTTGAAGTTCAATTTCTGATCTCCGCCGGTAAAATTCCAGAAAGAATGCTGATCTAAGGAATTGACGGAATTAGAAATGAGAAGAGAACGCGGAGGACGCGAAAGAGGCGAAGATCGCGAAACTCATCCTGAGTCATTCGCATCGTTCGCATCGTTCGCGCCATTCGCGTTCTCTTTGCCTTTTCTACTACTTCTCTTCACCTTCCAATCTACCGAAGACCCCATCCGGCGCCATTATGAAGCGGCCGAAGCGCACCGGAGAACCGGTAATCTGGTCGCAGCCGAAGCCGAATACACCGCTCTCCTGGCCGAAGGATACACGCGCCTCGGCAAGATCTACTCGGCGCAAAAGACGTACGGACCGGCCGTGAGCGCATTCGAAAATGCCGCGCGCTACCGGCCCGATTCTCAAGAGATCTTGATCGCTCTCGCGATCGCCTACTTCGATGCGGGGCAATACAAGAAAGCTCTCGAACCTTTAGATAAAGCTCTGGCGGACAATCCTCAGAGTATCGGTGCCCGCCACATGCGGGGAAAGACCTATTTCATGCTTGGGGAATTTGCCAAATCCGCAGCCGAGCTTGAAGCGGCGCTCAAGCTCATGCCGAAGGATTATGATATTGCCTATACGCTAGGATTGGCATATCTCAAGCAACATCAGTTGGCGCCGGCGAAGAAGCTCTATGATCGAATGTTGCTCCAGCTCGGCGAGCGGCCGCAGTTACACATTATCTTCGGTCGAGCCTATCGAGAGACGGAATTTTTGTCCGAAGCGATCGATGAGTTTAAACGAGCCATTGCGCTCGATTCGAAATTCCCGCGCGCCCATTACTATCTCGGGCTGACATACCTGCTGAAAGACGGCAGTGCCAGAGTCACTGAGGCCGCCGCTGAGTTTAAGATCGAATTGGCGGCCAATCCGAACGAGTATTTCGCCAATTATTATCTTGGAATTATTCATCTGATGGAGAGGCGGCTGGATCTCGCCGTCAGTTTTCTGGAGAAGGCCTCGCAGCTTCAGGCCAACAGCCCCGATCCTTACTTCCATCTCGGACAGGCATATCAAGCTTTGGATCAGTACGACCGGGCGATCGAGGCGCTCAAAAAGAGCATCGCCCTCAATCCTTCACCAAGTTACAACGGTTATCAGGTAGCTACGGCTCATTACCGCTTGGGCCAGGCTCTTCTCAAGACAGGTCGAACGGAAGAGGGCGAGCAAGAGTTGCGAGTGGCTGCTCAGCTCAAGTCCGAAGGATTCAAGAGCGATGAGTTGAAGACCACGGCTTATCTCAATTCGGCCAACTTGCCCGAGCAAAATAGCAATCCATCAGAGGTCGTTTCGACTGCCGGCATCGTGGCAGAGCCGGATGCGCCGGACAAAAAGACGGCGAGAGAGTTAAAGACTGGCGAAGAATATTATGGGAAAGTCGTCGCCAGCGCCCATAATAATATCGGCCTCTTGAAGGCGCAGCGACAGGATTTTCGTGGAGCGGCGGAGCACTTCGCGGCGGCAGCCAGATGGAATCCGCAACTGGAGGGAGTCAACTTAAACTGGGGATTGGCCTGTTACAAAGGCGAATTGTATCAGCAAGCCATTTCACCGCTAGAGAACGAACTGAAAGTTAACCCGGGCAATCTGGCGGCCAAACAGCTCCTCGGAACGAGTTACTTTATGATCGACAACTATGCTCAGGCCTCCGAATTGTTGACCGATGTCGTCTCCGCCAGGACCAATGACGCCGGTCTCTACTATACGCTCGCGATCTCTCTCATTAAACAGGGCAAACAAGAAGCGGCTAGTCAGATGATTCAGCGGATGATGGCCCTCGGCGGCAATAGTCCGCAACTACACATTCTTCTCGGACAGGCACACTACGAACAGGGCGATACAACCAAAGCGCTCGAAGAGTTAAAATCGGCTCTGGCGTTGGACGGCAAGACCCGATTCGCACATCACTATTCTGGTTTGATCTATCTCAAGCTGGGAAAATTCGAAGAGGCAGCACAGGAATTCGAGAGTGAATTGGCGCTCAACCCAAATGATGTTCAAGCCAAATATCACCTCGGGTTTGTCTCATTCGCCGATCAAAAGATCGAACGCGGGATCAAGCTGATGCGAGAGATCATTCAACAGCGGCCCGATTATGCCGAAGCTCACTATGAATTGGGCAAGGCTTTGCTTCAGCAAGGGCAGATCAAGGAATCGGTCGAAAGACTCGAGACGGCCGCCAGGCTCAAACCAGAAGAATCCTACATCCATTATCAGCTGGGACGAGCTTATCTTGCCGCCGGACGCAAGACGGAAGGCGAAGAACAACTTGGAATCTCCAACCGGCTGAAGGCGAAGGCGCGCGGCCAAACGAACCAGTAACTCTGAGATGCCCAGGCGTCTCACCCATGCAGCTGTTTCTGCTGAGGTGACCGGCTTTGTCATTCAAAAGCACCCTGCTCATCATCCCTTTCGCGATCCTGCTGATTGGGATCTCTTCTGCGAGGTCCGATTATCAGCCGGTGGCGGTTCGCTTCACCGATATCACGGCACAGGCGGGGATCACCTTCCGGCATGTCGCATCGCCTGAAAAGAGGTACCTCGTGGAGTCCATGAGTGGAGGAGTGGCCGTCCTCGATTATGATAACGACGGGTTTCTTGACATTTACCTGGTCAACTCTCTAAGCGTCGATCTGGTGAAATCGGCGGGAAAGACCAAGAGCGCTCTTTACCACAATAACGGCGATGGGACATTCACCGATGTCACAGAGAAGGCCGGTGTCGGCGATGTCGGCTGGGGAATGGGGGCAGCCGTCGGTGACTATGATAATGACGGATTCGATGATCTTTATGTGACCTGCCTGGGTCAAGATCACCTCTTCAAAAACAACGGCAATGGCAAGTTTACCGACGTGACCCAGACGGCCGGCGTGAGCGATCCGCGGTGGTCCACCGGCGCCGCATTCGTCGATTATGACAATGATGGGAAACTGGACCTCATCGTCGTCAATTATGTGGATTACGACCTCAACCACCTTCCTGAGTTTGGCAAAGACAAGACATGTCAATACAAAGGGATCGCCGTGCAATGCGGCCCTCGGGGAATGCGCGGCGCGGGCGACTCGCTCTATCACAACAACGGTGACGGCACATTTACTGAGGTCTCGAAAAAGGCCGGAGTCTCGGATCCGCATGGCTATTTTGGAATGGGCGTCCTCTGCAGTGACTTCGACGATGACGGTCTCGTCGATATTTATGTGGCCAATGATTCGACGCCCAACTACTTCTATCATAATAATGGCGACGGCACATTCAAAGAGATCGGATTCATCTCAGGCACTGCGCTCAGCCAGGATGGAGCGGAGCAAGGGAGCATGGGAGTGGACGCCGGAGATTACGATCACGATGGGCGGTTCGATATTTTCGTGACCAACTTCGTCGATGACTACAACACCCTCTATCACAATGATGGGCGCAACACCTTTACGGACGTTTCATACAAAGCCAATGTCGCTGCCGTCAGCATGCCTTATGTCGGATGGGGGACTAAATTCTTCGACTATGACAGCGATGGTTGGGATGATCTATTTATCGCTAACGGGCATGTCTATCCGCAGTTGGAACATTACCGTCAGCGTAAATTCCTGCATCGCAACAATCGCAATGGAACCTTTACCGAAATAGCGGAGCAGTTCGGCGCACCGCTCATGCAGGAACGAGCCGGCAGAGGCGTCGCATTTGGTGACCTGGATAATGACGGCGACGTTGACATGATCATCAATGACCTGGACGGCCCGCCGCAACTTTTGCGCAATGACGGAGGCAATGCGAATAACGTCATTTTGATCAAGGCGATCGGCGTCAAGAGCAATCGTGACGGCATTGGAGCGCGAATCAAAGTCGTCTCAGGGAATTTGACGCAAATAGGCGAAGTGCGAAGCGGAGGTAGTTATATCTCGCAGAATGATCTGAGGCTGCATTTCGGATTTGAGAAGCGAACGAAGATTGATCAGATCGAGATCCGCTGGCCAAGCGGGGTGATCGACAAGATCACCAATGCGAACATCAACAGAATAATAATAGCCAAAGAAGGCCAAGGAGTCGTTGAACAAAGAGAACTCAAAAGGGCCGTCGCCGCGAATGGCCGCTAGCTGAGTTGCCGGGCAAGCTCCAATCGCCAGTTGGCCCAAAGAGAGAGAAAAAGGCGCGAAATGAGTCGAAAAATCTTGGCTTCTTCGCGCCTTTTTCGTCAGTTCTCCGAGAGGACGATTTCGTGAAGCGCGACCAACGAGATTTTGGTCGGCACATGACTCTCGACTCCCACCTTGAGCAAGACCTGATAAAATTTGGGCGTGGCCCTCTCGCCGGACATCTCCTGCAAGCGATAATTGAGTTCGCCGAGAGTAGTTTTGCCGGTCACAAATTCCGCCGCTGCACCAGTGCTGACGCCCCTTATTCCCTCAAGGATCATGATCGAATTCTTGCGATGGGTCGCCGGTTTGACCGTGACCAGCGCATAATCTTCCAGAATCTGCCCGGTCTTCTCGTTGAACTTAGTCCGATACTCTGACTGTTCCCCTTGTTTGGGGTGACGGTTAAAGATCGTCAGGCGCGGAGTAAAATAGAAATCTTCGTTGGATGGCAGCTTCCCGGACCACTCGTTCGACATGAGACCGCCCAACATCACCAGGTTGTGATCTTTTAGCTCTTCAGCCGAAAGGTTACGGCTCTGTCTCAAGGTGACTGCCAGTCCCTGGCTGCGGAAGAGGTCGGTGATGCGGTGGACTCCGATTGCCTCGCCGACCCCGGTGTAGGATGTCGGCGACAGGTGAATTCTGTATGGAGCCGGGTAATCCGAAGCCTGCTCTTTGAGCAGGTCGCGAAGCTCCTGAGAGCGCTCCGGCGGCAATTCTATCGATTGTTTGAAAAAGACTTCGGGATCCTCGTGATTGACCAGCATGTATGCCGGAGGATTGCTGAGAACCAATATAGTCGGGTCGTTACTATTAAAGAATGGGGTCCAGACCGGTCCGTAAATACCCTGATCAGTAGAGACGAATGCCGCTCGCTGCCGCCGATAGCTGATCAGTGAGATCACTCCTGCCAGGGCTATTACGACCAACCCTGTTCCGATCCAGAGTCTCTGTCTCGGCCTCCTTGCCGGCAGGTCAGACAAGACCAGATCGGGAGTTATCTGAGGAGCTGCCGGTTCGGCTGATTGGACTCCCAATTCCAGAGGGGCAGCGGTGGCGGAGACCATTCGCTTAAAGACCGGCTCATAACTGCCGACCGGAATTTCCAGCCTGATCGGGTCATTTTTTCCCTCGTTCAAATAGTACAGTTCGAGCCGTTTACGCACATCGTGGGCTGCGACCCGGACAATCGGATCCTCCGAGGGACTATAACGGTCACTGCGCTCATAAACCTCGCGACCAATTAAGTGTTCATTGAGTTCGTGGGCGCGCTCATGAAGGTAGTATTCACAAATTGTCTCAACAAATTTACGTTTCTTTGGAGCTTGAGAAAAATGCTTACTGTTTAGAATACGTTCTAATACTTGCCGGACGTCATCAGGAGACATCGGATCGGGGCCTCCGGCCAAGGCCTGATTCTCAGGATTCATGTATGGCATACAGTCCTCCTTGAATGCCTATTTAGTCTACGTCCTTAACCCTTTCCTAACTCTCTTTACCACAATTTGGAATGATAGCCAAATCACTGCCGCGACCTGCTAAGCCTATCGTAAAAAGGGGGTTAACTGTTAACTTGATAGGTTAAGTATCAGTAAAGGGCCTTGTTTGTTAACCTTCCAACGTCTAAGGTTTGCAATGCTAGATCGTCAGCAAACGATAGCAGACCAGGCGGAAGAAGACAAAAGAAGGAAACGGCCAATTGGGAGCCAATTCTAAGAGAATTGGAAAGTCTCTCAATTCTTTTGGCACTCTGGTGAGGCATCCACCTTCAATCTCTATATAATCTGGGATCATTATGCGGATTCAATTGTTGGCTTTGCTAATTCTGATCTTGCCCTGCGCGCTGACCACTGATGCGCAGCAACATCAACCATTGTTTTCTCATCACTTGCTGCCGGTGCCCGCGAAATTGGAGTTTCGTACAGGCCGGCTGGCGATAAAGAGATCCTTAACCGTCGCCGTCAAGGGATATCAGGACGAGCGATTAGTAAACAATATTTGGCGCGCCGTGAAGCGGCTTGAGGGGCGCACGGAGCTGGAATTGCCGCGGATTTTTGAGTCGGACGCGGCGAAAGCGTCGTTGCTGATTGAATGCCAGGGTGCAGGAGCAACAATTCCGTCGCTGGGTGAAGATGAATCTTACACGCTCGAAGTATCGGATACGCAAGCACTGCTCCGGGCGCCGACCGTGGTCGGCGCATTGCGCGGGTTAGAGACATTTCTGCAGCTCCTGGAGAGCGATCGCGAAGGTTATTTCATCCCGGCCGTGAGCATTCAGGACCAGCCGCGCTTTCGTTGGCGCGGGCTGATGATCGATGCGGCCCGCCACTATCAGCCGTTAGAGGTGATCAGGCGCAATCTGGATGCGATGGCGGCGGTCAAACTCAATGTTTTTCACTGGCACTTGACGGATGATCAAGGGTTCCGCGTCGAGAGCAAAAAATATCCGAAGCTCTATTCGATGGGGTCCGACGGACTTTACTATACGCAGGACGAGATTCGCAGTGTCATTGCCTATGCGCGTGAGCGCGGCATTCGCGTGGTGCCGGAGTTCGATATGCCGGGGCATGCCACCAGTTGGGCGGTCGGACATCCGGAACTGGCCAGCGCACCGGGACCATACAAGATCGAGCGTCAGGCGGGAATCTTTGACCCGACATTGGATCCGACGCGCGAGGAAGTCTATCAACTTCTCGACGGCCTCCTGGGGGAGATGGCCGAGCTCTTTCCGGACGAATACATTCACATTGGGGGCGATGAGAATGAAGGAAAGCAGTGGGACCGTAACCCGCAGATTCAGGCTTTCATGAAGAAACAGGGCATCAAGGATAACCACTCGCTGCAAGCCTATTTCACTCTTCGCCTTGTCCGCATCCTCAAAAATCGCGGTAAAAAGGTGATGGGTTGGGATGAGATCCTGCACCCTGATCTGCCCAAAGACATCGTCGTCCATTCGTGGCGCGGTCCCCAATCCCTGGCCGAAGCGGCAAAGAAGGGATACTCCGGCGTCCTTTCGAACGGTTATTATATTGACCTCATGTATCCGGCATCCAAACATTACCTCGTAGATCCGATCCCTGCGGAGAGCACCCTCACCGAGCAACAGGCCGCATTTATCCTCGGCGGCGAGGCGACGATGTGGAGCGAGTATGTCAGTCCTGAGACGATCGATTCGCGCATCTGGCCGCGCACCGCGGCGATTGCCGAACGTCTGTGGTCGCCACGGACGGTCAACGATGTCGATGATATGTATCGACGCCTGGACCGAGTGAGCATTCAGTTGGAAGAACTGGGGCTGACTCACGAAAGGAACACCGCCGTCCTGCTTCGGCGATTGGCCCGCAGCCCGGAGGTTGAGCCGCTCAAGACGCTGATCTCTGTCATCGAGCCGGTCAAACAATATAATCGCGGCAAGATGCATCCGACGACCATGCTCGCTCCGCTGACCAGTCTGGTCGATGCCGCGCGCGCCGACCCGGTCGTGGCTCGGAACTTTGCGGCGATGGCTGATGGTCTGCTCGCCGATGCGCCGCGTTTCCAGAACAACCGCGAAGAACTGCGCCATCTGCTCACATGTTGGCGCGATGTCTGGCCCGCCATGGAAGTGTTGATCGCCCGCTCTGCAATGCTTCGGGAATCAGAACCTTTGGCCAAAGAGTTATCTGAACTTGGTGCCGCGGGGCTTGAAGCGCTCTCCTATCTGTCCTCGGGGACGTCTCCCACCAAGGAATGGCGCGAAGCCAGAATGGCGCTGCTCGCCCGGGCCGCCCGGCCCCGAGCTGCGGTTGAATTCGCGATCATTCCCACCATCCGTCAACTGATTCTGGCGGCCGCCGAAATGTCGCAACTCAAAGCCGAGTCGGCTCAGGAATGGCAGAGGCGAGTCAAGATGATGGCCCGTGAAAATGAGGACAAACGCACCAAGTAAGATAATAGGAGGAAGGTCTATCAAGTCTATCGCAAATTAAAATGAGGTCTCGACGAGGAGATCTGTGAAGAGTAGCTTGACAAATAGTTGCCCTTAGACAATTGTCAGGATCAGTCAAATCCCAACAGAGAACGCGAATTATATGCAACTCACCCTTATTGACTGGATTGTTATTGCTGCCTACTTCCTCTTCAACCTGGGCATCGGCCTCTACTATGCTCGCCGGGCACGGGGCAGCACGTCAGAGTTCTTCCTCTCCGGGCAGAACGTGCCATGGTGGTTGGCGGGGACTTCAATGGTGGCGACGACATTCGCCGCCGATACTCCGCTCGTCGTCACCGGGCTCGTCGCCTCGAACGGTATTGCGGGTAACTGGTTGTGGTGGAATTTCGTCATGAGCGGGATGATGACGGTCTTCCTCTACGCGCGACTGTGGCGGCGGGCCGGTGTCATGACCGATGTCGAGTTCGCCGAGATTCGCTACAGTGGTCGTCCGGCGGCATTCCTGCGCGGGTTCCGCGCGCTCTACCTGGGACTCCCGATCAACTGCATCATCATGGGTTGGGTCAATCTGGCGATGGTCAAGATTCTTGAGGTCACGCTCGGACTTGACCGCAAGATGGCAATCGTTGTTCTGATCGGCATTCTGCTCTTCACCGCTTTTTACACGACGATCTCCGGCCTCTGGGGAGTATTGGTGACCGACCTCTTCCAGTTTGCTTTGAAGATGGGCATGGTCATCGCGCTCGCCATTTTGGCCGTCAATGCCGTCGGAGGGATAGATGCGCTGAGAACGAAGATTACCTTGCTCGACGCGGCCAGCGCTCACACGGGGTCACGGCTCGCCTTCTTTCCCGGCCTCGATTCGGCATGGATGCCGACATCCGCGCTGTTTGTCTATCTGGGCGTGATTTGGTGGGCGAGCTGGTATCCGGGAGCGGAACCTGGCGGCGGCGGATATGTTGCGCAGCGCATCTTTTCAGCCAAAGACGAGCGGCATGGATTGCTGGCGACGCTCTGGTTTAACGTCGCTCACTACGCGGTCAGACCCTGGCCCTGGGTCTTGACGGCGCTGGCTTCGCTCGTCCTCTATCCGGATCTGGCCGATAAAGAGACCGGTTACATTCGGACGCTGATGGATCCCAATGTCTTTCCGACATGGTTGCGCGGCTTTATGCTCGCAGCCTTTGCGGCCGCATACATGTCAACGATCGGAACTCAACTCAATTGGGGCGCCTCCTATATCATCAATGATTTTTATCGCCGCTTCATTGTGCGCGATGGAAAAGAAAAGCACTATGTGATTGCATCCCAGGTGATTACCATCTTCCTCATGATTGTTTCGATCATCGTCACCATGAATCTAGAGTCGATCCGTTATGCCTGGAAGCTGTTGATCGTGACCGGCGCCGGAACTGGCCTGGTGCTACTGCTGCGCTGGTTCTGGTGGCGCGTCAATGCGTGGTCGGAGGTCTCGGCGATGGTCGTGGCCGCCATCGTCTCTCTCTATCTGCAACTGGGGCTCGGTTGGGACAGTGATGACCCCAAGGATTTCGCCAATTTGATGTTGGTGACGGTTGGAATTACGACCGTCGCCTGGATTGCCGTGACATTTCTGACACCGGCTGAGCCTGAAGAAAAACTCATCTCTTTCTACCTCAGAGTTCGTCCAGACGGTCCCGGCTGGAGACATATTGCGCAAAAGATCGGCCTCGGCGTCGAACAGGCCGGCGGCAGCCTCGGAATGCAGTTCTATAACTGGATTCTGGGATGCATTCTGATCTATGGCTCACTTTTTGGCGTGGGCAAGCTTTGCTTCAAAGAATGGCTGTCCGGTCTTGGCTATCTCGCGATCGCAGCGATTGCCGCCATCATCATCTCCAGAAATCTGTCGCGAGCCAACTGGACTGGGCTCAAGACCGATGAGGGAAAAGGGATCGAAGACAAGATCCCGGTCAATCTCTCTGTCCCTCATAGCGGCTGAAAGATCCTCTCCATACACAATCAAATTTGATAGCGCATAAGTTCATGGAGCGTTACTGAAAGCTGATTAATCAGTTATCATCAGTAACGCTCTATCACTCTCGGTGACCGTCCTGCGCCCGAGAAACCGGAACTCTTCTTTAAGCCCCTGACCTCTCTGCAAAATCCGGAGGGCGAGATCGTGATCCCTGCGGGAGCGAAGAACGTACATTATGAGGGCGAATTGGTGATCGTCGTCGCGAAGAAGGCTCAGCGCGTTTCGATCGAACAGGCCGCCGGCTGTAATCCTTGGTTACACCTGCGGCAATGATGTGAGCGAGCGTGACTGGCAGCGCGGCGACCTGCAATGGTGGCGCGCCAAGGGAAGCGATACCTTCGGGCCGCTCGGCCCCGTGATTGCCGTCAACCTCGATTACAAAAAATCGCGCTTGCAAACGCGCATTAACGGCGAGGTAAAACAATCACAGATGCTCAGCGATCTGATTTTCGACGCACCGGCAATTGTGAGCTTTGCCAGCCAGTACGTTACTTTGGAACCGGGTGATGTGATTTATATGGGGACTCCGGGCGCGACAACCGCGATGAAGCCGGGCGACCTTGCCGAAGTCGAAATAGATGGCATCGGCATTCTAAGAAATAAGGTCGTCAGTTAAAACTCAAGATTACTTATTTGTAACAAATGTTGATTGCATGACTCTCGGGAGAAGCGCATCTAATGGCTTGCCCTGGTGGGTTGTGGCGCCCCAAATTACTCTTTGGCTAAACAAGGAGTTACTCGGTAACATCAAGAGATGGGCGAGGGGAAAGAGTGATAAGAATTGAATAACTATCGCGTGCTTTTCTCGATCCTAATGCTTTCGCCAGAAGCTCTTCAAGAATTGGGGGCAAAAGATCTGAAAAACGCTAATTAATTGCCATCTCAAGATCTGATAGTTTCAAAAATTCTGAGATAAATCGCGAACGGCGTAAAGTATGCGAGCTCAGCCGCTTCACTTTTCCATTTCATCGATCCTGGTTTGAAGGCGAAGATTTCCTGCAACCCATCAATCATCTCTTTCGTCATTACCTGGCGGCGGTACTTAGTTACTGGAACTGAGTAAGGGAGCGCCACGACCATGTAAAGAAGTTCCGGCTTTGTCATTAAAATTGAAGCTCAGTCAGGAGTTGGAAAGATATAAATTCAAAATTGCGGCGGACAGGTGAGATTAAAGCCATTGTGAGTTACGGTTCATGGTCTGATACTCGTCATCTGGCGCCGCGCGGCAAGAGGATTGATTTATCGACCTCTTACCAAACTGATTACGATTGGTTCAAGACAAGTACTATTACTTATCAATTGCAGCTTAGATCATATTACGATCGTTATATAATGGTTTGATATCCTATGCGTTACTCGAAAGAACATAAGGCGGAAACCCGTCGAAAAATCTTGAACGCAGCAATGCGATTGTTTCAGGAGCACGGCTATGACGGGATTGGCGTCGATGCAATTATGGCCGAAGTCGGACTGACGGCGGGCGGGTTTTATGCGCACTTCCATTCGAAGGAAGTGCTTTTCACCGAGGCGATGGCTATTGCTCTGGAAGAGAGCAGCGCGCTGCGTCAAGTGAAAGGCCGACCGAGGCCGGGCGGCGGCAACCAGCCACGCCAGCTAAAAAACGGCAAGACGGCCGCCACAGATCCACTGCGGATGCTGATCAGCGATTATCTCAGCCGCAAGCATCGAGATGCGGTTGCCGACGGATGTCCATTGCCGGTGCTGACTCCGGACGTTGCGCGCTCGAGTGAGATCACTCGGGAGTGTTATGAGCAGAAGCTGCGAAACCTGCTGGCCGAGATCGAGGCGGATCTCTCACCCGGATCGCCCCCGCAACGTGACCGGGCATTGGCGATCGTTGCGCAATGCGTCGGCGGACTAATGCTGTCGCGTGCCGTAAAGGACGCAAAGCTCTCCAATCAAATTCTAAGAGCCTGCCGCCGGGCAGCAATAAATATCTGCGAAAAATGAACGAGGGATTTTAGTATTCAGTATTCAGTATTGCAACTGAACACTGAATACTGATTTGCTGAGTGGTCGGCCGATCACCTGCCCTGGGTTTTGAGCCAGTCCAACACATCGGCTATCCGGCCGACTGCCAATCCAATCGACGTATCTGCCGCACCGTAATAGAGCCGTAGTTCGCCGCTCGCCTGATTGACAGTTGCGCCACAGGGAAAGACCACGTCACCGACGTCGCCAACTCGTTCATAGGATCTATCCGGCCCGAAGACCCACTCATCGCCGCGCCGGATGACACGCTCGGGAGCTTCCAGATCCAGTAGCGCCAATCCTAATCGGTACAGACAGCCGGCCGGGGTCATTCTTACTCCGTGATAGATGAGTAGCCAACCTTCGGGCGTTTCGATAGGTTGGGGTGATAATCCGATCTTGTTCGCATCCCACCAGGCTCCGCGTCTCGCTTCAATGAGCACACTGTGATCGCCCCAGTGCTTCAAATCGGGTGAATATGAGAGCCAGATGTTGGCGCGTGATCCCGGAAAACCGGAATATGGACGATGGACCAGGACCCACCTTCCACCGAATCGACGAGGAAAGAGCGCGGCATCTTTATCTTCGGGAGGCATAATCGCGCCCTTGCGCTCAAATTGACGGAAGTCTTTAGTTAATGCGAGCGACACGAGCGGGCCGCTGGTGGAATATGCGGTATAAGTAATAGCGTATTTATCAAGTTCCTCGACCCACGTCAGACGCGGGTCTTCGATGCCCCACATCTCCTCCGGGTATTGCTCCGGATGAGGCATGAGCGTTGGTTGCGGATCGATCTGCCACTTTTCGATGCCATCCTGGCTGCGCACGGCTGTCAGATGCGAGATTCCGCGCCGGTCTTCGACTCTCACCAAAAGCAGCGTCTCGCCACTCGGAAGCAGAGTTGCGCCGGGATTAAAGACACTGTTGGCGGGATAAGGCCAATAGTCACTGGTCAGAATTGGATTGTGCTCATAACGGTGAAAAAGTTCTTTGAAATGTTGGTTCGTCACTGCATGACCCTCCGATCTCCCGATCCATCAAAGTATGAAGCGCTCCTCGCTCCTATTTCGCTGCCACGACGGCAGCACTCCGACCGCCAAGTTTCTTTTCGCCGTGACGCGAAAATGTCAGCAGGCCCAATAAACAGCAGATAATGGTTTCAGCGCCTTGATTTAAACTGATGCCTTGCGGATCGAATCCGTCAGCGCAAGCGCCGGTGCTGAAATCATAGAGTGGCGCTCCAAGTCTGTTCTTACCGAACAGCCATTCGACCGCCGACTGCGCTAGTTGTTGGTAATGTGCTTCTCCCGTAATTTCATAAGCCAGAATACAGGCCTCGACCGTGTATCCGGCCTCAATCGTCTGCTGACCAAAGATGGCTCGCTCACTGCCGCGGCGATACCAACCTTTATTGCCGACGAAGTCGAAATAGCCATTGCGATATGTTTCACTGTTCAAAAAGTCGAGCGATTCCAGGCCGATGGTCTTGTATCGCTCGTTGCCTGTCACCTGATAAGCAAGCAACATCGCCTCAGGCATCTTCGCGTTGGCATAAGTTATCTCATCTCCGAACCACTTCCAATAGCTCAATTGCGGTTTGTCAATGGCGGATTGCGAATCGATCTCTCCCTCGGCTTGGTCCTTAAGTTTGCCCTCAGGCTTGTCCTCAGATTCGCTCTCGGGTTGATTTTGATATAGGCGCGCCAGCTGATCGGCCAGATCGATCAACTTGTGACGGACCGACACCGCTCCATCGTATCTTTGAAGAAAGGCGTGAAGCCCACAGATCGCATAGGCAATTGCGCGTGGATGTTTAAGCTCCAACTCGTTGAGCGAACGTTCAAACATTTCGCGTGCCAGCGCGCGCATCCCCTGGGTGGGACCGAACGCAATGGCCGTTCCCAGTCCCCATAATGCCCGGCCCAGTGTATCTTCGCTGCCGCGTTCATCGATAAACCGTCTTGTATAATCCATGAAGTTGTGAAAATCGCCGTCGGGGAGTTGCGCATATTGGAGGAAGCTGAGGTAACGTGACGCCATTGAAACCGCTGTCTCGTCTTCAACCTGCTGATAATATCGCAGGACCGCGACCAGCGCGCGCGCCTGGTCATCGGTTGAGTAACCGTAACGGCGATCGGGAACGCCATAGGTTGCGTGCTGGATGATGCCGGTATCATCGGTCAATCGAACCAGATGATCGAGCTTAATCTCAGGAAGACTGATGGTCCTCGGTTCTTGCCAACGGACGGGAGAGATCTGCCGATATTTACAAGTAATTCGCTCAAACAGATCGACATATTTTTGACCGACCGCCGGCCAGGTCATCTGGCGGCCGTATTCGTAAGCGCGCTTGCGCATTAAATGTCTTTCAGCTTGCTTGTCGATCAGTTCGATCAGCGTTTGCGCGAGACCGGTCGCATCACCGAAATCGACCAGTCTTCCGCGTCCATCGCTGAGCAATTCTTCGGCGTGGAGATAAGGTGTTGAAACGGTCGCTTTGCCGGCTCCGATCGCATAGGCGAGGGTTCCACTAACAATCTGCTCGCGTGATTGATAGGGCGTAATGTAGATATCACACGCGCCGATGAACTCGCACAACTTCTCTTGCGTCACATAGCGGTCGTGAAAGATGACATGTTCTTCGAGCCCCAGCTCGCGGACGCGCCGTTGCAACCACAAACGATATTCCTCGCCGTCACGCCGCTTGACCTCGGGATGTGTTGCCCCGAGTACGATGTAGACAATTTCCGGATAGCGGCGTACCACGGCGGGCAAGGCCTCAAGCGCCAGCTCGATCCCTTTATTGCGGCTGAGAAGTCCGAATGTGAGTAGCACAAACCGGCCTCCCACCCCAAATTGATCCTTGTAATAGTTCGGATCGACGAATGACACGTCGGGGACGCCATGATGAATCACGCTGATTTTGTTCTCCGAAATGCCATAAGAATTTTTGAGGATCGGAATTGCTTTGCTGTTGAGCACGATCAGATGATCGGACACGTCCGCCAATTTGATCATCGAGTCGAGATAGATGCTCTGAGGATGATCAAGAACCGTATGCAAGGTCGTGGCGACAGGTTTCTTCAAGCGTTTAAGCAATTCCAGAATATAGCTGCCCGCAGTTCCACCGAAGATCCCAAATTCGTGTTGGACACAGACGACATCTGCGCCCGAGAAATTTATGTATTCGGCCGCGAGGCGATAATCGCTCAACTGATTTTGACGGATCTCGAAGACCACCTCTTGCGGATACTGATACTCTTCCGAGGTGTTGATCAGCGCGATGACCGAAGAATGAATATCTTTATTGGTGTTGATCAATGCCTCCCTCAGATCGCTGGTGAATGTGGCAATACCACATTCGCGAGGGGGATAGGTGCCGATCAGACAGATCTTTAATTCATGTTCACGAAGTTCTACAGTGTTTGTCTCTTTCATAACATAATCCACAACTAAGGTTTTTATCGGATAGCCACAAAATAATCTGACGATTATTGGGCAAGTTTCATACCAGAATTGGCCGGCATGGAACGTGAATGACTGGTGTGCTTTATTGGCTGTCAGAATGGCGAGATTCGACAACAATCCGGCTTGGAAGTATCATAATTTTCAGTATTTACTATCAGGCGGGAGCAATGTTCTGGGTCAAGAATGGAGTGAATGATCGCGGATAACTAACTCCTCGCAGAGACGCATCCGCGATCATCCATAGTCATTGAGGGATTAGAGTTATTTGGGGGAATATTGGAGGGAATGAATTGCTGGTTAGGGGGCGATGAAAATCGGCTGGATTAAGATTTGTCCGCCTTAGTCGGCGTCACCGTGATCGACTTAACCGAAGGATTGTCGGCTGTTCCCTCGTATTCACAGCGCACCGAGTCTCCAGGTCCAATCTCAGCCAGGTTGATGGCTTTTCCTCCCTTGTTGATCTTGGTTGATGCATCGATCCGTAAAGTCTTTTCGCCGGTCTTATCATCCTTGATGACAATTTCGCCCTTCGTCGAATCTACGGATACGACCTTGCCTTCCATCGTTTTTCCCAATTGATCATTACTTTGCTGAACAGCGGCTTGAGAGACACTGAAAAGCGCTGCCGTAGCCAGTAATAACGCAGTCAAAGCAAATGAATACTTCTTCATGTTTTTACCTCATTTGTGAATCACCGGCCGGAAAACACCGGTGAGGATACTTCATCAAATCGGAGGACCAGTTTTTGTTTGGCCCTAAACACAACCGCCTCACTGAAACAAACGTATCAGCTTGAGGACGGACGATATTTTCATCCCCACATCAAAACTGACCGAAGGCCACTGACCGAAGAACATCGAGATGGTGATAGGAGCTGATAGAACAAGCGTCTATCGACTTTCTCTTTCTCGGACCAAAGCCGGGTCATTCATTCTAGTTTGATGTGATGTCAACTTCTAATAGTGAAGCAATGATTATGCCGCCTGATACATATGTGTAAGGCTGGAATACAGAATCTGAACTTCTTGTCATTAAGAAGAAGTAACTGCCGACGGCATTTTATTCATTCCGGATCTCATGGCCTGGTCCATAACCTGCTTATTAATGTCTGCATCAGCTGGAGTAAATGAAATGAGGCGGTCCTATGGAATTCTCGCGATTATGTAATTAAGCTGACAGAAGGTTCAATATTTGAATTTTATCGGTTAAATTAGTCGAGTCTTGAAGTTAATTTGGAAATTATTAACCTGTAATACTTACGCACAGTCTGGGATACACTTGTAAAGGATTCAGACGAGGAGAGAGGCCCTGGGGATCGATCAATTGAGAGCACGGAAGCGCAACCAGGGCTCAATGATGTGATGCGAACGATGGCCATCGATTACGGTACGAAATCAATCGGGATTGCAATTTCCGATGAGTTGCAATTGACCGTGCGCCCATTGACGACAATTCGATATAGCCGGAAAAAATATGCGGGAGCGATCACACGCATCTACTCTCTGGTCGAGGAGAATGAAGTTGGACTACTTGTCGTCGGAATGCCTCTAAATATGGATGGAACGCGTGGAGAGACGGCGGTCCGTGTTGAAGGATTTATTACCGACTTGCAAAATCGCCTCTCAATCCCCATTGTTACAGTTGATGAACGGCTGACTTCTTATGAGGCAAATCAAATTTTGCGTGAGATGGGTATGAACGAGCGTGAGCGACGTTTGCGATCCGATGAGTATGCGGCCGTCATAATTTTGCAGGATTACCTTGATGGAAAGGCACGTCAGAGTGAAACTGGGAAAGCCCCATCTCAGTCCTCGCAATAATCAAAAACATGAACTTCGTTCCGCAAATCAGTTCCTGGGTTGTCCGGGGAGTCAGAGTATCTATTATTTTCGCTGTCTTGTCAGTGGTCGTCGCAATCGGGGGATGGTTTTGGCTAAGACACGAGATCAACAGTCCGCACCAGCACGATGCGGCAAAAAAGATTATTACAATTGAGTCTGGAGCGGGTATGAATGCGATTATTGCGCGCCTTGACAGTGAAGGGATCGTCGCCAAGGCGTGGCCGATGCGGATCTGGTTACGGTTCTTCGAGCGTCATCGCCGGTTCAGGGCCGGTGATTATAAATTTAAGTCTCCGATTTCGCCGCTCGAGATCATCAATAAGCTGGAGCGCGGCGATATTGCGACGCGCGAATTCACGATTCCCGAAGGGTACAATCAATTCGACATTACGAACGTGCTTCTGGGATTGCAAGGTTTAAAACAGCCTCCGCCGGAGAGGGCCGAAGAGTTGCTTGATTTGATGCGGGACCCCTCGCCGATTGCTGATCTCGATCCGGCCGCGAAGACGCTTGAGGGGTACCTCTTTCCCGATACTTATGAATATTCAGTCAGTACGACGCGAGAGCAATTGATTGAGGGCATGGTCAAACGGTTCCGTAAGGTCTATACGCCGGAGATGCAAAGGCGCGCCGAAGAGCTAGGCATGACGACGAGAGAGGTGATCACGCTCGCTTCGCTCATCGAAAAAGAGGCAAAGGTTGATAGCGAGCGCGAGCTGATCTCGTCGGTCTTTCATCGCCGATTGAAGATGGGAGCGCCGCTAGCTTGTGATCCGACCTTGATCTATGCCGCATTGATCGAAGGAAAGTATCGGGGCAAGATCTATCGGAGTGATCTCGATCGTGATTCGCCTTACAACACATATAAAAGGGCCGGCTTGCCTCCAGGCCCGATCGCATCGCCGGGTCGCCGTTCGATTGAGGCAGCGCTCAATCCGGCTGAGACCAACTACCTCTACTTTGTAGTCGATGCGACAAAGAATGATGGCTCACACAAGTTTTCGTCCAGCTCGACCGATCACCAAGAGGCGGTGAGGCTCTTGCGTCAGCAGGAGCGCGAACAGAAACGCTGAAATCAGAGAGTTGTGGGAGGTGTCTGATGTTTGAGCGTTATACCGAGAAGGCTCGTCGAGTGGTCTTCTTTGCGCGTTACGAGGCCAGTCAGTTCGGCACGGCGCATATCAAGGCTGAGCATATTTTGCTGGGATTACTACGTGAGGATGAAGAGTTAGTCGCCCGCTTCTTTCGACCATATGCGGCCACCGCCGAATCGATCAGAAAAGAGATCGAGGATCGAACCATTCTGCAGGCCCGCATCGCAACCAACATCAATCTGCCGCTCTCATCAGAAGCTAAAAGAGTGCTGGCCTTCGCCGCGGAAGAATCGGCGCTTCTGGGAGATCGCCATCTCGGTACAGAGCATTTGCTCCTGGGGCTGTTGCGTCAAGAGCGCTCGTTGGCAGCCACTATCCTTTTCCAAATCGGATTGCGGCTCGCCGCAGTCCGCGAGGAGTTATCGAATAATAGAGCCGCCGATGAAGCCCTCACTGAGAAGCAGGGCATTGATCCTTCAGAAGATCATAAAAAGTGGATAGCGCCCGATCAAGGAGCTCAAAAGGGCAGACTCTTTCATCCGCCGGACTATCACGAAAAGTGGATGTGGGAACTGACGGAGGCCTGCATCGAAGAGGGATTATTCACTCTGGAAGATCTGGTAGGCGAATTCACGCGCGTCGCGGCCTTGCGGCAGTTTCGGGCAGATGAAGAGGCGCTGCTACGATTGCTGGCGGCAAAGGGACTTGCCAACTCACGAAATTTGCCCGCCTTTGCCTTTCAACTGCGCGAAGAAAAAAGACTCGCTGAATTCATTGAAAAACTGCGAGAAACAAGCAAGAAGGATGAATGAAGGATGTGGAAGAGAGTTTTTTATAAAAAATAGAATTCCGCCCTTCATCCCTCATTCTTTTTCCCCTCGTTTTTTCCTCGTTCCTAGCCCTTTATCCCTTCTTCCTTCATGGAAGCTACGATCGCCTCGGTATACTCGGTTGTGCTTGCTGTGCCGCCCAAGTCACGTGTGCGGATTTGTTTGTGTGCAAGAGTGTAGATCAATGCGCGCTCGATCAGATCGGCGGCGCTTCGTTCGCCGAAATAGCGCAACATCATGATCGCAGATTGGATGAGGGCCGTCGGATTGGCTATATTTTTACCCGCAATATCGGGCGCGCTTCCATGGACAGCTTCAAAGACCGCGCCCAACTCGCCGATGTTCGCTCCCGGAACAATACCCAGCCCGCCGACTAAACCGGCGCCGAGGTCTGAAATAATATCGCCGTAGAGGTTTTCAAGCAGCAGCACATCAAATTGCTGCGGTTTCATGACGAGCTGCATACAGGCATTATCGACGATCTTGTCATCGGCAATGATCTCGGGGTATTCAGCCGCGATCTTGCGGAAACAGTCGAGGAACAGGCCATCCGATAACTTCATGATGTTGGCCTTATGGATGGCGGTCACTTTCTTGCGCCCCTCGCGGCGTGAGTAATCGAAAGCGAACTTCGCGATTCGGGTTGAAGCCTTCTCGGTGATGATCTTCAAACTCTCGACGACGCCGGGGACGACGACATGTTCGAGTCCTGAGTAGAGGTCTTCCGTGTTCTCTCGGACGACAACCAGATCAAGTTCGCCGAAAGGCGTGACTACGCCTGGCAGGGTTCTGACCGGCCTCAGATTGGCATAGAGGTCGAGCGTCTTGCGCAAGCGGACGTTGACACTCGTAAAACCGGTCCCGACCGGCGTTGTCAGCGGTCCTTTAAGCGCGACGCGATTGCGTTTAATCGATTCGAGGACGGGTTCAGGCAGCGGATCGCCATAGCGCGAGAGGGCTTCCGCCCCGGCGACGAAGCTTTCCCACTCGATCTCTACGCCGGTCGCCTCGATCACACGAACCGTAGCGCCGGTAATCTCTGCTCCGATGCCATCCCCAGGAATAAGCGTGACTTTATGTGACATGATTGAGTTTTGAATTTCGGGTTTTGAGTTTCAAATTTCGAGCTGGAAGGAGCCGAAACTTTAAACTCGAAACTCAAAACTTTCAATGTCTTTTCATATGATATAATTACGTTTCATCAAAATCCGGGAGGGAAGAATCGATGCCAATGCGTGAAGTAATGATCGAGATGGGGTTTTCATCGGCGCACGCGCTACGCGGATATCATGGGAAGTGTGAAAACACGCATGGACACAATTATCGAGTCGAAATATATGTCCGGGGCAAGGAGCTCAATCACATTGGCCTTTTGATCGACTTCAAAGACCTCAAAGCGGCAACCAGGAGAGTAGTCGATTATCTGGATCATAAAAATATTAATGAGCTTCCACCGTTCGATCAAGAACTCAACCCCTCGGCGGAAGAGCTGGCGGGTTTTTTCTTCCATGAAGTCGGGCGGCAGGTTAATGACGAGCGCGTGCAAGTTCACAAAGTGCGCGTCTGGGAGACGGATACATGCGCTGCAACCTATTCAATTGACTGAGCGCCGAGCTTATTTCAATCAGAGGGTGACTGATTAAGGAGTTTAACAATGGAACATAAACACGAAGCACCGGGGAATCCATTTTTATATTTGATCGATTCGTTTTGGGCGAGTCTGCCCGAGAAGACTGCCGATGATCTGGCAACTTTCAAAAAAGATGTGCTTAAAGGGATCAGAAGTGCGGTTGACAGTTGTATCGACGAAGAGTTGATGTGGACCGACCGGCATCTGGAGAATGCGCGCCGAATGCGAGAGCAGTATCGGCACAAGGGCGCCGAAAACAGTCCGCCCAATCCTGCCTGAGAAGAAGTCCTGAGTCTTGAGTCCTCAGTCTTGAGTACTGACGAGCTCAAGATTGGGGCTTAAGAGTCGGGGCCTGATCGATGATTGAATCCATCAAACAATTTGACGCTGCCATTGTTGGCGGTGGTGTCATTGGCTGCGCAATTGCCTGGAAGCTTTCACAGGCCGGAATGAGTGTCGTTGTGCTGGAGCGCGGAGAGGCCGGCCGCGAAGCTTCGCAAGCGGCGGGCGGAATGTTGGCGCCGTTGGCGGAGGCTGACGAAGCCGATGACTTTTTTCATCTCGCGGTGGCAAGCCGCGCGATGTATGCCGATTTCGCGCGCGAGCTGCAAGAGGCGAGCGGCATTGACATTGAATACCGAACAGAAGGCACTCTTTACCTCGCTCTCTCCGAAGGGGATGAAGAAGAGCTTGATCGTCGCTGGCAATGGCAGCACACAGCAGGACTTAACGCAAAAAGGTTGAGTGCCGGTTGCGCGCGGCAGCTCGAACCACATCTCAACGAAAAAATCCGCTTCGCTCTCAAATTCCCCGATGATCATCAGGTTAACAATCGCTTGTTGGTGGCTGCCTTGCTCGACGCCGCGAACCGCTCCGGGGTCCGATTTTTGACCCAGACTGAGGTGACTAAACTCATCGTCGAAACCCGGGCCGGCCGAAAGCTCATCGCCGGCGTCAAAACAACGCACGATGAAATCAAAGCGGGCTGCGTCATTGTTGCCGCCGGCAGCTGGTCAAGTTCACTCGCATTCGATGACGAGCATCCTCTCAATCATTTCAACGTAGAGCCGGTCCGCGGCCAGATGGTTGCGATCGAAATGCAAGGAATGTCGGTGCGACATGTCATCTATTCGCCGCGTGGGTACCTGGTGCCTCGCCTGGGCGGGTTTTTAATTGCGGGCTCGACTACTGAAACAGTTGGTTATGATCGGCGAGTGACGGCTGGCGGAATCGCATCGATCATTGGGCGCGCGGCTGAAATTCTGCCCGGCATCAGCGGGCAGGCGATCATCGAGATGTGGGCTGGGCTGCGTCCACGCGCGACGGATGGCCTGCCGATTCTTGGCATCGATCCTCTTGTTACTGGATTGATCTATGCGACCGGACACTATCGCAATGGTATTCTTCTGACGCCCATTACGGCGCGGGCGATCAGCGAAATGATCGTCAAAGGCGAGAGCCGGATCGATCTCGCGCCATTCAGTGTGGCGCGATTTGCACACCGCCAGGCCGCCGGCTGAGCGCCAAGAACAATCCCACCAGAGTTTTCGCATCGCGAATTTCGCGACTTGAGATCATCGCTTCGATCTCCGCACTGCTCAGCGCCTTGATCTGGTAAATCACCTCTCCGATGTCGAGCGACTGTTCCCGCTTGATCAGCTCGCGCGCAAAAAAGACATGGATCAATTCATCACTCATGCCCGGCATCGCATAGCACTCAAGGACCTTTTCGAGTTGCCCCGCTTGATAACCGGTCTCTTCAAGCAGTTCTCTGGCAGCGCACTGCTCGGGAGTCTCAGCCGGAAGCATCCGCGCATCTTCTTCGCGCCCCTCGAGTGTTCCGGCAGGGAGCTCCCATAAGGCATCATTAGCTGCATAACGGTATTGTTGCATCAAGACAATGTGGTCATCATCGAGAAATGGGACAATCACGCAGATGCCGGGGTGACGCAGAGTTGATCGAATGATCGTCTCTCCGGTCCTGGTGTTCGAAATCTTTTCGCGATTGACCAACCAGCGCAATTCTTCCCCATGGCCGGAACTTCTTATTTCGCGATATTCGGTTTTAACCTCTTGCCATTCAAACTGATGATTCATCCTCGATCTCCTTTCAATGTGGTGCTTCAAGCCGCTGCTTGACACATCCTCTTTCATCCGTCACAATCACGCTTCGTTTAATAATAAGTTCTTTTCAATTTGCAATCGAGTAGAGGCGCGGCTTTCAAAAGTAACTCATCCGAGGGCGCGAAGGCTCAGAGACAATGAGTGAAAGGGATAAGTCGCCGAAACTGACGTGAAACCTCGCAGTCGCGTCGGTTGGCTGTCAGGGCTAAATCCCTGAAGTTGTCATCGTTCATCAAACATCAAATGGTTGGGCGGTGGAGTGCTCTCGGTAACCGCAGTCATAAATTGAGCGTTGAGCCGATGGCTCGGCACTCAACCAAGACCAGGGTTAGCAGACATTCCTCTGCTAACCCTTTTTATTTGTCCTTTTTGTTTAGTTGAAACTGCACCATCGAAATCTTGGGGAAAGTAGGCAATCGTTATGATCGTCATGAAATTTGGCGGCACATCGGTCGAGGATGCAAACGCAATTCGTCGACTCGTCTCAATTGTTCGGACCCAGCTCGATCGTCGCCCGATTGTCACCGTGTCAGCAATGGGCAAGACGACAAATGGTTTGCTGGAATGTGCGTCGTTGGCGGCTAAAGGCGAGATCAAAGATGCTGATCGTCGGCTTGAGGTCATCGCCACGCACCATCTCAACGCTGCAAGCCAATTGGTATTGGCCGAAGAGAAAGATCGGGTCTACGAGGAGTTAGGCAACCGATTTGGGGGCATTCGCGCTCTGCTCAAAGAGATCGAACTGGCGGCTCAAGTCACGCCGCGTCTCTCCGACGCCGTTGTGTCCAATGGGGAACTGCTTTCGTCGCTGATCGTTGCCGCGGCATTTCGCCAGGCCGGGATGAAAGGCGTTTGGGTCGATGTGCGGCCGATGATGCGTACCAATGGCGATTTCATGCGAGCCGCCGTCCAATTTGAGGTCGCAAATCCAGAACTCAAAGCGGGCCTGGCCGCAGCTCTCGCTGATGGAGGGATACCAGTCACCCAGGGGTTCATCGGATCAACCGCCCAAGGTCTTACTACCACGATCGGCCGCGGCGGATCGGACTACTCAGCTTCGATTATCGGCGCCGCACTTGACGCGGACGAGATTCAAATCTGGACCGATGTTGATGGTATTATGACGACGGATCCGCGCGTTATTCCGGAGGCTGCCAAGGTCAAGATCATTTCGCTCGCCGAAGCGTCCGAACTGGCTTACTTTGGCGCGAAGGTCTTACACCCGAGCACATTGCTGCCCGCCATGGCGAAAGATATCCCGGTGCGCGTCTGTAATTCACGCCGGCCCGAGGCTGAAGGGACGGCGATTATGCGAGCTGCTCCGGCATCACGCGCATTGGTGAAAGCTATTGCCTTCAAACGAGGCATCACCATCGTTAACGTCACGTCGGACCGCATGTTGATGGCACACGGTTTTCTCGCGCGGCTCTTTGAGGTCTTCAACCGGTATCAGACTTCAGTCGATATGGTTGCGACTTCAGAGGTCAGCGTTTCAGTGACTCTCGACGATACGCGCCGGCTGAGCGAAATCCTCGCCGATTTACGAGACCTCGGCGAAGTGAGGGTCGAACCTGATCAGGCCCTCATCTGTTTAGTCGGTGAAAACTTAAAGTATACCCCCGGAATCGCGTCGCGGATCTTTTCCAGTATCGTTAATATTAATGTTTCGATGATCTCGCATGGTGCTTCCGCCATCAATGTCAGCTTTATTATTAACGACATTGACGTTGAACAGGCGATCAAATCGCTCCATCGCGAATTCTTTAGCGAGCTTGATGTCGAAACGTTCGAGGCTCCAGTGCTGGCGCAAGCCATGACGTAAGCTCGGAATCGCAGATTGAAATCCCTGCTGAACAAACAACCAAAAACTGAGATGAAGATCGCAATCGTAGGTTACGGCAAGATGGGTCGGATGATCGAGCGCATTGCCGCGGCGCGTGGGCACGAGGTCAATGCTCGCTTCGACATCAATAATAATGTCAACGGCGCCGGATTGACGGGCGAAAATTTGAGAGAGGTGGATGTCGCGATTGAATTCTCGACCCCTGAAACGGTGGTCGAGAATATTTCCCGGCTGATCGCTTTGAAGGTCCCGGTCGTGGTCGGGACGACCGGTTGGTCTCCGCACCTCGATGCGGTCAAACGATTGGTCGAAGAGAAGAGCGGCGCGCTGGTCTATAGCGCGAATTTTTCAATCGGGGTGAACCTTTTTTTCAAGATCGTCAGCGAGGCGGCGGCGCTCTTCGCTTCTTATGATCAATATGATCCGTTCCTTCTTGAGTATCATCATAAATTTAAAAAGGATGTGCCGTCAGGAACGGCATTAGTCATTGCCGGACTACTACGTGAAAGCTATGGCGAGCGTACGCCGGAAGCGGTGGCAGTCCGCGCAGGTCATATACCCGGCATCCATGAAGTCGGTTTTGATTCCGAAGCAGATACTATTACACTCACCCACACTGCACGCAGCCGCGAAGGGTTTGCCGCCGGTGCGGTTTTGGCTGCGGAAAGAATCATCGGCAAACAGGGTGTTTACGAATTTCCCGAACTACTTTTTGGAAAATCGAAATAATCAAAGACGGCTGATCATAGAAGATCCGGCAAAATCAGTCTGTCATCCGTAATCGAAAGGGGACATTATGGCAAATTTAGACCAATTGAAGGGCTGTGGGACCGCGCTGGTGACGCCGTTCAAGCAAGATGAGTCGATTGACGAAGCGGCATTACGGCGTCTGATCGAATTTCAGATTGATGGTGGCGTGGATTTCCTGGTCGCTTGCGGTACAACCGGCGAGAGCGTGACGATGACCGATGACGAACAGGAGCGAGTCGTCGAAATCGCGGTCGAGACGGTAGCCGGACGCATACCTGTGGTGGCCGGCGCCGGCGGCTATAATACTCGTGAAGTCATCGAAAAGACCCACCGGTATTCCAAGCTGGGCGCAGATGCCATCCTGTCGGTTACGCCTTATTACAACAAACCGACGCAGGAGGGGCTCTTCAGGCATTATCGCGCAATCGCAGAAGCGAGCGATTTGCCGATCATTCTTTATAATGTGCCGGGGCGGACAGGGTGCAATCTCGAACCGGCGACAATGGCCCGCCTGGCTCAGTGGAAACCGATAATCGGAATGAAGGAAGCTTCGGGAAATATTGCGCAGATCAGTGAAGGAGCTTCTCTGGTCGATGAATCCTTCAAGATTTTTGCCGGAGATGACAGCGTTGTCTTGCCGGTCGTGGCATTGGGCGGAGTCGGCGTCATTTCCGTCGCCTCGAACTTGTTGCCCCAATTGGTGAGCGATCTCTGTCATGCCAGTATCGAAGGGCGTTTTGATGAAGCGCGTAGATTAAATCGCCAGCTCACGCCGATCTTCAAGGTCCTCTTCATCGAGAGCAACCCGATTCCCATTAAGGCCGCGCTGGCGATGATCGGAATGATTGAAGAGGTCTACCGCCTGCCGATGGCGCCAATGAGCCCAGCCAATCGCTCGCGTCTGGAAGAGGTGCTTGGTGAAGCCGGAGCCTTCACGAAGAAAATGATGAAGGCAGAAGGGTAAAAGATGAGGGATGAAGGGGAACTTTTCTTTGATTTAAAGAGTTTTTCTCCCTCTTCATCCCTCATCCTTCTCTCAGGGCGATCATTACGACCATTGCCAATCCGAGCAAAAGATTGAAAGCCATTAATGTCGTTGACAGTCGATGCAGGTTATTGAATTCAACCCGGCGCTGGTCATCTTTCGAGAGGCGATCGATCCCGCCCGATATTCCGGCTCGCAGCCGATCCAACTTACGTGAGACGACGAGGCCGGAGAAGAGGGCAATTCCCAACATCAAGACCGTGATGAGATAGCGTGTAGTGTCCGCAGCGTTCAGCTCGTGGTTGAAACTCTCGGCCCATCGCATCGCGCCCGCAATCAAAATCACCAGGCCGCAGATATAAGTCACAGGCTGAAACCTTTTCATGATCAGTCCGAAAGTTTTGCCCGCATTTTCGCGTGAAGTCGCAGTTTGAAAAATTGCGGGTGCGGCGATAAAGGCAAGCGCAGCCATTCCACCCACCCAGACTGTGATGGCTATAATTTCAATGATTGATGAAATGATCACCAGGTTACGCACGGGACTCCTTGATTTCTGAGCTCAACGTAAATTCGCAATACTCTATCGTCTGGCTCTCTTTTAGCCAAGTCTCACACACACTGTAGTCTTGCTCACCTTCAGATCGGCCTGGGGTTTTTATAATTTGCGTTCCAGCACTTATAATTTACGAATTGGGATTGCATCAATGCAGAGAGAGGAAAGCTCATGAATATCGGGATCCATCGTTCAATCGGAAATCTTCTGCGCCGTGGCCTGGCTTCGCTCACCATGGCGGCTGTATTTTTGTTCATTATCTGTGGCCTGGCCTATGTTTCGGCTCAGGAGCAGAAGAAAGACCAGAAGCCCGCCACATCGCCGGAAGGGAAATCTATGCCACCAAGTAAAAATGAACTCTTTGAAGGCGAAGTCAACGCGCCCGACTTTCCCACGAACCTCGAGTGGCTCAATACCGAGAAACCGGTCAGCCTGCGCGATCTGCGGGGTAAGATCATCCTGCTCGATTTTTGGACCTACTGCTGCATCAATTGCATGCACGTCATTCCCGATCTCAAAAAGCTCGAAGCAAAATACGCCAATCAACTGGTTGTAATTGGCGTCCATTCGGCGAAGTTTTTGAATGAAAAAGGGACAGACAATATTCGACAAGCGATCTTGCGCTATGAGATTGAACATCCGGTCATCAACGACCGCGATTTTGAGGTGTGGCAAAGCTACGCTACCCACGCGTGGCCAACGTTGGTCTTGATTAATCCCAAAGGTAAAGTTGTCGGTACAATCTCAGGTGAAGGCATCTTTGAACCTTTCGATAATATTATCGGCCAGATGGTGCCTTACTTTCGAGCGCAGGGAATATTGAATGAGAAACCCGTCAGCTTCAAACTCGAAAAATTCTCTGCGCCGCCGAGCCTGCTCAGTTTTCCGGGAAAGGTACTGGCGGACGAGAAAGGCGATCGATTGTTCATTGCCGACTCAAATCATAATCGAATTCTTATCACATCGCTCGACGGCACGGTACGAGATGTGATCGGCGATGGTGCGATCGGCGCCCGTGACGGTTCATTCGCCGAGGCCGAGTTCAATCATCCTCAGGGAATGGCGTTGCAAACCAGCGGGGATAACGAGGCGCTTTACATCTGCGATACCGAGAATCATCTGATTCGCAAAGTCAATTTGAAAGCGCGGACGGTCGAGACATTTGTCGGAACCGGCAAGCAAGCTCAGAAATTCAATGTGGAGGGCAGCGGCGCCAATGTCGCGCTCAATTCGCCCTGGGATGCATTGATCGATAATGAAATGCTGTATGTTGCGATGGCCGGGCCGCATCAGTTGTGGGTCATCGATCTCAAAACGCGCGAAGCGAAACCTTATGCCGGCAGCGGACGTGAGAACCGCGTCGATGGATCATTACGTGATGCGGCGCTGGCACAGCCGAGCGGCATTACCTCCGATGGCAAGAACCTCTTCTTCGCAGACAGCGAGGTGAGCTCAATTCGGGCAGCTTCGCTGCCGCCGGGCAATGCGGTCAATACGGTCGTCGGCAAAGGACTTTTCGATTTCGGCGATGTCGATGGCGTCGGAGACAAAGTGAGATTGCAGCATCCGCTCGGTGTCGTTTATGCGAAAGGCAAGCTTTATGTTGCCGACACCTACAATCACAAAATCAAAGAGATCGATCCGGCAAAGCAAGAGAGCAGAACTTACGCCGGCACACGCGAACGCGGGACGCGCGACGGTGATCGTAAACAGGCGCAATTTAACGAACCGGGCGGCATCACGGCCACATCGCAAGCCTTGATCCTTGCCGATACCAATAATCACCTGATTCGCAAGGTCGAGTTTGAAAGCGGACGCGTCACGACGCTTCAATTAAAGGGCCTCGAGACGTTGACCAAACACGCGGCCCGTAAATTCCGCGGCCGCGTGGTGGAGGCTGAGAAACAAACGATTGCTCCAGGCGCTGGGACGATCTCGCTTTCATTCGCTTTGCCGACCGGCTACAAATACAATCAGGGCGCGCCGTTTTACATCGCTTATCGCACGAGCGACGATAAAGCCGTGAAAATTACGTCACAAGAGAACGCCCAAAGTTTCACTGAGCCTAAGTTCCCATTCGAAATTCCCATTGAATCAATCCAGGGAGGGAGCACGGCGACGATCGACGCCATCATCTATTTCTGTAACGATGAAAAAGATAAGGTCTGCCTCGTCGATAGCGTGCGCGTGAATATTCCCATCGAAGTGAAAGCGGGCGCTCAGAATCGCGCTAAAGTAGAGATTGCGGCCAAAGCTAAAGGAACAAACTGAAGAAGGGTGAAGGATGAGGGATGCATCCCTCATCCTTCGATTCCTCATCCTTCTACCATTCTCCTTCATCCCCCGTTCTGTCCCAGGCGAATTGTTTCAATCGCCAGAGCATGCCGGGTGTCAGGTATCGATTGTCTGAGTATGAGATATTACTGGTAACGTGTTTAACGTTGCGCATGCCGGGGATGACTGTGCTGACGGCTTCGTGACTGAGTACGAAGCGCAGCGCGAGTTCGGCCAGGTTCTCCGCCTCGACCCCAAGCAGCATCTGTAATCTTTCGACTCGATTGAAGACCTTCTGTTTAAGGTCGCCGCGGAAAAACCAGTTCCGAAAATCGTTTTCGGGAAAGACGGTGTCGGGCTTGATGGCGCCGGTCAAACCGCCCTCGTCGAAAGGCACGCGTGCGATGACCCCGATATTCAGTTCGCGACAGAGCGGAAAGAGTTCATTCTCCGGCGCTTGCTCAAAAATATTATAGATCACTTGCACCGTGTCGAAATGGCCTTGCTTGAGGACTTTCAACGCATTCCAGGGTTGATAGTCGTTGATCGAGATGCCGAAGAAACGGATCTTGCCTTCTTCACGTAATTTCATTAAGGCATCAATCCACTCGCTCTCATCGGTCCAATTGTCATGCCACACATGTAATTGCTGGATGTCGATCGTCTCGACACCGAGATTTCGCAGGCTCTGCTCAGTGGATTCGATGATGTAGTCGTAGGTGAAAACTTCTTGTAACGGCACGTCTCGTGCAGGCCATTGCCGGTTTTTAGGAGGGACCTTGGTCGCGATATAGATCTGCTCTGACCGAGAGCGAACCACTTCGCCGACCAATCGTTCGCTATGGCCGTCACCATATGCCAGAGCTGTATCGATAAAATTCAGGCCCTGATCTATCGATAGGTTCAGTGCGCGACTCGCTTCCGCATCATCGCCTCCGGTCCATTGAATACCGCCGATACCCCAGGCCCCATAGCCGATCTCAGAGACCTCGATCCCGGTCCTCCCAAGAGTACGAAATTTCATGCTGGCTCCTCTGCTCTGCAATTTCTGGTTTCTACTTGTTAATGCTACTAATAAAGTGAGATCAATTGCCGCAAGATTTACTCACTATAGAGTTTTGATTGTCAAGACAGAATATTTATGAATACCGCTGTTCTTGCGTGTGATCAAGTTTCAATTTCCGGACGCACTTATCATCTGGTCATTCCACGTGTTATTGTTATAGCTCCTGATCAAGTTACAATAACTCTAAGTCTGCTCCACTTTTCTGAGGTGATATATGAAGATCAATTCCAGCGGCTTCAGACGCCAGGCTGCCGTCAGTACAGTCATCACTATCCTTGGTCTAATCTGCTTGATCCCCGGCATCTTACCGGCATTGAGGTCTAAAGTTAGGGCGGCCAACCTTGCCGGTCCTGTTGCAGAGATCTGGCGGATTGCGCCGCCTCCGCCGAAAATTGCTGATAATGATCGAATTACTGAACTGCGCGCCCGGCGATTAGAAGTGATGAAGCGAATGGGAGACCGCGCCTTGTTGGTTCTTCTCAGCACCGAACCGCGCGTCTATAACAATGATACCGATTACCCCTATCGTCAGGAGAATAATCTCTACTATCTCACCGGAATCAAGCAGGAGGACGCGACGCTCGTCCTGATTCCGGGAGCGAAACGCACGCGCGAGATTCTGTTTGTGCCGCGCCGCAATCCGGCCCAAGAGACCTGGACCGGCCATATGCTGAGCTTCGAAGAAGCGCGTGCCCGGAGCGGAATCGAGGATGTTCGGGATCAAGCATTACTCAAGGGATTTTTATCTTTAATCGCTCCACGTCTTGAACAGCCCCTTGGGGCTGCGAAACTCGAGACGGAATTGTCTGAGCGGTGGACTGATGATTTCCAGACCTTGATCGGAGCGGTGAAGGCCAACGAAGGTGAGATTTTTTTACTGAACCCTTCAGTGCCTAATTCGCGCGAATTCCGGCAAGAACAAGAGTTCGCCAATCGAGTCACGACTGCGTCGGCCGGGTTGATGGTTAAACCCGCTCAACCGATCTTCTCCGAGATGAGATTGCGCAAATCGGCCTGGGAATTGAATCTGATGCAGCATGCTGTCGATATCACAAGCGAAGCTTTTCATCGCGTCTTTGCCGCCGCCGCGCCCGGCATCTATGAATATGAAATTCAGGCGGAGTTTGAATACACCTTTCGACGCCGCAATGCCGACAACTGGGGGTATCCGTGCATCGTCGGCGCGGGAGCGAACGCGACGACTCTGCACTACATCACCAATCAGGATCGGCTCGGTGATGGAAGTTTATTACTCATGGACTGCGCCGCAGAGTACGACCACTACTCGGCAGATATTACGCGCACAATTCCGATCAGCGGCAAGTTCACCAAAGAACAGGCAGAGATTTATCGCATTGTCTATGAGGCCCAACAAGAAGCCATCAAGGTCACGCGCCCGGGCGGGATGGTCAATACGCGGCATGATCCCAATATCTCCCCGGACTCGATCCACGGCCGAGCGACCGAAGTGGTCAAAGACGGCCTGCTCCGGCTCGGGCTCATCACTTCAAAGAGTAATAATGAATACCGCATCTGGTTTATGCATGGCACCAGTCATTGGTTGGGAATGAGTGTCCACGACGTCGGCGATTATTCTAAACCGCTGGCGCCGGGCATGGTGCTGACAGTCGAACCGGGCATCTATATCCGCCCCGATGCGCTCGACGTCTTACCCAAGACGCCCGAAACCGAACGTTTTATCAAGGCTGTGCGGCCGGCCTTCGAGAAATACAAAGGCATTGGCGTTCGCATCGAAGACGATGTGCTCGTGACCGAAAACGGTCCCAAGGTGATGTCCGCCGCTATTCCTTCAAAGCTCGAAGAGCTTGAAACGACGATCGCCAAGCTCAGACAGGAGCTTCGCAAATCCGGCTGGCCGCAGATCGCCGGCAAGTAACCGAGAGTGCGGGGGAGCGGGCATGACCGACAAAATAGTTGATGTGAGCCATGACATCGAAGCGGGCATGATCACATATCCGGGGCTTCCTGCCCCGACCATCGGAGATTATCTGAACCGCGAAGCTTCGCGCGCGATCTATGCCGAAGGCACGACCTTTCAGATTGGACGGATTGAGATGGTCGTCAATACCGGCACCTATCTCGATGCGCCATTTCATCGCTTTGCTGATGGCCCTGATATTGCGGGGCTGGCGCTCGAACGGATCGCTCACCTCAAGGGGCTGGTCATCGATGCGACAAAACGCGCCGGTCGCGCGATCGATCTGGAGAGTTTTGATGGAATGGATTTAGCTGATCGTGCCGTCATTATTCGGACGGGATGGGATGTGCATTGGCGGACGCCAAAGTACGGAGAAGACGCCCCGTTTGTCACACGTCGGGCCGCCGAATTTCTTGTTCAGTCTGCGCCGGCGCTCGTCGGAATCGACTCGATGAACATTGATGATATCCTCGATGGAACACGTCCGGCGCACACGCTCTTGTTGGGCGCCGGAATTCCAATCGTCGAACACCTCTGTCATTTAGGCGAATTGCCGGAGCAGGGCTTCCGTTTTCATTGTGTGCCAGCAAAATTTTGCGGCGTAGGGACTTTCCCGGTGAGAGCTTACGCCGTGATCGGGTGATGATATGTCGATAAAACTTCATCTGCCGGAGACGAGATTTGCGATCGCCAGCATTCCATCTGGATATTACGATGAAGTGGTCGGATGTTTGCGTGAAATCGGAGGTTTTGTCTCGATGACACGCGACAAGGAAGAGATCTCATTGATCGTGGCCGAAGAGATTTGGGAGAAACTGGCGCCGCGTTTTCCCGAGGCGCGGGCACAAGGACAGCGGCGAATGATCCGCTTCGATACCGTGCTGGACTTTTCAGTGGTGGGTTTTATTGCCGAGGTCAGCCGTTCGCTGGCCGACGCCGATATCAGCATTATGAGTCTTTCGACTTACAGTACTGATGCCGTATTCGTCCACGATTCGCGGTTCGATGAGGCTGTTTCCGCGGTCAAACAGGCGCTGGTCACCTTGCGATTCACACATCTCGCTCAACACTAAGAAACAATAACAATCAAGGGAGAGAGCGGACTCAAGATGCAAAAGAGATGCGGGCGAAGAACCACTGGAATTCTTCGCCTGTTTCGTCCCTTGCGCATCTTTGTCCCAATCTTCCTTGTCTCCATTACCTGAATAACATGTCAAAAGAACCCCTCGACTTGGAAGGTCAGCAAAGCAAGGCCGTCTATACCTCGAAAAAGTTGAATCGGACATCGGCGGTCAGCCCTCCGATCTGGCAAACGACGACCTTTAGTGCGGAAGACGCCGAAGAATTCGCTCAGATCGCCATTGCGACGAAACCGGCGGAGTTTTACACGCGCTATGGCAATCCCAACCACGAGATGGTCGAAGCAACGCTCGCCGCGCTTGAAGGTGGGGAATCGGCGCTGGTGACTAGTTCGGGAATGGGCGCGATCTTCGCGGCCGTCGCCGGCATCTTGCAGAGCGGCGACCATCTCATCGCACAATGTAATCACTATGCCGGAGCGACGACTCTCTTCAAAGAGTTTCTGCCTCGCTGGGGAATTGAAACGACCTTTGTCGATCAGACGAGAACGGCCGAATTTGCCGATGCCGTACGTCCCAACACCAAACTGATTTATGTCGAAACGCCCGTCAATCCGCTAATGCAGATTACCGACCTCCGCTTCGTGGTTGAACTGGCCAAAGCGCATGGCTTGACGGCGATCTGCGATAATACTTTCGCTACGCCCATCAATCAGCGTCCATTAGATCTGGGGATCGACGCGGTCGTTCACAGTGCAACGAAATATATCGGCGGACATCACGATGTCACGGCGGGCATTCTGGTTGGCTCGCGAGAGCTGGTTGAGCGAGTTTGGCGGTTCGCGCTGGTTGCAGGCGCGACACTCAGCCCTTTCGACGGATGGTTGTTGCTGCGCGGATTGCGAACTCTGGGATTGAGGGTCGAACGCCACAATCAAAATGGCATGGCTTTGGCCAGATATTTGGAGCAGCATCCTCAAGTCAATCGCGTTTACTATCCTGGTCTCGAATCTCATCCGCAGCACGAGCTGGCAAAATCGCAGATGAGTGGCTTCACCGGAATGCTCAGCGTTGAATTGCGCGGCGGCTATTCGGCGGCTGATCGCTTGATCTCTTCTCTCCGGTTAGCGACGCGAGCCGCCAGCCTCGGCGGTTTTGAAACTCTCGTCGTGCATCCCGCTTCGATGTGGAGCCTGCAACTTTCAGCTGAGCTGAGAGCGGCGACCGGAATTACAGAAGGCCTCGTGCGCATTTCAGTTGGACTCGAAGATGAGACCGATCTCCTGCGCGATTTCGAGCAAGCACTGCAAGAGGCATAAAAAAATAAGGAGAGATTTTTCAATCTCTCCTTGTAAAGGCTAGCTTTGCTGGGATGAAAACTTGGAAGACAATGGTGCAAGAATCCATCTCGCACACGCGCTATAGAAGAGCAAGACTGATGCCACGATTCATCAGTTTAGTATCTAAACGCTATCTGCTTGAAAAGCCCTTGATTTAGCGCTAGACCCCCTCTCCCGACCATACCCAATAGTCCTTAATTTATCCAGAATTTCGTATGCGAGCTTCAATTTTTCGGAGATGCCTTAAGATTATTGGCTGTATGTCCCTGATAAAATGGCCTTAGATCAATCTGACCGTACTACATTATTGTTGCGGAGAGATGATGCGTCGGCACAATTTTGTTGCCTCTAATGTGATCCTTCATGCAGCATTGAGATTACATGCAATCTTTTAAGATTCGATTTGAAGCCAATCCTGAGGTTTGAAATAGGTCCAGGCTTCAGCCTCTGGCGAATTGGGTTGAGGCTGATAATCATAAACCCACCGCGCCAGCGGTGGTAATGACATGAGGATTGATTCGGTTCGTCCGCGCGTCTCCAAGCCGAAAGCTGTGCCGCGATCATAGACCAGATTGAACTCGGCGTAACGGCCGCGCCGGATCAGTTGAAACTCGCGTTCGCGTTCGCTGGAGGCATGATCACGGCGTTTTTCGACGATTGGCAAATAGGCGGGCAGAAATGCCTGGCCCACTTCACGCACAAAAGCGAAGAGTTTTTCCGGGTCGCCTTGCAAGTAATCGAAAAAAATCCCGCCGACGCCGCGCGTCTCGTTGCGATGCTTAATGAAGAAATATTCGTCGCACCATTTTTTGAAACGCTGATAATATTCCGCCTGGTGCTTATCACAGGCTTCTTTCAACGTGTGGTGAAAGTGAACGACATCTTCACGAAATGGATAGTACGGGGTCAAATCCGTGCCGCCGCCGAACCAGCACGCAGCGCCCTTTTCGAGGTAGCGGAAATTGGCATGAACAGTCGGCACATAGGGATTTCTCGGGTGAATGACCAGTGAAACGCCTGTGGCAAAGAACTCTCGTCCTTCAGCATTCTCTATTCCCTCACCGATCTTCTTGGCGAACTCTTCGGGCAACACGCCTTCGACAGCAGAGAAATTCACGCCGCCTTTTTCAAAGACTGCACCCTCTTCTATGACACGCGTTCTCCCGCCGCCGCCGCCCTCGCGTTGCCAGTGGTCCTCACGGAAAACCGCCTTGCCATCGGCTGCTTCAATCGCCTGGCAGATCTCGTCTTGTAATTGGGAGAAAAATTCTTTGGCTTGTTCTTTGATCATTCCGTTGCTCATTGTTAATTTGTCACTCAAATTGTTAAGTTGCGCTACCTGGAGATGACTTCTCCGGGTCCTCCACTATGGAGATGGATAATGATGACGTTTCTTCGTCAAATTCTATAATATCTATCGATGAAAATCTGCTATTCCGATCATTATCAAGTTCATCTTGCGCCGGCTCATCCGTTTCCAATATCGAAATATCGAATGGTGCGTGATCGTCTGTTGGCCGAAGCTTCAATTACTGATCGGGATTTGATCGAGCCCCCATTGGTTGCCGATGAAGAGGTCTTGCTGGTCCACACTCCCGATTACTGGTTCCGTTGCCTGAAGGGAGAGCTGACTCCGCAAGAGGTGAGACGGATCGGATTTCCATGGTCGGAGGAGTTGGTCCGCCGTTCGCGATCGGCAGTTCAGGGGACAATCATGACGGCGAAGAACGCGCTGCGTGATGGAGTAGCGTCCAATTTGGCGGGCGGAACGCACCACGCTTATCCGGATCATGGAGAAGGTTATTGCATGCTCAACGATATCGCGATTGCCACACGAGCGCTGCAACGCGACGGGATGGTCGAACGGGTCGCGGTCATCGATTGCGATGTGCATCAGGGCAATGGGACGGCCGTCATCTTCAAAGATGATCCCCGGGTCTTCACTTTTTCGATGCACGGCGAGAAGAACTTTCCGGCGAGCAAAGAAGAGAGCGATCTGGATCTCAGCCTTCCGAGCGGCACCGGAGACGCACCATATCTGGACGCCTTGCGCGACCACCTTCCCGGAATACTTGATCGTTTTAAACCTGATCTGGTCTTTTTCCAGGCCGGAGTCGATCCATTCGAAGACGACCGCCTGGGCAAATTGAAATTGACGATCGAGGGCTTACGGCGGCGGGATGAGTGCGTCATCTCAAACTGTCGAGACCGCGCTATCCCGATCGCGACGACGATGGGGGGTGGTTATGCCAAAGATCTGAACGACACGGTCGAGGCCCATTGCAATACTGTGCGGGTCGCCTTGAATTACAGTCTCTCACGGCGCATTTGAAAGCCCGGCAACTGTCAGTTCAGTTTCGCCTGTAAACGACGGAACGCTTCGAGTGCCTGCTGATAATTCCGATTCAAATCATACGCCTCTTTGTAGAGATTGGCGGCACGGATCAGATCGCCGAGTTGTTCATAGACGCGCCCTAAATTAAAGCGGGGATAAAAAGGACATTCGTAACGTTTCGCGTCGAAGGCGCGCCTCAACCACGGGATTGCGCCCCGCAGATCGCCCTTTTGAATGAGATATGCGCCGATGTCGTTATAGGGATTACCATAATCGGGATCGACTTCAATCGCCCGCCGGCACTCTTCGATCGCTTCGTCGAGATGACCTTGAAAGCTCTTCGCCCAGCCGCGGAAGGTATAGGCTTCGGCCGTCGGCTGGATTTCAAGCGAGCGAGTATACAGCTCGATCGCTTCTTCAAGCTGACCACGCATCTGGGCTTGGTGCCCACGCTCCCACCATTCCAGAGCTTCTTCGCGCAGGTCGGTGTCAAACAGTTCCTGCTCGAACAACAGATCGTCGGACATCTCTTTCACCCTCTCGCTTTTATCTTTCGTTGTAGTTTGATCCGATAAAATTAACCATCAAGCTGTCATTTATATTGTTCAAGAATCGACCCTTCCGGTCAAATCCGCTGAAAAAAAGGGGGAAATTATTCAAAAATTTTCTTTGCTTCTGGCATAGTGCTTGACAAGTTATACCGTGACGATTAAAATCCTGGACTTTGCGAAGGTGATACTTCGCTGACAGATAGCGCTAGCGGGTCTTGTAAGTGCAGAGAGCTATCTGATTCGACGAGAATAGATCAAGAATAATTTGAGTATTTCCGTCGAAATTATCAAAACAGCGCAAAACGGCGAAGGGGATCAAACCTTACTTGCCGTCACTCGAAAGTGATCTGAGAAGTGATAGTTTTTGCGGTCTGTGCTTCACGCGCTACCGAGTCTGGCACTCGGAAAGTTATGCCTACGAAATATGAGCGGTCATTAGCCACTCAGCGTGGGAATCCCCACACCTTCGGGGAAGAAGTCAGTTGAGAAAGTATTGTGGCGTCGAGATCCCCTCACTGCAGATTTGGCAGTTTGATTTGCAGCTTGAGAGGATTCCCCAATAAGGTTGCCAAAGCGCAACGATCTTAAAATATCACGCCACAGAGAAACTCGGCGATTTGGGACGCCATATCTGCACGCTCTCGCGGACATCCCAAAAATCATCATTGCGTTTTGTTGGAGATGAGTGCCGTCAAGGCACTATGTGAGCATTTAAAATGTCCTCTTGGGGAGGTCTTGGTAAGTTGTTGTCATAATACCTCTCCAGGAATTAGGTTCGACTGTTGAAAATATGCCGACGATCAACCAATTAGTTCGTAAAGGGCGGAAGAGGGTTAAATATAAGACCTCCAGTCCCGCGCTGCAGTCCTGTCCGCAGCGTCGTGGCGTCTGTGTTCAAGTCAAGACTCAAACGCCGAAAAAACCGAATTCGGCCTTGCGCAAGATCGCGCGCGTGCGCCTGGTCAACGGGATTGAAGTCACGTCATACATCCCCGGAATTGGCCATAACCTGCAAGAGCACTCGATCGTTCTGGTGCGCGGAGGACGCGTCAAAGATCTGCCGGGTGTGCGTTATCACATTGTGCGCGGCACGCTTGACTCAGTTGGGGTGGCCAATCGTAAACAGGGCCGCTCAAAGTACGGGGCGAAGCGTCCGAAGGAAGGTGCGGCAGCCGCGGCGAAAGGCGCTAAAGGGGGCAAGAAGTAAGATCGGTTTCAAGTTCAAGCTCGAAATACGAATCTCGCAAGACGAATCTCGCAAGACGAATTGATATGCCAAGAAGAAGAGAAATTCCAAAACGAGAAATACTGCCGGATCCGGTCTATAACAGTCCGCTCGTCGCTAAATTTATCAACACGATGATGTGGGACGGTAAAAAATCGGTCGCGGAAGGGATCATTTACAAAGCGCTCAACAAGATCAAGGAGCGGTCGCAGGAAGACCCGCTCAAGATCTTCAAAAAAGCGATTGAGAATCTGCAACCGAAGGTCGAGGTCAAATCGAAGCGCGTTGGCGGCGCAAACTACCAGGTTCCCGTCGAGGTCAGTGCGACTCGCCGGGTGGCGCTGGCGATGCGCTGGCTCGTCAGCTACGCGCGTGACCGCGGCGAAAAGACGATGATCGATAAACTGGCGGCCGAGATTATGGATGCCGCGGCGAACAAGGGAAATGCCGTTAAAAAACGAGAAGATGTGCACCGAATGGCTGAGGCTAACAAGGCTTTCGCACATTACAGATGGTAATTATTAGTCGATCAGCTCGAGACACCAACAACGGACAGTAATTTAAGGCTGACGTATGAGGACTAGGATAGCCAGTCCACAAAACTTAAACCTCTTACTTTTTGGTTCACATTTATGGCAAGACAAGCACCGTTAAGCAGATTCCGCAATATCGGAATTATGGCCCATATTGATGCCGGTAAGACGACGACGACCGAGCGCATTCTGTTCTACACCGGCGTCTCTTACAAGATCGGCGAAGTTCACGAAGGGACCGCAACCATGGACTGGATGCCGCAAGAGCAGGAGCGCGGCATCACTATTACATCGGCGGCAACGACCTGTTTCTGGAAAAGGAACGGCGAGGAGTACCGCATCAATATCATTGACACTCCCGGACACGTGGATTTCACGATTGAAGTCGAGCGTAGTCTGCGTGTGCTTGACGGCGCGGTCGCGGTCTTTGACGCGGTCGCCGGCGTCCAGCCGCAATCGGAGACGGTCTGGCGTCAGGCCGACAAATACAATGTTCCGCGAATCGCGTTCATCAACAAGATGGATCGTCCGGGCGCCGATTTCGATCATGCGGTCGAGACCATTCGCACCCGGCTGTCGGCCAATCCTGTTTGCGTTCAGATGCCGATCGGCGCGGAAGATCAATTCAAAGGTGTGATCGACCTGATCTTGATGAAGTCGATCATCTGGAGAGACGAGAGCAAGGGGGCGGACTTTGCGGTCGAAGAGATCCCGGCCAATCTGAAAGATGATGCGCTGGCGGCGCGCGAGGCGATGATCGAGGCGATCGCCGATGCGGACGACGAGGTCGCTGAAAAATACCTGGAGGGAGAAGAGATCAGCGAGACATTGATCCGTGCTGCGTTACGCCGCGGGTGTATTGCGATCAAGCTGGTCCCGGTGGTGTGTGGTACTGCGTTCAAGAACAAAGGCGTTCAACCTTTGCTCGATGCAGTGATCGATTACATGCCATCGCCGATTGACATCGCGGCCGTTCGGGGGACCGATAAGAAGGGGGATGAGGTCGAGCGCAAAGCTGACGATAAGGAACCGTTTTCGGCGCTCGTTTTCAAGATTATGGCCGACAAGCATGTTGGCCAACTCTCTTTCACGAGGATTTACTCTGGGACACTCAAATCCGGTTCTTACGTCTACAATTCGACGAAAGACGCCAAGGAGCGGGTCGGCCGCATCCTCAAGATGCATGCCAACAAGCGCGAGGATGTGGACGAGGCATATGCCGGTGAGATCGTGGCGGTCGCGGGACTGAAGAACGTGACGACCGGCGATACGATCTGTCTGGAATCGCACCCGGTGATCCTCGAAGCGATGGAGTTCCCGACTCCGGTGATCTCGCTCGCGATCGAACCCAAGACGCGGCAGGATCAAGAGAAACTCGGGGTTGCCTTGAGCCGGCTCGCCCAGGAAGACCCATCATTCCGCGTCACGACCGATCAAGAGACCAATCAGACGATCATCTCCGGAATGGGTGAATTGCATCTGGAGATCATCGTCGATCGACTCAAGCGCGAATACAACGTCGAGGCCAACGTCGGCAAACCGCAGGTCGCTTATCGCGAGACGATTCGCAAACCGGCGAAGGCCGAGGAGAAGTACGCGCGCCAGACCGGCGGTCGCGGTCAGTACGGTCATGTGGTGCTTGAGATCGAGCCGAACGAGGCGGGGAAAGGGTTCGAGTTCGTCAACAAGATTGTCGGAGGAGTTATTCCCAGGGAGTACATTCCGGCAGTTGAAAAGGGCATTGTCGAGGCGATGGAGGGCGGAATTCTCGCCGGCTATGAGCTGGTTGATATCCGTGTCAGTTTGGTCTTCGGCAGCTATCACGAAGTTGACTCCTCAGAAATGGCATTCAAGATTGCCGGTTCCATTGCTTTCAAGGAGGCCGCGAAGAAGGCCAGTCCGGTACTATTGGAGCCGGTGATGAAGGTCGAAGTTGTGACTCCCGAGGATTATATGGGTTCGGTGACGGGCGATCTGAGCTCGCGTCGCGGACGCATTGAGGGAATGAACTCACGTCCCGGCACTCAGATCATCACCGCCATGGTCCCATTGGCAGAGATGTTCGGTTATGAGACCGACCTGCGTTCGATGACGCAAGGCCGCGCCGCTTCAACCATGCACTTTGCGCGTTATGAGGAGGCGCCGAAGAGCGTGAGCGAAGAAGTCATTGCGAAAGTTCAAGGCGCAACAAAATAATCTCAGAACTCAAATTTGAGATTCGAAATTCTTTTTGTGAAATCGAGGAGCGATAACTAACTATGGCGAAAGAGAAATTTGACCGCAGTAAACCGCACGTCAACGTTGGGACGATCGGGCACGTTGACCACGGGAAGACGACGTTGACGGCCGCCATCACCAAAGTGCTGGCCAAGAAC
>Ga0081539_10000845_pt1 | contig 58627 bp, 66 predicted proteins | sample TabmetS4T2R2_FD_71023 | JGI IMG/M metagenome (GOLD analysis project Ga0081539, IMG submission 71023) | Tabebuia heterophylla rhizosphere microbial communities from the University of Puerto Rico - S4T2R2 | ecosystem: Host-associated > Plants > Roots > Rhizosphere ...
CGAGCCGCAATTTTTCGCCACCTGGGAGGGCTCGGCGTCGGGCCGCGGTACCCGGCCGCTTCGGGTCGATCTCGTGCGCGGGCACGCCGACGGTGTCCAGGTGACCTGGTCGACGGCGGCCCTGTTTCCCGAGGGCCTCTATGCGCGCGCCTGGGGCGTGCGTGGCCCTGAGCTTCGCCTGCGCTACGAGCTTCACTATCCGGGATGGACCCCGGGCTGCGACGGGCAGACCGAGCAGGAGGACGTCTACCGTCTCGCACCCGGGCAGGGGACGCTGACGCGCGTGAGTCGCCAGCAGCACAATGCCTGGCACCGCGAGCTGCACACCGCGGTCGCGCGCTTGTTCACGGCGCTCGCCGAGGGCGATGAGCCGACGCTGTCGACCGTGGTGCCCGATGCGGCGTTGCGCGCGCGCTTGCCGGCCCTGGTGCCGGATCCCGCCTGCGACGCCGCCGACGGCGTACGCGAGACGGTCTCGATCGCGGCCACGACCCCCGATCGTCGCCCGTGGAGCCTGACGTTCCGCCGCGCCGGAGTCCGCTGGCGTCTCGCCGCCGCGGCGCCGGTGTTGCAGTAACGAGCCACACCCATCTCGGCTCGACTGCAGGCCATTGAGCGGAGCCCCGGCCATCTATCGCAGCCCACCCACGGTTGGCACCGGTTGGATTCACGCCGTTGAGCGGAGCCACGGCCATCTATCTCAGCCCACCCACGGTTGGCACCGGTTGGATTCACGCCGTTGAGCGGAGCCACGGCTATCTATCTCAGCCCACCCACGGTTGGCACCAACCTCGCGCTCCGTTTACAATGACGCACCGCGCATGAGCGACCAATCCGGCGACACCGCTCCGATTTCCGACCGTTATGAACCCGCCGCCGTCGAGGCGCGGTGGTATCCGGTCTGGGAAAAGAACGGCTACTTCCGCTACGAGCCGTCATCGAAGAAGAAGTCGTTCTCGATCGTCATGCCGCCGCCGAACGTCACCGGCTCGCTGCACATGGGCCACGCGCTCGACATGACGCTGCAGGACGTGATGACCCGCATGAAACGGATGGATGGGTACAACACGCTCTGGCAACCAGGCACCGATCACGCGGGAATCGCCACGCAGGTCGTCGTCGAGCGTCAGCTGGCCGCCGAGGGCAAGACCAAGGACGAGGTCGGCCGCGAAGAATTCCTGCGTCGCGTGTGGCGGTGGAAGGACGAGTCGGGCGGCGCCATCGTTCACCAGCTCAAGCGCCTGGGCGCTTCGTGCGACTGGTCACGCGAGCGCTTCACGATGGACGCCGGACTCTCCCGCGCCGTGCGCGAAGTGTTCGTGCGGCTGTACAAGGAAAAGCTGATCTATCGCGACGACTACATCGTGAACTGGTGCCCGCGCTGCCAGACCGTGCTATCCGACCTCGAGGTCGAGCGCGAGGAGCGCGACGCGGAGTTCGTCTACATCAAGTACGGCCCGCTCACGCTCGGCACCGTGCGACCGGAGACGAAGCTCGGAGACACCGGTCTCGCCGTGCATCCGAAGGACAAGCGTTACCGGAAGTACGTCGGCAAGACTCTCGACATCCCCTCGGTGGACGGCACCATCCGCGTCAAGGTCGTGGCCGATGCTGCCGTCGACCCGAAGTTCGGCACCGGCGTGATCAAGGTCACCCCCGGCCACGACCCCACGGACTTCGAGATCGGCCGTCGTCACAAGCTACCGATCCGTACGGTCATCGGCTTCGACGGCAAGATGACGGCCGCCGCGGGCAAGTACGCCGGCATGGATCGCTTCGAGACGCGTAAGAAGATCGTCGAGGACATGCAGGCGCTCGGTCTCATCGAGCGCATCGAGCCGTATCGCCATGCCGTCGGTGTGTGCTACCGCTGCAAGACGGTGGTCGAGCCGCTCGTCTCAAAGCAGTGGTACGTCAACGTCAAGCCGCTCGCGCGCAAGGCGGCGTCCGCGGTGCGCACGGGCACGATACGGATCATCCCGCGCAGCTGGACGAAGACCTACAACCACTGGATGAACAACATCCGGCCGTGGTGCATCTCGCGGCAGCTCTGGTGGGGCCACCGGATCCCCGCCTGGTACTGCGAGCGCGACGGCTCTGTCCATGTCTCGGCGACCGATCTCACCGAGTGTCCGAAGTGCAAGGGCCCCGTACGCCAGGATCCCGACGTGCTCGACACGTGGTTCTCATCGGGACTGTGGCCGTTCTCGACGCTCGGCTGGCCGGACAAGACGCCCGAGCTGAAGACCTTCTATCCGACCTCGCTGCTCGTCACCGGGTACGACATCATCTTCTTCTGGGTCGCGCGCATGGCGATGTTCGGCGTGCACGTGATGCGTCAGGTGCCCTTCCGCGACGTCTACATCCACACGCTCGTGCGCGATCCCGAAGGCCAGAAGATGTCGAAGACCAAGGGCAACGTCGTGGACCCACTCCTGCTGATGGACAAGTACGGCACCGACGCCCTGCGTTTCACGATGGCCGGTCTGGCGGCGCCGAGCGTGCGCGACGTGCGGATCACTGAGGACCGCCTCGAGTCCTCGCGCAACTTCGCCAACAAGCTGTGGAACGCGTCGCGCCTCGTGCTCTCGAACCTCGAGGGGTACGACGCGCGCGCCGCGCGCCGCGCCCGGCCGGACCCGGCCGCGCGGTGGATCGCGAGCCGGCTGGCCGCGACCACGATCGAGGTTCGCGCCGCCCTCGCGAGCTATCGCTTCAGCGATGCGACGGCGACGCTCTATCAGTTCGTGTGGAGTGAGCTGTGCGACTGGTACCTCGAGATCGCCAAGCTGGATCTCTACCGCACCGACGACCAAGCGCGCCGCCTGGCCACCCAGCACGCGCTCGTGACGACGCTCGAGGCGACGCTGCGTCTGGTCCATCCGTTCATGCCGTTCATCACCGAAGAGATCTGGCAGCGGCTGCCGCACGAAGGCGACTCGATCATGATCGCGCCGTATCCCACGGCGACGCGCCGTCAGCTCGACGCGGCCGCGGGCCGTGACATGGCGGTCGTCATGGGCGCGGTCACCGCGATCCGCAACATCCGCGGCGAGATGCGCGTGCCACCCGGCGCGACGCTGCTCGTGACCGCGAAGCCCTCTGCGGCGCATACGCCGCTCCTGCGCGAGCACGCGCCGCTCGTGCAATCGCTGGCGCGCGCCACGCTGACCGTCGATCCGCGCGCGAGCCGTCCGCGCAGCTCCGCGCTCGGTGTGGTCGGGGCGACCGAGCTCTACGTGTCGCTGGAGGGCGTGGTCGACCTCGCCGCCGAGCGCCAGCGCCTGGAGAAGGAAATCCGCCGCGCGGAGGAAGCGATCGCCTTCGGCCGCGCCAAGCTCTCGCGTCCGGAGTTCGCGGAGCGCGCGCCGGCCGAGATCGTCGAGAAGGAGCGCGAGAAGGTCGCCGCACAGGAGGCGCTGCGCGACAAGCTGGTGGCGAGCCTCGAATGGGTGGGATGACGATCGTTCACCTGCCGCGTGTGGATTCGACGCAGGGGACGGTGTTCGATCTCGCGGCTCAAGGCGCCGCCGATCGGACGGTCGTGGTCGCCGACTATCAGGCCGCCGGCCGCGGCCGGCGCGGCCGCGCGTGGGACGCCCCGCCGGGCAGCAGCCTGCTCATGTCGCTGCTCGTGCGCCCACGCGGCGTGCCGCCGGAGTGCTGGGGCGGCTACTCGCTGGTGAGTGCGCTCGCCGTGGCGGACGCGCTCGCGCGCACGGTCGAGCTGGGTGCCCGGCTGAAGTGGCCGAACGACGTCCTCGTCGGTGACCGGAAGATCGCCGGCATCCTGCTCGAAAGTCGGATGCCGGCCGCCGGCGGTGGTGCCGCGGCAGGCGGAGGCGTCATTGCGGTCGGCATCGGCGTCAACCTTGCGCAGCGAGCCTTTCCGGCCGGACTGGCCGCGCGCGCGACGTCCGTCTGGCTCGAGACGGGTCGCGAAGTCGAGCGCGACGCCGTGCTCACCGCCACGCTCGAGGCCTTCGATAGCTGGCGCGCGACGCTCGAGCGCGATGGGCTCGGGCCCATCCGCGCACACTGGCTGGACATCGCGGACACCATCGGGCGGCGCGTCTCGGTGGATGGCGTCACCGGTGTCGCGGTGGACCTCGACGTCGACGGAGCGCTCGTGTTGCAGGACGGCGAGCGCCGCCACCGCGTCGTGGCGGGCGAGTTCGGGGTCCTCTGAGGATGCTGCTCGTCGTCGAGGTCGGCAATACGAACACGAAGGTCGGCGTGTACGACGGCGAGCGGCTGCGGGTTTCGTGGCGGCTCACCACGCGCCGCGAGCAGACCGCCGACGAGTACGGGATGTTCATCGAGACGCTGCTGCGCTCTCGCGCGATCGAGGCGCGACAGATCGAAGGCGTCGCGATCTCGAACGTCGTCCCGCCGATCCAGCAGACGCTCGAATGGATGTCGGAGAAGTACTTCAACGTGAGCCCGTTCAACGTGGAGCCCGGTGTGACGACGACGATGCCGCTCGTCGTCGACCATCCGCGTGAGGTCGGCGCCGACCGCGTCATCATGTGCGTGGCCGCCTCGGCGCTGTACGGGCCGCCGCTGATCGTCGTCGACCTCGGTACGACGACACGCTTCGACTGCGTGAGCGCGGCGGGGGAGTTCATCGGCGGCGCGATCGCCCCAGGCATCGCGATCTCCACCGAGGCGCTCGTCGCGCGCGCCGCTCGGCTGTTCCGCGTGGAGCTGATTCGGCCCAAGGAGGCGATCGGGCGCAATACGGTGACGAACATCCAATCGGGCGTGGTGTACGGCTACGCCGGGCTCGTCGATGGCCTCGTGGACCGCATGAAGGCCGAGATGACGGGCAAGCCCAAGGTCGTCGCAACGGGCGGCAACGCCCGCTTGATCGCCGGGGTCGCCCGTTCCATCGATCAGGTGAACGAAGACCTGGGGCTCGAGGGGCTGCGAATTCTGTGGACGCGGGCGCAAGGACGCTGACGCACCGCGTTCCGTTGACTCCCGCGGAGGCCCCCGCTATACTGCCCCCAAATCTAGTGATCGATCGGCCGGGTGCCCCTATATTTGGGATGGGCCCCCGTTAAAACGCCGTCCAGACCAGGAGGACCGACATGGGGATGTGGGTGGGGAGAGGGCGCAAGGCGCGCGCGGCGTACGGCTTCGACGATATCGCGCTCGTCCCGGGCAGTCTCACCGTCAACCCCAATGAAGTGGACATCTCCTGGGAGCTCTGCGGGCATCGCTACGACATCCCGATCATTGCGGCCGCCATGGACGGTGTCGTCGGCCCCAAGCTCGCCGTAGAGATGGGCCGCGTCGGCGGCCTCGCCGTCCTCAACCTCGAGGGCGTGTTCTCGCGCTACGCCAATCCCGAGGAGGTCCTGGACCGGATCGTCTCCGCCAGCCAGGAAGAAGCCACCAAGATCATCCAGTCGATCTACAGCGAGCCCATCAAGGAAGCGCTGATTCACCAGCGCATCCGCGAGATCAAGAAGGGCGGCGGGCCCGCGGTGGTCTCCTCGATCCCGCAGCGTGCCGAGCGCTTCGGCCAGATCGCGCAGGAGGCCGGCGCGGACATCTTCGTGGTGCAGTCGACGGTCACCACCGCGCGTCACGTCGCCACCGAATACACGCCGGTGGATTTCCGCAAGCTGAAGAAGTCGCTCGCCATCCCGCTGGTCATCGGCAACGTCGTGACCTACGAGGCGTGCCTGGAGCTGATGGAAGTCGGTGCGGATGCGCTGCTCATCGGCGTCGGACCGGGCGCGGCGTGCACGAGCCGCGAAGTGCTCGGTCTCGGCGTGCCGCAGGTGACGGCAACCGCGGACGCGGCGGCCGCGCGCGATTTCCACTACAAGCGGACCGGCCGCTACATCCCGGTGATCACCGACGGCGGCATGACCACGGGCGGCGACGTCTGCAAGGCATTCGCCTCGGGCGCCGACGCGGTCATGATCGGCTCGGCGTTCGCGCGCGCCGTCGAGGCGCCGGGACGCGGCTATCACTGGGGTATGGCCACGCCGCACGCGAACCTGCCGCGCGGCACGCGCATTCGCGTCGGCATCGCGGGGTCGCTGGAGCAGATCCTCTTCGGTCCGGCGTTCACCGAAGACGGCACGCTGAACCTGGTCGGGGCCATCCGGACGTGCATGGGCTCGGTCGGCGCGCAGTCGATCCGTGAGCTGCAGCAAACGGAAATCATCATCGCGCCGACCATCAAGACCGAGGGCAAGGTCTTCCAGCAGGCGCAGAAGCTGGGACGTCCGCGGTAGGGTCGCACCGCCGGTGAATCAGATCGTCGTCCTCAATGCGGGTGGGCAGTATTGCCACCTCATCGCCCGACGCATTCGCGAGCTCGGCGTGCACGCAGTCGTCGCCGACGTCACCAAGTCCGCCGCAGAGCTTCGCGACGCGCGCGGGATCATCATCTCCGGCGGTCCCGCGAGCGTCACCGAGGCCGCCAGCCCCTGCGTCGATCGGGCCATCTACGATCTGGGCGTGCCGATTCTCGGCATCTGCTACGGCCATCAGCTGCTCGCCCGCGATTTGGCCGGCCGCGTAGAGCCGGGCATGACGAAGGAGTACGGCCGCGCCGCACTGCACGCGGGTGATGGGCGGCTCTTCCGCGATCTGCCGGCACGAAAGTTCACCGTGTGGATGAGTCACGGCGACACCGTGGTCGATGTGCCGCCGGGCTTTTCGATCACCGGCGAGACCGACGACTGCAAGGTGGCCGCGATGGAAGACGCGGGCCGCCGCGTCTTCGGCCTGCAGTTCCACCCCGAGGTCGTGCACACCGAGCACGGCACCGAGATCTATCGCACGTTCGTCTTCGACATCTGCGGCTGCCGCGCGGACTGGGATCCGCGCGCGCGCGTCGACCACGTGATCGCCGACATCCGGCGCGTCGCGGGCGAGCGCAAGGTCTTCTTCCTCATCAGCGGCGGCGTCGACTCCACGGTGGCGTTCTCGCTGTGCGCCAGAGCGCTCGGCCGCGACCGTGTGCTCGGCCTGTATGTCGACACCGGCTTCATGCGCGAAGGCGACGCCGAGGCGATGCGATATCTGCAGACGACCGTCGGCGACGGCGCGGTCCGTCTCGCCGATCGCCGCGCCGACTTCTTCGGCCGGCTGCGAGGCGTCACGCATCCCGAGGACAAGCGCGCGATCATCGGCGAGACCTTCATCACCGTGCAGGAGGACGAGTTCGCCCGGCTCGGGTTGCGGGACGATGAGTGGATGCTCGGGCAGGGGACGATCTATCCCGACACGATCGAGTCGGGCGGCGCGCGGCACTCCGCCAAGATCAAGACCCACCACAATCGTGTCGCGCGCATCCAGGCGCTCATCGATGCGGGCCGCGTCATCGAGCCGCTCGTGGAGTTCTACAAGGACGAGGTGCGCGTGCTCGGTGAGGAGCTGGGGCTGCCGCACGACGTCGTGTGGCGCCATCCGTTCCCGGGCCCCGGCCTCGCCGTGCGGTGCCTCGCCGCCGACGCGCACGCCGCCGTCGAGCCGGCGACGATTCCGCTGCCGGCCGGCGTCCGAGGCTGGATCGTTCCCGTTCGTACCGTCGGAGTCCAGGGCGACGAGCGGAGCTACGCCCACATGCTCGCGGTGGCCGGCCTCGACGATCTCGAGGCGGCAGGAGCGCTGGCGCGGCGGATCACGAACGAGCACCGCACGATCAACCGCGTCGGAAGCGTCATCTTCCAGCGCGCCGGGGCCGGCTTCGGGAGCCTGGCCATTTATCCGGCGACGCTCACGCCCGAGCGCGTCGCGCTGCTGCGTGCGGCCGACGCGCTGGTGACACGCATCGTCCGCGACGGCTCAGTCTACGACGCGATCTGGCAGATGCCGGTGGCGATGGTGCCGCTGGGCAGCGCCCCGGGCCGCGAGACGATCGTGCTGCGCCCGGTGAATTCCCGCGACGGCATGACCGCCGACTTTGCGCGGCTACCCGCCGCGGTCATCGCGGAGCTGGCGCAGGCCCTCGGCGCGCTCGAGCGCGTAGACGCGGTACTCTACGACGTGACGAACAAGCCGCCCGCAACGATCGAGCTCGAGTAGCCGGCCTCGTGCAGCACGCCGAGTTCGTCCACCTGCACGTTCATTCGGAGTACAGCCTCCTCGACGGCGCCGCGCAGCTCGAGAAGCTCGTCGCGAAGGCCAAGGAGCTGAAGTTCCCCGCCATCGCGCTGACCGATCACGGCAACCTGTTCGGAGGCATCGATTTCTATCTCGCCGCTCAAAAGGCGGGGATCAAGCCAATTCTCGGGTGCGAGCTCTACGTGGCGCCCGGCAAGCACACCGAGCGCGGTGGTCAGGACGGGGGGTACGAGGGCGCCAACCACCTGACCGTCCTCGTGCGCGACCTCAGCGGCTACAAGAACCTCATCAAGCTCGTGTCGAGGGCGTACCTCGAGGGTTTCTACTACAAGCCGCGCGTGGACCGCGACCTGCTGGCCGCGCACGCGGGCGGCCTGCTCGTGCTGTCCGGCTGTCTGAACTCGGAAGTCTCGCGGGCGTTGACGGCGGGCGATGCCGCGAAGGCCAAGCAAACGGCCGGCTGGTACCAGGAGGTCTTCGGACGAGACAACTACTACATGGAGGTCCAGGCGCACGGCATTCCGGAGCAGGCGAGGGTCACCGCCGACACGCTGCAGATCGCGAAGGCGATCGGCGCGCCGGTCGCGGGCACCAACGACTCGCACTATCTGGAGTCCGGCCACGGACGGGCGCACGAGGCGCTGCTCTGCATCCAGACCGGCTCGACGCTCGCCGACCCCAATCGGTGGAAGTTCTCGACCGAGGAGTTCTACGTCAAGTCCGCGGAAGAGATGGCGATGGTGTTCGCGGACATTCCCGAGGCGTGCCGCAACACGCTGGCGGTGGCCGAGCGGTGCAATCTCACGCTGGACTTTGGCCGGTTTCACCTGCCGAAGTACGTCGTTCCCGAGGAGCATACGCTCGAGACGTACCTGCAGCAGCTGGCGCGCGACGGCCTGCGGCGGCGGTACGGGCCGAGCCCGGGTGACGCCGTCGAGGCCCGACTGGCCCACGAGCTCGCCGTCATCGAGAAGATGGGCTTCGCCGGATATTTCCTCGTGGTGTGGGACTTCATCCACTACGCGCGTGAGCACGGCATCGCGGTGGGGCCCGGGCGTGGTTCGTCGGCGGGCTCGCTGGTCGCGTACTGTCTCGGCATCACGAACATCGATCCGCTGCGTTACGGGCTGCTCTTCGAGCGATTCTTGAATCCCGAACGGATCTCGATGCCGGACATGGACATCGACTTCGCCGATGACCGGCGCGACGAGGTCATCCGCTACGTGGCGGAGAAGTACGGCCGGGACCGGGTGGCGCACATCATCACGTTCGGGACGCTCGGCGCCAAGGCCGCCATCCGCGACGTCGGCCGCGTGCTCGGCCTGACGTACACCGAGGTCGACCGCATCGCCAAGCTGGTGCCGAACTTCCCGCTCAACATCACGCTCGACGACGCGTACCAGAAGTCACCGCCGCTGGCCGACATGGTGAAAGGCCAGGAGAGCGTGGCGGAGCTGTGGAGTATCGCGCGGACCCTCGAAGGCTGCACGCGGCACGCCTCCGTCCACGCGTCCGCGGTGGTCATCTCCGATGATCCGCTCGACGAGCACGTGCCGCTGTACAAAGATCCCAAGCGCCCCGAGCTGATCACCGGCTACGCGATGGGACCGATCGAGAAGCTCGGTCTGCTCAAGATGGACTTTCTCGGCCTGCGCACGCTGACCGTGCTCGCGAACACGGCCAAGCTGATCAAGCAGGCGCGGGACGTCGACATCGACTTCGACGCGCTGCCGCTGGACGACGCGAAGACCTATGCGTTGCTCAGCGAGGCCAAGACGTTCGGCGTGTTCCAGCTGGAGTCGTCGGGCATGCGCGAAGCGCTGCGCGGTCTCAAGCCCGAGCGACTCGAAGACGTGATCGCGATGGTCTCGCTCTACCGGCCGGGGCCCATGGATCTCATCCCCGATTTCATCGCGCGCAAGCACGGCCGGGCGAAGATCACGTACGAGCATCCCGCCATGGAAACGTTCACGCGGGAGACGTACGGGATCATGGTGTACCAGGAGCAGATCATGCAGATCGCCTCCGAGATGGCGGGCTTCACCATGGGCGAGGCGGACACCCTGCGCCGCGCGATGGGCAAGAAGGACCGCGATCTCATGGCCAAGCAGCGCGACAAGTTCATCGCGGGCTGCGCCGATCGCGGCACGAGCACGGCGAAAGCCGAGCGCGTGTGGGAGCTCATGGAGAAGTTTGCCGGCTATGGCTTCAATAAATGCCTGGCCGCCGATACGTGGATCGAGATGGCCGACGGCACCCGCAAGCCCATCACGGCCATCCGCGATGGCGACGTGGTGGCCACCAAGGACGGGCCACGCCCCGCCGGCGGCGTGCGACCGAGCGGCGTGCGCCCCGTCGGTCGGCTGACGCTCGCCAACGGCCGAAGCGTTCGCTGCACGCCCGATCATCCGATCTTCACGCAGCGCGGCTGGGTCAACGCCGAGAAGCTGGCGCCCGACGACGCGGTAGCGGTCTTCGACTCGGTCGCCGCCGCCTTCGAGCGCGTGGCGCTGCGGCGCCGCGGCGGCAATGCCGTGCTCGACAAGACGCCGATGACCTGGTCGGCGCCGGTCTCGTACGACCTCGAAACGCGCGAGCCGACGTACGACTTCGAGGTGCCGGGCGCGGAGAGCTTCATCGCCAACGGCATCGCCGTGCACAACTCGCACGCCGGCGCTTACGCGCTCGTCGCCTACCAGACCGCGTACTTCAAGGCCAACTACCCGGTCGAGTTCATGGCCGCGCTGCTGACGTCGGAAATGGGCGACACCGACAAGATCGTGAAGTACATCGAAGAGTGCCGCGCCATGGGCCTCACGGTGTCGCCGCCCGACGTCAACGTCTCCGCCGTGCAGTTCAGCGTGGCCGGCGACACGATTCGCTTCGGCCTGGCCGCCATCAAGAACGTGGGCGAGGCGGCCATGGAGTCGATCCTCGCCACGCGCGCGGGCGAGGGGCCGTTCAAGGCGCTCGACGACTTCTGCGCGCGCGTCGATCTGCGCCTGGTCAACCGGCGCGTGATCGAGTCGCTCGTCAAGGCGGGCGCCTTCGACTCCTTCGGCCTGCCGCGCGCCCACCTCCTCGCGCAGACGGACGGCGCCCTCGAGGCGGGCCAGCGCGTGCAGCGCGATCGCAGCGAGGGCCAGGGCTCGTTCTTCGACGAGCTGCTGCCGCGCGCGGCGGCGCCCGCGCGGCGCGAGCCCACCGAGATCGTCGCCGAATGGCCCGACGACCAGCGGCTCGCCTACGAGAAAGAGGTCCTCGGCTTCTACGTCTCCGGCCATCCGCTCGCGCAGTACGCCGCGGTGATCGAGTCGCTCGGCGTCACCACGTCGGGCGATCTCGCCACGCGCGGGCATGGCGCGCGCGTCACGCTGCTCGGCCATGTGGCGGCGCTGAAAGAGACGGCGACCAAGAGCGGGAACCGCATGGCGTTCGTCACGCTCGAGGACATGGCCGGCGCGGTGGAGGTGACCGTCTTCCCCGAGCCGTTCAAGGCGGCGGCGCCCTATCTGCGCTCACGCGAGCCGCTGGTCGTGCGCGGCCGCGTGGACGACGGCGACAAGGGCCGCGTGATCCTCGCCGAGGACGTGCGACTGCTCGAGCAAGCCTTGGGCGGGGCGGCACGCCCGCGCGCGGCGGGCAACGAGCCCGGCGCGTGCCGCATCCGCGTGGCCGCGAACGGCGACCCCGAAGCCCGGCTCGTGGCGCTGCGCCGTGTGTGCGAGGCGCATCCCGGTGGCGTGCCGGTCTTCGTGCACGTGGTGCTGGGCGGGCAGGAAGTGGTGATCCGCTCGCGCGGCTGCTCGGTCGACGCCACGCCCGACCTCGTCAGCGAAGTCGAGGCGCTGCTGGGGCGAGGCACGCTGACCATCGACTATGCCTGACGGGCTCGATTTCGAGCAGCCGCTTCTCGAGCTCGAGATCCGGATTGCCGCGCTACAGGCGACCGACGACCCCGCGCAGGCCGACGAGATCGCGCGACTTCAAGAACGCCTCGAACGGCAGCGCCAGCGCACGTACGCGGGCCTGACGGCGTGGCAGCGCACGCAGCTCGCGCGGCATCCCAAACGGCCGCACACCCGCGACTGGTGCAAGCTGCTGCTCGAGGACTTCACCGAGCTGCACGGCGACCGTCTCTTCCGCGACGATCCCGCCATCGTCGGCGGGCTCGCGCGCTTCGAGGGACACTCGGTCGTGGTCATCGGCCATCAGAAGGGTCGCGACACGCGTGAGAAGATCGCGCGCAACTTCGGCATGCCGCACCCGGAGGGCTATCGCAAGGCGCTGCGCCTCATGGAGCTGGCGGCGAAGTTCGGCAAACCGATCCTGACGCTCATCGACACACCCGGCGCGTATCCCGGTCTCGGCGCCGAGGAGCGCGGGCAGGCCGAAGCCATCGCGCGCAATCTGCGGCGCATGGCGTCGCTGCCGACGCCGATCGTCGCCGTGGTAACGGGCGAGGGCGGCAGCGGCGGGGCGCTTGCCATCGGCATGGGCAATCGCGTCCTGATGCTCGAGTACGCCGTGTACTCGGTCATCTCGCCGGAAGGCTGCGCCGCGATCCTGTGGGGCGACGCCGGCCGCGCCCCGGAGGCTGCCGAAGCCATGCGCATGACCGCGCCGGAGCTCTTGCGGCTCGGCGTCATCGACGGCATCGTGCCGGAGCCCGTCGGCGGCGCGCATCGCGACTGGGACCGCGCCGCGGCGAGCCTGCGCGCGGCGCTCCGCGAGCAGCTGGCCGAGCTCAAGGGCAAGTCGCGGGAGACGCTGATCGCCGAGCGCTACGATAAGTTCCGTCGCATGGGCGCCTTCGAGGAGGCGTCCGTCCCCGGCAGTCCCCGGTCGGTCTAGCGGCGCAGCAGGGCGATCGCCGCGTCCTCGTCGGTCACGAGGACGTTGAGGAACCGGCCGGCGAGCGCGCCCCGGAGCGCGTCCACCTTCGTCTTCCCGCCCGACACCGCGATCACGTAGCGATCGGCGCGGCGTGACAGCGCCTGCAGCCGCTCGCCCTCCACCGACAGGAGCCGGCGCGACAGCGCGCGCAGCTCGGGCCGGTCGACCACGCGGCCGTCGGCGTCGAACGGTTGGTAGTTGATCTCGCCCACCACGCCGAGCTGGCGCAGGCGCTTGACGCTGACGCCGTACGACTCGGCCAGCGAGCAGAAGCCCGGTGTCTGCTCGGCGATCACGCCGACGCCGACGAGCGCGATGTCGACGTCCTGCGCCGCGTCGTAGATGGAGCGCACCTCGGGATCGCGCAGCAGGCGCAGGCGTTCGCGCTCGATCTCCTTGAGCGAGAGCAGGTGCTGCACGGGCAGGGCATACGCGCGCACGTGTGGACGGTACTTCGCCGCCATCATGCCGACGAGCGTGTTGGAGAAGATGTCGACGAGCTTGAGCGTGCTCTCGCCCGACAGCGGATAGAGCGTCAGGTCGCGCAGCCGCCGGTCGCGCAGCGAATGGATCGTGTGATAGAGCGTCAAGCCGCACGACAGGCCGATGCGCATGCCGTTCGCGGCGACTTTCTCGAAGTATGCCGCCGCCGCCAGGCCGAGCTCGGCGCGCAGATCGCCGCGGCCGCCCGAGGCGACCACCACCGCTTCGCGCAAACCGTACGTCTGGACGAGCCCGGACTCGAGCTCCTCGGTGCGCGGCAAATCGAGCTCGACGCGCACGAGCCCCTCGTCCATCGCGCGCTTGAGCAGGCGCGACACGGTGGCGGCGGAAACGCCGAGCGCGACGGCGATGTCCTTCTGGCTGCGCCCTTGCTTGTAGTACAGCTCGAGGCACTGGACCATCTGCCGGACTTCGCGCGAGGGCTGAGAAATTAATTTCATCATCGTCAAGTTCTTGCTTGACGGGCCAAGTCTACCTCGTTATCCTTCCGACCGACAGGGAATTCCCGGTCCCGCCATACCGCCACAGGAGGCTCACTCATGGCCGCACGACGCTACGGCGATGCCCAGCCGGTCGCGATGGACGCCTATCATCAATCCCGGAACGAGCTCGACGGCTTGCCCGTCACCGTCGCGGAAAAGATCCCGGTCACGAACACGCCGAACATCTTTTCTTACCGCGCGTACGTCTTCGCGAAGAATCCGGCGCTCGTGCGGCGCTTCATCAAGGCCACCAAGGCCGACGTGGGCGGCGTGGGCGGTCACGTGGTGGCCGCCGACGAGGTCAAATCGGTCATCGCCAAATTCGTGCTCGACAACAACGGCTACCGCGGCGAGCCGATCTTCACCTCGCTCATCGTCACGCATACCGGCGACGACTGCGCGGTCACCGGCATCATGGCGGAGTCCGTCGACATGTCCGTCGTCGACGAGCTGATGTGGGACGCGCTGCAGGAGGGCGCGACCAAGGCCGCGGAGCTCGGCCTGTACGGTCCGGGGCAGGACCTCGTCGCCGACGCCTTCACGGGCAACCTGCGCGGCGCGGGCCCGGCCACGGTGGCGCTGCCGTTCCCCGTGCGCAAGGACAACCCCTCGCAGACGGTGCTCGTGTCCTTTGCCGACAAGACGGAGCCGATGGCCTTCAACCACTACGCGACCGGCGCCTATATGCTGCCGCGGTTCAATACCGGGCTCATCATCGCGGCGTCGAAGATGAAGCGCGGCTACGTGTTCGAGATCGTCGACCTCGACACCAAGGCCCAGGCCATCGAGGCGGGCGCGCACCCGCGCGATCCCAAGGCGCTCGACGGCAAGATGGAGGAGCTCGCGAAGGGCCTGCAGGAGAAGGTCATCACGCTGCGCGCCCCCGAGGACCTCTACGACATCGAGGGGCTCACGCGCTCCTCGCGCTTCGTCATCGCGCGCATCTGGAGCCGCAACGAAAAGGGCGAGCGCGACCAGCTCGGCTACGTGTGCTCCGCCGAGCGGCTGCACAACATCAAGACCAAGAAGGGTTTCACGTACGGCGGCAAAGACGATCCGGTCCTGCTCGCCTTCGCGCAGGGCGACTGGCCGGCACCGGGTGAGATCACCTCGCCGTGGGCGACCGCGCCGATGGTCGCCGGCGACTGCCGCGGCAGTCACAACCTGCACATCCTGCCGATGCCCATCAATTCGCAGACGTCGTACTGGTCGGGGCCGATCCTCTCGGCGGTCACGCTGTCCTGCAACATCCACACGGGCCGCATCGGCGCCATCTCCGATCAGTTCGCGCTCGGTACCCCGTGGGACGAGGTGCGGCGCACGGCGTCGCAGCTCGCGATCCAGTTCCGGCACGCGCACGGCGTGAAGCAACCGGCGACGCTGCACGAGGACGAGCTCGAGTACCAGGAGGGCTGGAAGGAGCGCCGCGCGCGCCTCGAGCGGCAGTTCGAGGTGAAGCCGCCGCTGAGCTTCACGGACAACGGCGCCAATGGGCACGGCACCGCCAAGCCGGCGGCCGCAGGCGCGCGCGGCACCGGCCGCCCGGAAGAGATCGACTAGAGACGCGGACGGCGACTCACCGCGCCGCCGAGTGACGTACGGAGGGGGCCCCGCGGCCCCCTTCGTGGTCTCCGCGGGGGTCGCGCGGCTCCGCGCTCCCGCCTTGTTGCACGCCGCGTGCGTTCGTCCGACCCCGCGGAGTTTGACTTGGGTTGGAGCGGGTGCTACGGTTCAAGCCAGCGTCGCACAAAGGATTTCCGACGCCGCGCATGGCGAAGCTACACGTCATTACCTACGGCTGTCAGATGAACGAATACGACTCGGAGCGGGTCGCGGGCCTGCTGCGTGAGCATCGCTACGAGCTCACCGACAGCGAGCACGAGGCGGACCTCATTCTCGTCAACACCTGCGCGATCCGCGAAAAGGCCGAGGACAAGGTGTTCTCCAAGCTCGGCGAGCTGCGCGCGCTCAAGGCGCGCAAGCCGAGCCTCGTCCTGGGCGTCATGGGTTGCATGGCGCAGCTGCAGCAGGGCACCGTGCAGCGCCGCGCGCCGCACGTCGATCTCGTCTTCGGCTCCGCGGCGGTTTCGCGCGTGGGCGAGCTGGTCGAGCGCGCGCGGACCGAGCGCCGCCACGTGCTGGAAACGGGTGAGGCGCCTCTCGTGAAGGTCACCGCGCGGCCGCCGTCGGCCGATCGCGTGCGCGCCTACGTCACCGTGATGGAGGGCTGCGAGAAGCACTGCACGTTCTGCGTCGTGCCGCGCACGCGCGGGCGCGAGCGCAGCCACCCACCGGAGGCCATCGTGGCCGAGGTGCGCGGGCTCGTGGCCGAGGGCTGCCGCGAGGTCACGCTGCTCGGCCAGACCGTGAACGCCTACGGCCGCGATCTCACGCCGCCCACCGATCTGCCCGAGCTGCTGAGCCGCGTGAACGACGTCGAGGGCCTGGCGCGCATCCGCTTCACCACCTCGAATCCCTACAACCTCACGCCGCGGATGATCGCGGCCATGCGCGACGTGCCGAAGGTATGCGAGTGGTTCCACCTGCCGCTGCAGTCGGGCAGCGACCGCGTGCTCGAGCGCATGAATCGCGGCTACACGCGCGCCCGCTACCTCGAGCTCGTCGCCGCGCTCCGCGACGCCGTGCCGGACATCGCGCTGTCGACCGATCTCATCGTCGGCTTCCCCGGCGAGACGGAGGACGACTTCGAGGCGACGCTGTCCATCGTGGAGCAGATCGGCTACGACAACGTCTTCGCCTTCCGCTACTCGCGCCGGCCGGGCACGCCGGCCGCGGCCATGGCGGAGCAGGTACCCGACGCCGTCAAGGCGGAGCGCAATCGGCGACTGCTCGACGTCGTGCAGCGGGTGGGCGCCGCGCGTGCGGCGCGGCTGGCGGGGCAGGTGGTGGAGGTGCTCGTCGATGGCGTGTCCCGCCGCAATGCGGGGGAGCTCTCGGGCCGCACACGCTGCAACCGTGTCGTGAACTTCGACGGCCTCGGCCGGGTCGGCGTGGGCGATGTCGTCCACGCCCGGGTGACCGAGGTGCTGCCGCACAGCCTGCGGGCCGCGCTCCAGCCGGCACCCGAGGAGGCCGTATGCTCGTCGAGATGAAAGTGCGCGGTCTCGCGCTCGATCCCGTCTCGAACATGCCGATCATCATCCTGCGCGACGAGGACGACAAGCGCTCGCTGCCAATCTGGGTCGGCATCTTCGAGGCCAACGCCATCGCGCTCGAGCTCGAGAAGATCCCCACGCCGCGGCCCATGACGCACGACCTGATCAAGAACATCCTCGAGTCGCTCGAGGCCCAGGTGCTCAAGATCGTCGTGACGGATCTCAAGGACAACACCTTCTTCGCCGTCCTGCATCTCAAGCTCGGCGAGACGGAATACACCGTCGACTCGCGTCCCTCGGACGCCATCGCCCTGGCCCTGCGCGTGGCGGCGCCGATCTTCGTCGAAGAGGAGGTCTTCCCCAAGGCGGGCAAGATGGAAGTCGCCAAGGAGGCGGCCGAGCCGGTGAAGACAGACGATCCGGAGCAGCTGCGCGAGTGGCTGCAGAACATCAAACCGGAGGACTTCGAGAAGTACAACAAGGCGTGACCGCCGCCATGCGTGTCGCGCTCTACACGAACAACTATGTCCCGTTCTGCGGCGGCGTGACCGTCTCGGTCGAGACGCTGCGCCGCGGCCTCGAGGCACGCGGCCACGAGGCCTGGGTGCTCGCCCCCCGCTTTCCGGGCGCGGTCGCCGATCCGCCCCGCGTGCTGCGCTATCCCTCGGTGCCGGCCAGTACCTATCCGGAATTTCCCCTGGCCATTCCGTACGCACGCCGCATCGCCGCCCAGGTGCGGGCCCTCGATGTCGACGTCTTCCACGCGCACCACCCGTTCCTGCTCGGTCCGGCGGCGGCGCGCCTGGCGCATCGCCAGCGCCGTCCGCTCGTGTTCACGTACCACACGCGGTACGAGAAATACGCGCACTACGTGCCGCTCTCGCGCGCGCTCGTCGAGCGCGCGGCGATTGCGCTGAGCGCGCGCTTCGCGCGGCGCGCCGACGCGGTCATCGCGCCTTCCGCGCGCGTGCGCGACGAGCTGCAGCGCCAGGGCGTCGGCGCGCCGATCGCCGTGGTGCCGACCGGCGTGGACCTCACACGCTTTCGCCCGGGCGACCGCGACGCCGCGCGGCGCGCCCTGGGCCTGGCCCTCGACGAGCCGCTCGTGCTCTACGTCGGCCGGCTCGATCGCGAAAAGTCGGTCGACCGCCTGCTGCGCGCCTTCGACCACGTGGCCGGCACGCTGCCGCGCGCGCGGCTGGTGCTGGTCGGCCCGGGCAAGGAAGCGGCGAGCTTGCGCGCGCTGGCGGGGCGCCTGCCGTGTGCCCCGCGCGTGCTCTTCATGGGCGCCCGGCCGCACGACACGCTGGCCGTGTGCTACCAGGCCGCCGATCTGTTCCTGTTCGCCTCCGAGACGGAGACCCAGGGTCTCGTGCTCGCCGAGGCCGCCGCGTGCGGGCTGGCCGCGGTGGCGGTGAGCGCCCCCGGGTGCGACGAGGTGGTGCGCGACGGCGTCACCGGCGTGCTCGCGAAGCCCGAGCCGACGGCGCTCGCCGAGGCGGCGCTCGGCCTGCTGCTCGACGACGCGCGACGCGCGGCCATGGGCGCGCGCGCCCGCGGCGTGGCCGAGCGCGAGTTCGACGTGCGCCTGCAGATCGACCGCACGCTGGCCGTGTACGCCACGGCGCGGGCCGCGCGCCAGACCTGATGGCCGCGCCGCGCGCGATCCGCGTGCGCTGCCGCAGCGAGTTCGCCGCGCCCGACGGCCAGGGGCTCTTGACCGCCGATCCGCGCGTGCGCACGCTGCGGCGTGTGCTCGTCTCGTATCCGGACGTGCGCCACATCCTGCCCGATCGCATCAGCCTCGAGGCCACCGCCGACCCGCGCACGCTGGAGGCCGTCGCGCGCTTTCTCGAGCGCCAGCAGTGGCTGGTCACCGCCGTGGCGGTGGAGTGAGCGTGGCCGTGAGGCGGCCGTGAGCGAGCGCGCGGCGCAGACGCACGCGCGCATCGTGCGTGAGATCACGCAGGAAAAGGCGGCCACGCTCGGCCGCGCGGGCGAGCGGCTGGAGGCCGCGCTCGCGACGCTCGGTGCGCTCACCCGTGCCTGGCAGGCCGCCGTCGATGACCACGCCGAGCGCGCGCGCCTGGCCGCCGAGTATGAGCAGGCCTGGCGTCACGCCGAGACGGCGCGCCTGACGCTCTTGATCCAGCGCGAGGCGGTCGGCCTGCGCCACCACCGCGACGTGGAGCAGCAGTTCCCACGGCGTCCGCGCCGCCTCGAATGACGGCGCGGCGATGATCTGGAATCCCGCCGCCGAGTGCCTCACGCGCGCGGCGCGCGAAGCGTTGCAGGCCGAGCGACTGCGCGCCACCCTCGAGTGGGCCGCCGCTCGCGTGCCGTTCTATGCCGCGCGGCTGGGGAATCGGCCGCGGCGTGGTCTCGACGACCTGGCCACGCTGCCATTCACGCGCAAGAGCGATCTTCGCGAGCACTATCCGTTCGGCCTCTTTGCCGTGGCGCGCCCCGAGCTCGCGCGTCTGCACGCCTCGTCGGGCACGAAAGGCAAGCCGACGCTGGTCGGCTACACCGCCAGCGATCTGGACGTGTGGCGCGAGGTGATGGCGCGCGTACTGGTCGCCGCTGGCGCGCGCGCGGGGGACACGCTGCACAACGCCTTCGGCTACGGCCTGTTCACAGGCGGGCTGGGCTTTCACGACGGGGCGGAGCGGGTCGGCGTCAGCGTCGTGCCCGCCGCCTCCGGCAACACCGCGCGCCAGATCTTGCTGCTCCAGGATCTGGCGCCGGCGGGCTTGTGCGCCACACCCTCGTTCGCGCTGCACATCGCCGAAACGCTCGCCGAGCAGGGCGGTGACCCACGCGCGCTTGGCCTGCGCTACGGACTCTATGGCGCCGAGCCGTGGACCGAGGGGCTGCGCGCGGCACTCGAGCGCGCCTTCGGCTGCCCGGCCTACGACGTGTACGGGCTGTCCGAGATCGTGGGCCCCGGCGTCGCCGGCGAGTGCGAGCGGCGCGAGGGCCTGCATCTGGCCGACGACCACTTTTTTCCGGAGATCATCGATCCCGACAGCGGCGCCGTGCTACCAATCGGCCACGAGGGCGAGCTCGTGCTCACGACACTGACCAAGCGCGCGCTGCCGATGGTCCGCTATCGCACCGGCGACATCACCACGCTCACCGACGCACCGTGCGCGTGCGGGCGCACGAGCGCGCGCATCGCGCGGATCAAGGGCCGCGCCGACGACATGCTCATCGTCAAGGGCGTCAACCTCTATCCCTCGGAGGTCGAGAGCACGCTGCTCGGCGTGGAGGAGCTGCAGCCGCACTATCAGCTCATCGTCGACCGCACGAGCACGCTGGCCCGCTTGGAGGTGCAGGTGGAGCCCTCGCCCGCGGTCGTCGATCGCTGCGGCGGCTTCGATGCCGGACACCCGACGCTGGCCGAGCTGCGCCGGCGGATCGGCGAGCGGCTGGCCAAAGCCATCGGGCTGAGCGCGGAGGTGACGCTGATGCCGCCGCGCACGCTACCGCGCTCGGAGGGCAAGGCCGTGCGCGTCATCGAGAAAGGCTGAGCCGTCGCGGTAGACTGAGGGCAGGAGGCCCGCCATGAGCGAGCAGTCCCAGATGATGGCCAAGATCGAACGGGGCGAGCGGCTGGAGTCGGCGGAGGAGATGACCGCCGAGTACCGCGAGGCGCTGGTCCACCTCATGACGATGCAGGCGGACTCCGAGCTGGCCGGCGGCTACGGCTACGTGCCGTGGATCCAGAAAGCGCCCAGCGTCGAGGAAAAGCACGTGGTCGCGCAGATCGTCAAGGACGAGCTGCGCCACGCCGCCGTCATGTACGGGCTGCTCGCCGACCTCGGCTTCGACGTCGACACGCACGTGCGGCGCCACGACGAGATCTTCACGATGCGCATCGAGGCGGATGCCGACATCGGCACCAAGCGCATCACCTCCGACAAGCGCGTGAACATCTTCTACTATCCGATCGACACGTGGCAGGACTTCATCTTCTTCAACTTCTGCATGGACCGCGGCGCCGGCCATCAGCTCGAGGACGTGCGCGGTTGCTCCTACGGTCCCTGGGTGCGCGCCATCGAGGGCATCTTCAAGGAGGAGAAGTTCCACATCCGCCACGGCGAGTACTGGGTCAAGCGGCTGGCCGAGGACCCGGCCACGCGCGAGGAGGCGCAGACAACGTTCGCCAAGTGGTACATCCGCACGATGAACATCTTCGGGCGCCCGGGCTCGCCCAAGAACGTGCTCTATCGTCGCTACCGCCTCAAGACGCGCGACAACGATGAGGTGCGCCAGGCCTTCGCGACGGAAGTCGCGGGCCTCTGCGAGAAGTTCGGGCTGCAGGTGCCGGCCTGGAAGCCCGTCTGGGAGCAGCTGCCCGAAGAAGCGCAGATCCCGGGCTGAGCCGCGGCCCGGGTTCCGACCCCATTCATGCGCCGCAACGGGCGCGCCGCGTTGAACTTGACATAATGTTTGTTATCAGCAGTTGCGAGCGATTCGTCGGGCGTGCGTGGTTGGTCGTTAACGAAGGTCGTCGACGTGTCGGCGGCACAATCGCGGATGCGACGCCGCTTGGTGAAGCGATCGGGACTAACTACGCTACTTCGAGGGCGTGCCGCCGAGCCGCATCAGCTGCTGCTTGGCCTCCTCGACGCGCAGACCGTTGGGCGCCGCCTTGAGCAGCCGCTCGTACGTCGCGATGGCGTCCGCCGGCTTGCCGCCCAGCTCCTGCGCCCGCGCCAGCGAGAGCTGGACGTCGTCGTACAGGAAGTCTTTGGGCCCGAGATCCCGCGCCACCGCCTGATAGGCGGCGATCGCTTTGGCCCAGTCACGCTCGGCCTCCCACGTGTAGCCGATCGAGGTGCGCGACAGCATGCGCACCGTGTTGCTCCGCCCCCGCGCCAGCGCGATCTCGTAGGCGCCGCGGGCCGGCGCCCACTGACCCGCGGCATAGCGCAGGTTGCCGAGCTCGTAGGCCGCCTCCGCGACGGGCGTCGCCGAGGGATGCTCCGTCAGCAGCCGTTCGAGCTCTTGCTGGGCGCGGGCGCGCGCGTCGGCCGGCGCCTGGGGATTCTGCGCCGCATACACGCGTGTCATGACCTCCGCGTACGCGGCCGCCACGCGCCGCTGCTGGGCATCGTACCAGTACCAGGCGCCGGCGGCCGCGGCCAGCACGAACACGACGACGACGACGCCCAGCACGAGGGCGCGGGCTGACGGCAGCGTGAAGTTCACGCACGCGTCTCCGGTGCACTGTCCGGGCCCTCGAGCCACAGCTCGCCCTTGACGCTGGCGCCATCGGCCGCCGCAAAGCTGCTGCTCTTCACGGTCCCGGTGAGCGCGCCGGTCGGCAGGATCTCGACGCGGGTGTCCGCCGAGAGGTTGCCGCGCACGATGCCGCCCACGACGATGGCCCGGGCGGTGATGTTGGCGTCCACGCGGCCCTCGGGCCCGACGTGCAGCGTGCCGTCGAGGACGATGTCACCCTCGAATTGGCCGTGCACCGTCAGCGCCCCCTCGCCGCGGAGCTCGCCCTTGAGCTTGATGCCCACGCCGATCGTCGATGGTGAATCGTGCGGGGCGCGGCGCGCGTCACCACGGAGAGCGTCGAGATCGAGACCCAAGAATGCGAGCAGTCGTCTCATCGCAGTCGCAGTCCCTTTCGGTATTGCCGCCCGCAGTGGCGGCAGCGTTTCCACCCCGCGTACACGCGGGGCGCGACTCGACCACAGTGCGGACAGCGCTGATAGTGACGCCGTCCCCAGGCGAGTCCTAGCCCCGCGAGGACCGCGGCGCCGACGACCGGCCACGGAACGTCCACGGCTCCCCATGCTAGCCGGTTCTCCAGATTTCCGGGAAAATTCTGGAACGTCGCTACCCTCGCCGCACGCCATCCGATGTGGCGCCGGCAACGACCGCGCGGACTTGGGCGACACGGCGTGCGCGATGTGAAGGCACATGCCTTGCAAAATTGTTCCCGTTCACTGCACGACCGATCACCGCAGGAGGAGACGGCATGGAGAGTCACCGGGGGCAGCATCTCAGAGTGGAGGTGCAGCTGATGGACGAGCCGTGCCTCTGGCGCTGGGAGATTCGCGATCATGAGCGCGGCGAAGTCATCGACAGCAGTTGGACCCGCGAGTGGATGGCGTACGAGTCCCCGGAGGAAGCGCTGCGTGCCGGTCGGCTGCGCCTGACCTCGTTGACCCGCCGGCGGTAATCGGGACGCCGGCGCCCGCTCCCGGGCGCCGGCCCTGCCCTCTGCGCTAGGCCTGGATTCCGAGCTTCGAGAGCCCTTCCTTGGCAGCCTTCTCCGACTCGGCGTGCTTGCCGTCCTTGTGAAGCTGATCCGCCTCGGCCGCTTTCATGCGGGCCTCGGACGCCGCCGCGTCGAAGCGGTTGCCGGCCGCCGCGTTGATCTGGCCGACCAGCTTTGGACACTGAAACGCGTCGGCCACGCCTACGACGGCCAGCGCCAGGACTCCGATCACCGTCACCATGATCACGCGCTGCATGCGCCACCTCCTGCGGGAGGATCGGACGGCGGGAGTATAGCGCGATCACGATCGCTCAGCTGCCCAGCAAAAAAGCAACTCAGCGCCGCGGCAACGCGCTCAACCCCCCAGCTGGACGAGGACCGCGCCGTCCTGCACCCGTGCGCGAAAGCAGGCGACGCGCACGGCGGGGTTGTTGACGTTGGCGCCGGAGGTGACGTCCCAGCGCCAGGCATGCCATGGACACGACACGACCGTGCCCTCGAGATCGCCGTCCGCGAGCGGACCACCGCGATGGCTGCACGCGTTGTCGATCGCGTAGTAGGTGCCGTCGACGTTGAAGATCGCCAGCGTGCGCCCGCCGGCTTCCACCATGCGTCCCTCACCCGGGTCGATCTCACCGACGTTCGCAACTCGGATCCAGCCATCGCTCGTCATGGGCTTTCTCGTATCCGCGCCAGCGCGCCGTGTCAAGCCGCAGCCGACGGCCCGATTCTTGATGCACCAGCGCCGAGGGCCTGGCCGCGGTGCGCGCCCGCCCAAGGAGGACGTGATGCCACAGGGTTCGACCACCTTCCACGAGGCCGAGGCGCGGCTCTCGCCGCGCACGCGCGATCTGCATCGTGCCCTCGTCAGTCTGCAGGAAGAGCTGGAGGCCATCGACTGGTATCAGCAACGGGTCGACGCCACCGAAGACGCCGAGCTGCGCGAGATCCTGAAGCACAATCGTGAGGAAGAGGTCGAGCACGCGGCGATGGTCCTCGAATGGATCCGGCGTCGCGACGCCGACTTCGCGGCCAAGCTGAAGATGTACCTGTTCACCGAAGGCTCGATCGTCGAGCGCGAGAACGCCGCCGAGGCCGCCGAGAGCGGCGCCGGTCAGGCCAACGGCAGCCGGGCGCCGCGCGGCATCGGCTCGCTTCGCGGAGGCCGCTGATGGATTACCTGCGTCGTCACACCGCTCCCGTGTCCGAACGTTTCTGGCACGCGCTGGACGAGGCCGTCGCGCAGGCGGCGCGTCACGTGCTCGCCGCGCGCCGCGTAGCCACGTTCGATGGCCCGCACGGCTGGGATTACGTCGCGGCGCGACTGGGCACGATGACCCCGTGTGGCGGCGCCGAGGGCCACGCCATCGTCTGCGTGCCCAACGTCGTGCTGTTGTCCGAGGTCCGCGCGGAGTTCAGCGTGCCGTGGTCGTCGATCGAGGTCTTCGAGCGCGGCGCGCCAGTGCTCGACACGGACGCGGCGGAGGCCGCCGCCCGTGAGTGCGCGCTCGCCGAGGACCGTCTCGTCTTTTACGGCGATCCCGTCGGCAACGGGCTGTTGACCGGTAAGGACAGTCCCCGGCTGCGCGTCAAGGACTGGGCGCGGCCGGGCGCGATCGTCGCCGACCTCGTGCGGGCCGTCGAAATGCTCGACGAGCGCGGGGTGCCCGGTCCCTACGAGGCCGTGCTGTCGACGGCGCGGTACTACGCCTATTTGCAGGCCGCCGACGAGAGCGGGTACCCGGCGGCGCGGCAGCTGCGCGACGTGCTGGCGGCCGTGCACCGCTCCCCGGTGATCCTGGGGGCTGGCGCCGTCTTCTCCACGCGCGGCGATGATTTCGTGATCACGGTCGGTGGCGACCTGGCTGCCGGCTACCGACTGCACGACCGGGAGGCGGTGCACCTGTTCTGTGTGGAGACGATCGCCGCGCAAACGGTCACCCCTGAGGCGGTCTGCGTGCTCGAGGCCTGAGGGGCCAGCGGCGGTCGGTCCAGGGCCTGCGGGGCAAGCACTAGCCGTCTGCCCCCAGCCGTGGTATCGTACGACCGTTGGCGCAGCCCCGCTTGGTCCGAAAATCTATCGCGCTGGCTCTTCTGATGGTCGCCGCGTGCGTCCTCATCGTGGGCGTGGTGTCGCCACGAGCCGAGCCGCCGTCCCGGCCGACGCCCTCGCATCACCTGACCCAGGGCTTCCGCAACCTCGACGCGGGCTACCGGTACACGATGAGCGAGCGTGCGGAACGCTTCGTCCGGCACGTCTTGCTCGAGAAATGGCCCAATCGCGGTGCGCTGCCGACGGTGCTGGCCAACGACGGCAAGTCGCTGCGGGCGAACGGCACGACGCCCACCGTGACCTGGGTCGGGCACTCCACGCTGCTGGTGCAGCTCGCCGGCGTGAACGTCCTCACTGACCCACACTGGGGCGATCGTGCGAGTCCGATAGGCTTCGCGGGCCCGCGTCGCCTGGTGCCGCCGGGCATGCGCTTCGAGGACCTGCCGCCGATCCACGCGGTCGTGATCTCACACGATCACTACGACCATCTCGACATCGACACGGTCACGCGGCTCGATCGCAAGTTCCATCCGCGCTTCTTCGTGCCGCTTGGACTGAAGGCGTGGATGGGCGACATGGGCATCACCAACGTCGTCGAGCTCGACTGGTGGGAGAGTCAGTCGTTTCGCGGGCTGACCTTCACGTGCACGCCCGCGCAGCACTCGTCGGGCCGCACGCTGCGCGATCAGAATCTGCGCCTCTGGTCCTCGTGGGTGGTGAGCGGTGGCGGCAAGCGATTCTTCTTCGCGGGTGACACCGGCTATACGAAGTCGCTCGCGGACATCGGCAAGCGCCTGGGTCCGTTCGATCTTGCCGCGATTCCGATCGGCGGGTACAGCGCGTGGGAGAAGCGGCATCCCAACCACGTCAATCCCGAAGAGGCGCTGCAGCTCTTCCAGGACGTCGGCGGACGTCTGCTCGTGCCGATCCACTTCGGCACCTTCGACATGAACCGCGAGCCGTTTGCCGAGCCGCCCACGCGGCTGATGAAGGCGGCGGTCGCGGAAGGCATCGAAGAGCAAATCGCCCTGCTCTCACCGGGTCAGTCGGTCCACTGGTAGTCGCGCGCGCCGTCGTCTGACGGCACATCTCTTGCGTTCTTCCGTCCACGTCATGTTGCGCGTCGCTCGCCGTCGCGTCGTCACCGACCCCATCGCGTCGGCGAAGGCGGCCGGCCTCACCTATGTCACCGAGGGTCGGCCGGGTCTCGCGCGGCGGCGCATCGGCCGCGCGTTCGTCTATGTCGACGCCGCGGGCCGGCGCGTGCGCGACCGCACGACGCTGGCGCGCATCCGCGCGCTGGCCATTCCGCCGGCGTGGCGCGACGTGTGGATCTGCGCCTCGCCGCACGGCCACATCCAGGCCGTCGGACGCGACGCGCGGAGCCGCAAGCAGTACCGCTATCATCCGCGCTGGCGCGAGGCGCGCGACGAGACGAAGTACGCGCGCATGCTCGCGTTCGCTCGTATCCTGCCCCGCATCCGCGCGCGCGTACGCGCCGACCTCGCGCGCCCGGGACTGCCGCGCGACAAAGTGCTCGCGACCGTGGTGCGCCTGCTTGAGACCACGCTCATCCGCGTTGGCAACGAGGCGTACGCGCGCACCAACGGCTCGTTCGGGCTGACCACCATGCGCGCGCGGCACGTCGCCGTGCACGGCGCCGTGCTGCGCTTTCACTTTCGCGGCAAGGGCGGCAAGGAGCACGCGGTGGACGTGCGCGACCCGCGATTGGCGCGCATCGTGCGGCAATGCCAGGACCTGCCGGGGCAGGAGCTGTTCCAGTACGTCGACGACGAGGGGCGGCGCCAGAGCATCGACTCCGCCGACGTCAACGCGTACCTGCGCGAGCTGGCGGGCGCGGAATTCACGGCGAAGGACTTCCGCACCTGGGCCGGCACCGTGCTGGCGGCGCTGGCGCTGGCTGAAGTCGCGTCGTTCGCCTCCCAGCGCGAGGCGCGGCGCAACATCACGCGCGCCGTCGAATCCGTGGCGGCGCGCCTCGGCAATACGCCCGCGATCAGCCGTCGCTGCTACGTGCACCCCGCGGTGATCGAGGCGTACATGGACGGCGTCACCCTCGACGCCTATCGGCGCCGCGCCGAGCGCGCGATCACCCACGATCTCGGCGGCCTCGACCGAACCGAGGCCGTCGTGCTCGGTCTGTTGCAGCAGCGGCTCGCGCGTGCGGCCGAGCGCGCGGCCGCCTGAGCCTCAGTCGCTCGCGAGCTTGCCGTTGTAACCCCAGTTCGTCTTCTCGACGTCCTGGAACACGATGTGGACCTGATCGGCGGTGGTCTTGCCGATCTTCACCATGGCGTCGGTGATGGCCCGCGTGATTTCGCGCTTCTGCTGCTCGGTGCGTCCGGCGTACCACTGGATCGTGATGTTTGGCATACGCGGAAGCCTATCATGACTGCGTGAGGCCCTCGATCTCGCCGCGGCGAAAGCATCCGACGAGATGGTCGTTGACCATGCCGGTGGCCTGCATGAAGGCGTAGCAGATCGTCGGGCCCACGAAGCCGAAGCCATGCGCCTTGAGATCGCGGCTCAGCGCGTGCGCAACGTCGGTGACCGCGGGCACCTGCCCGGGCGCGCGCCAGCGATTCTGGATCGGCCGGCCTCCGACGTGGCGCCAGAGCCATGCGTCGAACGTGCCCTCCGCGCGCTGGATGGCGAGAAACGCCCGCGCGTTGAGCACGGTCGCGGCGATTTTGGCGCGGTTGCGCACGATGCCCTCGTCGCGCAGGAGCGCGCGCACGCGCGCGCCGGTGAACCGCGCCACCGCCCGTGGATCGAAGCGCGCGAACGCGCGGCGGTAGGCCGCGCGCTTGGCCAGGATCGTCGACCACGACAGCCCCGCCTGCGCGCCCTCGAGGATGAGGAATTCGAACAGCCGGCGATCGTCGTGCACGGGCACGCCCCACTCGCGATCGTGGTAGCGCACCATCGCCGGCGTGCCGGTCGCCCACGCGCAGCGGCGCGGCGTCACAGCCGAGACCACACGGCCCACGCCAGCACGGCCCAGCCGGCGAGGAACGCGAGGCCGCCGAGCGGCGTCACCGCGCCCAGCCAGCGGTGTCCCGTCAGCGCGAGCGCATAGAGGCTGCCCGAGAAGACCACCGTCCCGGCCACGAACAGCCAGCCCGCCGCGTGCACGGCGCCGCCCGACAAGCGCGGCGCGATTGCGCCCACGGCGAGCAGCGCGAGCGCGTGATACATCTGATAGCGGACGCCGATCTCGAAGGCCAGGATCATGTCGGGCACGATCCGCGCGCGCAGGCCGTGGGCGCCGAAGGCGCCGAGGGCGACGGCGACGAACGCCGAGATACAGCCGAGTCCGAAGAACAGGCGATCCATCGGCGCCGACCGACCGGTTGGGCGGCCGCCTACCCGAGCGTGAACGCCAGCTCGCCGAGCTTGTCGATCCGGTGGGTGAGCCGGTCGCCCGGCTTCAGCCAGACTTGCTTGTCCTTGGGGTAGCCCGCGATGACGCCTTCGGGCGTGCCCGTGAAGATCAGGTCGCCGGGCCGGAGCGTGAACATCTTCGACGCGTACGCGATCAGCTCCCGGCAGTTGAAGACCATGTCCGAGGTATTGGACGACTGCCGCACGTCGCCGTTGACCCGGGTGTCGAGCGCGAGGGCGTTGGGATCGGGCACCTGGTCGGCGGTGACGAGGTAGGGTCCGATCGGCGCGAAGCCATCGAGGCTCTTGCCGATCATCCACTGGCTCGTGCGCGCCTGCAGATCGCGCGCGGAGAGGTCGTTGCCGACGCAGTAGCCGAACACGTACGAGAGCGCGTCGGCCTCGCTCACGTTGCGCGCCGTACGGCCCATGACGATGACCAGCTCGACTTCGTAGTCGACGCGCTCGGTCGGCTCCTCCGAGATCCGGATGACGCTGCGGTGCCCGGCCAGCGCGTTGTTGTACTTGTTGAAGAGGATGGGCGTCTTCGGCACCGGGTTGCCCGTCTCCGCCGCGTGCTTGCGGTAGTTGAGCCCGACGCAGATGATTTTTTCCGGATTCGTCACGCACGGTCCGAACTTCACGGTGTCCTCGGCCAGCACGAGGCCGGCGCGGCCCGCCGCGCGCTCCACGAGCCGTGGCAGCGCCGTCACGTCGCCGCGCCCGTGCAGCACCGCGTCGATCGTGGTCGGTGCGCGGAGCTTGAACGCCGCTTCCGCCGCCCGGACGTCGACGATGCCTTTGTCGATCTTGATGCCGAGGCTCGGCTCGCCGTTGGTGCGAAGCGTGACGAACGTCAGCCCGCGCGGCAGTGCCTCGGACGACGTCGCGGCGACGGCCTGCGAGGGTGCGAAGGCCGTACGCACACCCGCGGCGGCGGCGACGGTGCCGAGAATCGACGTCGTGAGAAAGCGGCGGCGGCGCTGATTCATGGAGAGCCTCCTCTGGCCGCTGGACTATACCTCACGGTCCGAGGGCTCGCCACGCGACGCCGACGACGCCGCCGGCCGCGATGAGCCACACCGAGTTCACGCGCGTCGTGACGAGCAGCGCCGCGGCGGCGAGCGCGAGCGCGGCGGTGATCGTGTCGACGATCGCGGCGCGGCCGAGCTGCCACGCAACGACGGCCATGAGCCCGAGCGCCGCCACGTTGACGCCGTCGAGAAAGCCCGCCGCCCGCCGCGACGCGCGCAGGCGCGGCAGCCACGGCCGGCTCGCGGCCACGAACACGAACGAAGGCAGAAAGATCGCGACCGTGGCCAGCAGCGCGCCCGGAAGACCCGCGAGCACGAAGCCGATGAACGTGGCCGTCGTGAACACCGGCCCCGGCGTCACCTGCCCCACGGCCACGGCGTCCAAGAGCTGGCGATCGGTCAACCAGCCCAGGCGCTCGACGAAGTCGGCGCGCAGGAACGCGAGCAGGACGTACCCGCTGCCGTAGAGGACCGCGCCGATCTTCAAGAACACGAGCGTCATGGTGCCGAGCGCCACCCCGCCCGCCGCGGCGGTCGCCGCCGCCAGCGCGCGTGCCGGTGATGCCCACGCGAGCAGCGCGACGGCGCCCGCAACCGCGCGCGGGCGCGCGGCGAGGAGCATGGCAAGCACGCCCGCCCCGAACAGGACGATGAGCTCGTGCACGCCCGCCAACGCCAGCGCCGCCGACGCCACGAAGGCGCCCGCCAGCAGCGGACCCCGCACGGCCGTGCGCGCCAGGCCCCACATCGCCTGCACGACGATCGCGATGATCACCGGCTTGACGCCATAGAGCAGCGACGTCGTGATCGGCAGCGCGCCCCAGCGCACGTACGCCCACGCGAGCGCGAGCACGATCAGCATCGCCGGAACGATGAAGCACACGCCACCGAGGACGAGACCCCACGCCCCGGCGCGTGTGTACCCGAGGTGGATCGCCATCTCCGTCGAATTCGGTCCGGGGATCAGGTTGGTGATGCCGAGCAGATCGAGGAATTGCTCGTCCGTCACCCATCGCCGGCGGCGCACGAGCTCCTCGCGCATCATCGCGATGTGTGCGGCCGGCCCGCCGAACGCGACGATGCCCAGCCGCGTGAAGTAGGCCGCCACCTCGCGCCGCGCGCTCATGGCGACTGATGATAGCGGACGGGACGCGGGGCGGGTCTGCTACTCGGCGCTGTCGGCGATGAACGCCGCGATGCCGCCGGCCTGCAGGCTGCGCGCGGCCGCGGCGGCCGCCGTCCGCTCGCCGAACGGTCCCACGAGCACCCGCATCATCGGCGTGAGCCGGTCGCCACCCGTGACAATGGTCACCGCGTGGCGGCGCAGGCGCTCCACCAGTCGGCTGGCGGCGTCGGCGGTTCGGAAGGCGCCCACTTGAACCCAGAACTGCCGCGGCGCGCGCAGGGCCGTGGTGGCCGCGGGACGTGACACGGGTGTCGGCGGATGGGTTGGTGCAAGCGCGGCGGGTTGCACGGGCGGCGCCGGGGTCGGCCGCGCCAGCGGCGCTGACGGGACATCGCTCGCAACGGCCGCGGGGGCGTCGCGCAATTCGGCGATCACGATACCGGCCCTTGGCGTCGCGGCGGGAAGCGGCGGCGGCGCGGCGACGGTCGCGCGGACCAGGCTTGCGCTGGCGGCCGAGGCGTGCTCGCGCGCCGCGGGGCCGGCCTTGTCGCGCAGCCGGGCGAGTAGCTCGTCGTACGAGCCGAGCTGCATCACACGGTCGAACTGCACGTGATAGTTCGCGGCCAGGCTGATGCCGTCGACGACGACGTCGCGCACCAGCCAGTGCTGCGCGCGTCGCACCATGTGGTACTCGATCGGCAACTCGCCGCCGGCGCGTGTCAACATCTCGCTCGTGACGCGCGCCGTGTCGCCGTCGATCGATTCGTCGAGCCATCGGATACTCACCCCGCCCTCGCCGACGCGGGCCTTTCCGCCCACCCAGGCGAGGTACGCGCGCTCGACCACATCAGCGTAGAGATGCGTGAAGACGGCGCGCTCGGGTGGCGGCAGCGTGTTCCAGTGCCGGCCGAGCGCCAGCGCGGCGGCGCCCTCGAAGTCGAAAACCTCCGTGACGAGCGCGCGCACGGCGGTCAGTCGCTCCTCGACAGCGGCGTCGGAATCCGGGGCGACGATCGCACGGTTGGCGCGATCGAAAAACGTGCGCAGACGATCGGTCGGCTCCCCGGCGCAGACCGGAGCCGCAGCGGTCAGGAGCAGCACGATCGCCACCACGGATCGAGAGGCCATCTTTTTACCGTAGCCCGGGCATGGCGCGATTCCGCAACTTTTTCTTCGCTAGACTCCGGGCATGCGCCCGCTCGCTCTCGCTCTTGTCTTCGTGGCCGCCATCGGGGTGCCGGCGGCGGCCGGCCCGACCGACATCGCCCGCGTCGATGACTACATGGACGCGCCGCGGGCGCTATTCGGGCGCACGCGGGCCGACCTCGAGCGCCGGCTGGGCCTGCCGACAGGCGAACGGCTACGCCCGGACGGGGTCGCGCTGTCCTGGCCGGGGCTCGAGGTGACGCTGTCGCGCACGGCGCGCGTAGCCGGTGTCGTCGTGTCCGCGGCGGGGCGATCGTTGCCGCTCGGCCTCGACGTCGGAGCGCCCCGCGCGCGTGTGGAGGCCATACTCGGTGATGCGGTGGAGGCCTCGGACGAGCGCTCCCTCTATCTCGACGCCGACGGCTTTCCGAACTCGGTGGAGTTCTTCTTCCGCGAGGGCCGCGTCACGCGGATCGAGTGGCGCTTCTGGACCGAGTGACCGCGCTCAGGCGGCTTCGTCGAGCCCGCGCCCGCCGCGCAGCGCCGCTTCGATGATCGTGCGCGCCAGGCTCACCTCGCACGGGCGCGTGAGGACCGCTGCGATGCCCGGCGCATCGAGCGGAGGCAGCGCCGTCTGCGCCGTGCGCAGCACGACGACCGGCACCGCCTCCATGCCTGGCAGCGTGCGCACGAGCGTGAGCATGAGCAGGCTCTCGTCCACCGGCTCGTCGAGGTCGTAGAGGATCACGTCGGGCGCCTCGCCGTCGGCCAGCCTCTCGGGATCGATGCGGCCATGACGCAGGTCGTCCATGTACAGCCAGGACACGTCGAAGCCCTGATCGCGAAGCCGGCTGCACAGGACAATGGTCGCTTCGTCACAGCAGAGCGCGGTCAGCGCAACCATGCGGCTCGGATGTGCACGCACCATGCCGAGTACAATCGGACATGCGCATCGTCACCATGCTCGCGGCGCTGATGCTGTTCGCCGCCGGGTGTACGACGGGGACCGCCCTCCCCCAGCCGCCACCGCCGGGCGCCGGAGCGACGGTCAGCGACCTCCGCGGCGCCTGGCGCGGGACGTGGGGCGGGGCGCCCGCGGCGCTCTTGATCACCGACCAGCAGGCTCGGACGGATTATTCAGGCCTCTACGTCGGCAATTATCAGATCCTCGGTCACGAGCGGCCGGGCGTGTCCGGCATCCTCACGTCGCAGGTCAACAACGAGCAGACTTCCGTGCGCGCGTACGGCTGGTTCGGTGGGATCGAGGGCCAGCTCACGCTCAGCATCATCGCCGATTCGCCGAGCGGCCAGCAGCGGATCACGCTCCGCCCTGACGGACCCAATCGTCTGGTCGGCATGGGTGAATCGAGCTTCCGGTGGGGCCCCGGTGGCCCGATCGAGCTCACACGCGCGCGCTGATGGTCGTGCAACGTCCGGCGGACGCTAGCTCGCGTCGAGTGGCCGCGTCATGTCGGCCGGCCGCACCCAGCGATCGAACTCCTCGCCGCTGACGTACCCGAGCGTGATGGCCGCCTCGCGCAGCGAGAGGTTCTCACGGTATGCGGTGAGCGAGATGCGTGCCGCCTTCTCGTAGCCGATGTGCGGCACCAGCGCCGTGACGAGCATGAGCGAGCGCTCGACGTGCTCTCCGATCACGCGCTCGTCCGGCGCCAGGCCGCGCGCACAGCGCTCGTCGAAGGAGCGCACCGCCTCGCCCAGCAGCTCGATCGAATCGATGACCTCGTGCAGGATGATCGGCTTGTAGACGTTGAGCTGGAAGTTGCCCTGCGAGCCCGCGAAGGCCACCGCGTGGTCATTGCCGAAGACGTGCACGGCGACCATCGTCAGCGCCTCGGCCTGCGTGGGATTGATCTTGCCCGGCATGATCGACGAGCCCGGCTCGTTCTCGGGGATCGTCAGCTCGCCCAGCCCGGCGCGCGGCCCCGAGGCGTACCAGCGCACGTCGTTCGCGATCTTCATGAGCGCGCCCGCCAGCGTGCGCAGCGCCCCGCTCGCCGTCACCATCGCATCGTGCGCCGCAAGCGCCGCGAACTTGTTGGAGGCCGGCACGAACGGCTGGCCGGTCTCGCGCGCGATCTCGGCCGCCGCGCGCGTCCCGAAATCGGGATGAGCGTTGAGACCCGTGCCGACCGCGGTGCCGCCGAGCGCGAGCGCGTAGAGGCCGGCGAGCGTCGCGCGGACGCCGGCCGCCGTCTCGTCGAGCTGCGCCACCCAGCCGGAGATCATCTGACCGACGGTGAGCGGCGTCGCGTCTTGCAGATGCGTGCGGCCGATCATGACGACGCCGGCATACGCACGCGCCTTGGCATCGAGCGTCTCGCGCAGGGCCGCGACGGCGGGTAACAGCGCCTCGGTGAGCGCCTGGACGGTGGCCACGTGCATGACCGTCGGGAAGACATCGTTGGAGGACTGGCCGCGGTTCACGTCGTCGTTGGGATGGACCGGCTTCTTGCTGCCGATGACGCCGCCCGCCAGCTGAATGGCGCGGTTGGCGATGACCTCGTTGGCGTTCATGTTCGACTGCGTGCCGGAGCCCGTCTGGAAGACGACGAGCGGAAACTCGTCGTCCCACCGCCCGGCGACGACCTCGTCGGCGGCGCGCGCGATCAGCTCGGCTTTATCGCGTGGCAGCTGGTCGAGCGCCGCGTTGGCCAGCGCCGCGCACTTCTTCACGATGCCGAACGCGCGAACGACGCGGCGGCCCCACCGATAGCGCCCGCGGCCAATGGGAAAATTCTCGACGGAGCGCTGGGTCTGCGCCCCCCAGAGATGCTCGGCCGGGACGGCCACCTCGCCGAGGGCGTCTTCCTCGATGCGCGTCTTCTGCATAGCTCGAGGATACGCCTCAGCGGTCCGTGGCCGCCTCCGTGGCCAGCGCGTCGGCGCGGCCGTTGAAGTGCGCGAAGTCGTCTCGCCCGGCCCACGCGGCCGTGTGACCGCGCTGATGGCGAAACGCCACCGTCAGGTGACGGCGGGCGATCAGATCGCGGCAGGCCGCCACGACCTCGGCCACGAGCGGATCCTTGGCCCGCCAGCGCCCCTCGAGCCAGGCGCCGACGCCCTCGTAGTCGTGCACCACGGTCACGGCCGCGCCTTCCGGCACCAGGCGCAACGACAGGTGCAGCGCCGCGAGCTCGGCCAGCACGTTGCGCAGGCGGTCGAGAGCGGCGACGACGGCCGCCCGCGTCGAGAGCGACCGCACGCCCGCACCCGCGAAGACCTCGACGACGGTAACACCCAGCGCTTCGATCGTCTCCGGCTCGTCGTCCCCTTGACGCACGATGACCACGCCGACACCGCCGAGATGGTTGCCGTCGACGAACGCGTAGAGTCCGGGCGCGAGCTCGCCGCCCTCGCCGCGCAGCATCGCTTCGGCCTGCTCGCGGCTGGCGACCGCCTGATAGCGCGCGCCGGACACTCCCTTCACCGCCGCCGAGCATGCGGCCCAGGAGTCGTAGATTCCTCGGATCCGCTCGGGCTCCGTGACGACGTAGACCTTAGCCACGCCGCCCGGCAACCGCCTTGACCGCCACCTTCACGTCGGTCGCGCCCGCGACCGTGCGGTAGAGCGGTCAGCGCTGCCGATAGGTCTCCACCAGCGACTCCGCCTGGGTCTGCGTCACGCCGGCGAGCTCGAACGTCATCTGCACGCGCGCGAACCGGTTCGGCTCGGCGGCCGTGCGCGCGCCTTCGATGGTGACGTCCATGCCGGCCAGCGGCACACCGGTTTCCTTCGCGTGCATCTCGATGAGCGTGACACCGCACGACGACACCGCCGCGAGGAACGCCTCGCTGTTGGTGAGCGCGTCGGTCTGCGGTCGCGATGACGAATCGAAGGCAACCGTCACCCCGCGCGCGGTGTTGCGTGCACGGCCGAGCACGCCCGAGCTCGACGAGCGGATCGTTTCGACTTTGTCCTGACTCACGGCGCCCTCCTTTGCGCTCCGATGATACCTCGCGGATCTACGAATTGACGCTCGCTCGCCGCGCGCCCTAGAGTGCGGCGCATGCGTAACAGGACGCAGCCCCGCGCATCTCGCTCAGGCCACCCACGGCTCTAGCCAATCTCGCGCTCCGATACATGCACCTCGAGCGACTCCGTCAGAAGCTTCGATCCGGCGCCTTGCCGCGCCAGTGTGCATCTCGCACGTGGGTCGGGCCCGGCAGCGCGCGCACGTGCATGGCCTGCGACGGGATCATCGCGCGTGACGACACCGAGGTAGAATGCGACGACGCCGACGGGCGCCCGCTACGCTTTCACAAGGACTGCTTTCACGCCTGGGAAAGCGAGATCGAGGAGCCCGGCACGCGATGACGTCATGCCGATCAAGAGCATCGACCACTGGGTGATCGTGGCGGGCGACCTGCAGCGCACGCTCGAGTTCTACCGCCGCCTCGGCTTCACGATCGCGTGGGAGCGCCGCCCCGGGCGCGCCGACATGGCGACGATCCGCATCAACGACACGCAGAAGATCAACGTGCACGCGCCGGATGCGCCGTCAGCGGCCGGGTACCTCGGGGCGCGGCGCGCGACGGTGGGCGGCGCGGACTTCTGCCTCGAATGGGTGGGCACCGTGGACGAGGTGCTCGCCCTGCTCGAGCGCAACGGAATCGCGCGGCAAGCCGGACCCGGGCCGCGCACGTGTGCGCGGGGGACGGCGACGAGCGTGTACTTCCGCGATCCCGACGACAACCTCGTCGAGTTCACCGTCTACGACCGCCCTGTGTGACGCCGGCGCGCGAGGAGCACGGCGCATCGCCGGCTCCCCGCCACCCGGCCTAACGCTGGATCGTGCTCGAGCCAGGCGTCGTGCTCGGAGCCGTTCCGCCCTGCGGGCGCGGCGTCGAGAGGGCGCCGCTCGGTGTGCTGCCGCTCGAGCCGCCGATGCCGGGATTCGTGTTGCCGAGCGTCCCCGGAATCGCGCCCGTTGGATTGTCGAGTCCGGGCGCCGGCGTCGATTCGGTCGGACGCGGTGGCGCAGGCGACGCCGACGGATCTGTGGATGAGCCCGTCGCGGGCGGCGTCGACGGCGTCAGCCCGCCGCCGGGTGCGGGATTGCCCGGTGCGCCGATGCCCGGTGCGGCGCCCGTGTTTCCAGCGCCGATGTTGCCACCCGTTGCGCCGGGCGCGCCCGTCGCCCCGCCCGCAGCTCCTCGTTGTGCGAACGCCGGCGTGGCAAACAGCACGCCGATGGCGACCACGGACAGCATCGTCTTGACGGAAATCATGCGAGCCTCCTTCGGACGCGGCGTGTCGGCCGGGCCCACGATGGGGGCCGCAACGGCCATGCCAGGGACTGAACGGCCGGTGTACCATTCGCCCTGGCGATATCCCAACGACAGGCGGAGGCTCTCATGGCGTCTCTGGACAAGATCGCGATCGTCACCGGCGCGGGATCGGGCATCGGACGGGCGTCGGCGGTAGCACTCTCACGCGAGGGGTGGTCGGTCGCTCTGGCCGGACGCCGCAAGGACGCGCTCGAGGAAACGGCCTCACAGTGCAAAGCCCGCACGCTCGTGGTGCCGACCGACGTCGGCGATCCTGGGGCGGTCCGGGCTCTGTTCGCGAAGACCAAGGAGACGTTCGGCCGGCTCGATCTGCTCTTCAACAACGCCGGCACCGGCGCGCCCGGCGTGCCGCTGGAAGATCTCACCGTCGAGCAATGGAAGACGGTCGTCGACGCGAACCTCAACGGCGTCTTCTACTGCATCCAGGAAGCGTTCAAGATCATGAAGAGCCAGACACCGCGCGGCGGGCGCATCATCAACAACGGCTCGATCTCGGCTCACGCGCCGCGGCCGAACTCGTCGCCTTACACCTCGACCAAGCACGCCGTGACCGGGCTCACGAAGGCGGCGTCGCTCGACGGCCGAAAGTACGACATCGCCGTCGGGCAGATCGACATCGGCAACGCCGAGACACCGCTCGCCGCGCGCATGAAGAACGGCGTGCCGCAGGCCAACGGCACCATCGCGCCCGAGCCGCTCATGGACGTCGAGCACACGGCACGCGCGATCGTGCACATGGCCTCGCTGCCGCCCGACGCCAACGTGCTCTTCATGACCGTGATGGCGACCAAGATGCCGTTCGTGGGCCGCGGCTGACCCGGCATTTCGCGCGGCATGCCCTCCGCCACCGAGCGTGTGGCCGCGCGCGTCGCCGAGATCCGCGCGCGCCGCGGGATGACGCAGGAGGCGCTGGCCGCCCGGGCGCGGATCAACCGCGTGACGCTGGCGCGTCTGGAGCGCGCGCAGCACCCGCCCAACCTCGACACGCTCGAGCGGATCGCGCACGCCCTGGGCGTCGGTCTCGTCGATCTCGTGAAGTAATCGCCGAGGCCCACGCGACTTGACCGCGTCCGCGCGCGCCAGTTAGCCTTGCTGCCACTGTCCTGACCGACTCCGATCGCGCCGGAGGAGCCATGCTGATGCCCCATCGTTTTCGGAACGCCATCGTGCTCGTCCTCACGTGCGGCATCATCGCCGTTGCCGCCGTCGCCGCACGCGCCGACGAGACGTGCAACTCGCCGTATGTCACGAAGCTCATCAAGGGCCAGGAGGACTACGTCTACGTCTGGGCCCTCGGCGTCGACGGGCTCGGCGATGGCTCGGACAAGCTCGTCACCGTGGACGTCAATCCGAAATCCAAGACCTACGGCAAAGTGCTGAATTCGGTTTCGGTGGGTACGCGGGGCGAGGCCCACCACATGGGCTTCACGGACGACCGGCGATTCATCTGGGCTGGTGGTCTGTCGGAGCCGAAGATCTACGTGTTCGACATCGGCACCGATCCGGGCAAGCCGAAGCTCGTCAAGACGATCGGCGACATGGCGGACAAGACGGGCTATCTCGGTCCGCACACCTACTACGCGATGCCGGGCCGGATGCTCGTGCAGGCACTGTCGAACACGAAGGACAAGGGCGGGCGCACGGGCATGGCCCTGTACAACAATGCCGGCGAATTCGTCGCGTCCTACCCGATGCCGACCGACGGCGGCGGCGACGGTTACGGCTACGACCTCGCCGTGAACCCGCGCAAGAACGTGCTGCTGACGTCGAGCTTCACCGGCTATGACAACTACATGCGTCCGCTCGGCGAGGTCGTCAAAGACCAGGAGGCCATGAAGCGCTTCGGCAACACGATGGTCGTGTGGGATCTCAAAGCGATGAAGCCGAAGACGGTGCTCGCCGTCCCGGGCACGCCGCTCGAGATCCGCTGGTCGCTCAAGCAGGGCGACGACTGGGCGATCACGGCGACGGCGCTGACCTCAAAGCTCTGGCTGGTGAAGCAGGACAAGGGCGAGTGGCGGGCGAAGGAAGTCGCCACGATCGGCGATCCCGCCAAGATTCCCCTGCCCGTCGACATCAGCATCACGCGCGACGGCAAGGGCCTGTGGGTCAACACGTTCATGGACGGCACCACGCGCTACTTCGACCTGAGCAATCCCGAGGCGCCCAAGGAGACCTATCAGAAGGTCACCGGCAAGCAGGTCAACATGATCTCTCAGAGCTGGGACGGGCGGCGCGTCTACATTACGTCGTCGCTGCTGGCCAACTGGGACAAGGACGGTGCCGACAACGAGCAGTTCCTGCGCGGCTTCCGCTGGAACGGCAAGGAGCTGACGCCGGCGTTCGAGGTCGACTTCGCGAAGGAGAAGCTCGGCCGCGCCCACCACATGAAGCTCGGCAGCAAGTCCTTGCGCTCGGCCTCGACGACTCAGTGACGCCGCGCGGGGCGGGGGGCGCGCTCGGCGCTCTGCTGGCGGGTGCGCTTTGGCTGACGTCCGGCGCGGCGGCCCACGAGCCGGCGCGCATGCCCGCGCCGGACTTCGTGCCGCCGCCGCCCGGGACCTATACGTTGGAGCGCATCATGGCCGCGCCCGACGGTGAGGTACTCGGCCTCGACGGCCGGCCTCAGCGGCTCGGCGCGTTCACGCACGAGCGGATCACCGTGCTCGGCTTCATCTATACGACGTGCGTGGATCCCGACGGCTGTCCGCGCGCGTACCAGGTGTTCGATGCGGTGCACGAGGCCGTGGCGGCCGCACCGGCACTACGCGAGCGGGTTCGGCTGGTGACTTTGTCGTTCGACCCGGCGCGCGACACGCCGTCCATGATGCGGCGTTACGCGGGCAGCCGCGCGCGCCCCGGTCCGGTGCCGTGGCTGTTTCTGACGACCCGGTCGGCGCGCGAGCTGATGCCGCTGCTCGAGGGCTTCGGCCAGGACATCCGCTATACGACCGACCGTTCGAGCGGCGCGCCACGCCGCGAGCTCGCGCACGTCCTCAAGGTCTTTCTCATCGACCGCGCAGGATTCGTACGCGAAATCTACTCTTCGGAGTTCCTCTATCGACGGACGGTCCTGAACGACATCGAAACGCTCATGCTCGAGGAACGCGCCCGCTGACGCGCGTCTAACCGGGCGCCGCGCCCTGGGTGGCCGTGTAGACGGCGTACAGCGACTGGCTCGCCGCCATGAACAGCCGGTTGCGCTTGGGCCCGCCGAAGCACACGTTGCCGCAGATCTCTGGCAGGCGGATCCGACCGATGAGCTTGCCGTCGGGATTCCAGATCGTCACGCCGCTATAGCCGACGGCGCGGCCGGCGTTGCTCGAGCACCAGAGATTGCCCTCGACGTCGGCGCGCACACCGTCGGGCCCGCACTTGACGCCGTCGATCATGAAGTCGCTGAACAGCTTGCCGTTGGAGAGCTTGTTGTCGGCGCCGACATCGAACACGTGCATGTCGCCCTTGCCGCCGGGGCCCGTATCGCCGGGGCCCTTGCCCGTGCTGATGACGTAGAGCTTCTTGTAGTCGGGCGAGAAGCAGAGGCCGTTCGGGTCGGGCACCTGCTGCTCGGTGACCACGAGATCCATCTTGCCGACGGGGTCGACGCGGTAGACGCCGGTCGGAAGCTCGCGCTTGTAATCGCCGATGCCCAGCGCCTGGCCCAGTCGCGGCTTGAGCTTGCCAGCCTGGTTGCTCGGTCCGCCCGCGGCGTCCGGCGCGCCCTCGTAGAGCTGACCGCCATACGGCGGGTCCGTGAACCAGTACGAGCCGTCGGGGTGCGGCACAACGTCGTTCGGGGAGTTCAGCCGCTTGCCTTGATAGCCGTCGGCGATGAGCGTGATGGAGCCGTCGTGTTCGTAGCGGACGACGCGACGCGTGAGGTGCTCGCACGACAGCTGGCGGCCCTGAAAGTCGAACGTGTTGCCGTTGCTGTTGTTCGACGGCATGCGGAACACGGTGACGCGTCGGTCGTCCTCGAGCCAGCGCATCTGTCGGTTGTTCGGGATGTCGCTCCACACGAGATAGCGCCCCTGGCCGCTCCAGGCAGGCCCCTCGGACCACAGCGCACCGGTCCACAGCCGCTGGATGGGGGCGTTGACCTGGCGCAGCCCGTTGAACGACGGGTCGACGGTCAGCACGTCGGGATCGGTGAAGTAGACGTTGGGCGGCGCGTTCGGGCCGAAGTCGCGCGGCGGCGTCGTGATGACGCTCGGCGGCTCCATCGGCTTGGGCTGGGCCAGCGCAATCCCGGGTGCGAGGGTCACGGCACCGGCGGCCTTGAGCAGCGTGCGACGAGTCAGTAGCGAGGCAGACATCGACATCCTCCGCGCGTAGAGGCGCTGCACGAACCGTCGTCCCTTATATCACTTTCACCCCGCCCGTGCGCCGCGCGTACCAGCACGGCCGATATCCGAAGTGCGGAAACAGGGCCTGTGCGCAGACTTCGCTCTGGGGCCGGTCGGTGAAGATCTCGATCTTCCCGCTCTTGAGCCGAGTGCCGACGTACACGGTCAGCGTCTCGCGCCCCCCGCCCCCGGCGAGGCGCCGATGCAGTACGACCGCGTCGCCGACATAGAGGACCGCTGCGAGCAGGATCAGCGCAGCCACCGCGCCGATGACCGCCAGCAGCACGCGCCGGAGCTCAGGCTCCGCCTGTGATTCGGTCGAGTCGTCTGTCGTCATCTACACCGGCACCGTGGAAGGCGTCGTGGTTGTCGTCGTCCTCACCGCCCTGGTCTTTGCATGGCTCCAGGAAATGCGATATGGCGGCGTTGCCACGTCGCTCGCGGTGACGAACGCTGCAGGTACTGGTAGGCGAAACTAGAGCGCAGCGGCGAGCCGGGCGCGACGTACCGCGAGCCGCGCGCTCACCTCCCGCGCGAGCTCCTCCGGAAAACACGGCTTCATCAGATAGGACACCGCGCCGGCGGCGATGGCGACGTCCTTGAGCTGGGTTTTGAGGTCGTGTCCGGTCAGCACGACGATCGGGATGGCGGCGGTGACGGGATCGCCGCGAAGCTGATGGATGGCCGCCCAGCCGTCGACCCGCGGCATGTCGAGATCCATCACGATCAAATCCGGGTGGTGGCTGCGGGCGAGCTGCACGGCGTCGCGCCCGTCGCTCGCGACCGTGACGTTGTAGCCGAGCATCGTGAGGTAGAGCGCGTACAGCTCGCGGCTGTCCTGGTTGTCGTCCGCGACGAGCAGGCTCGCTGCCGTTACCGGGCACCGCTCCAGCATACGTCCGCCATCGTAGACAAGCGGGACGCTCGGAGTCGAGCCTGAAAAGTTTTACCGGGTTTTTACCGCGTTTTACACGACGCGCGCGCGGCATGGCACCGGCGCGGGCGGCCCGGTTGCCTGCCGCAGAGAAATGTTTGAGAATCCGGTCACCTCCCCCTATAAACGGCTTGAGGTAGGACGACCGTCGAGATGGCTCTGAGCGATACGTGCGGCCGCTGATCATCGTTGAGCGGGACGAGCTTCAGCTCTACATCTATCTCTATGAGGACTATGGCGCGCAGGGCGTCGAGATCGTGTTCGATCGGCGCCACGCCGCGAACCGACGGCGCACGGATGTCCGTCCCGAGGACGACCGCCGCCGCGGCGAGCGGCGGAGCTACGACGTCAGTCAGACGCTGGCCACATATGGGTGGGTGTTCGTGCATCGCCATCCCCCGGCGGGCAACGATCTGAACTGACGGCCGAACAACGCCGCGGCGGGTTGGCGAAGGCGCTACGGTTGAGCCGCAGCCGCGAGGCCCGCCGTGTCATAGAACTCGTGAAACTCTCCGCGCTCACCCTGCGCAGCCGACCGGTCTTCACTGGTGTCGCGGTAGTCGTCTTGACGAACGGATGCGCCACGTGCTCGTCCGACGCCCTGGCGAATCGAGCCAGCTGGGGCGCACCGGTTGCCGTCGTCGACCAGGCTGGCTATGTCTATCGAGGCGATGTCGTCCCTTCCGCCCCGTGGGGCATTCCGACGGTGAGAAGGTGGGGCGTTCCGTGTCGCCTGCCGGAGAGCGCGAAGAATATGGCCCGCCCGTGTACGCCGGCGGAGATGGCCGATCCTGACGGGCCCGTCTGCTTCATATGGCGGCGCGTTCCGTAGTAAGTGTCGTGATCTGCCGCACTTCGCGTTGTGCCGCGCGCGCAGTCCATGCGGACTCCAACGACGCGTCGCCGATCGAGAGTTGACGAGGCCGACAGCGACGCTGCGCACGTGTTCAGAAGTTTGGTGGCCCCGGGGTGACTCGAACACCCGGCACGCAGTTTAGGAAACTGCTGCTCTATCCACCTGAGCTACGGGGCCAGCAGGACTGACGCGCGTATAGGCAGTCTATCACCTAGCTGCCGGGGTTCGGCGCCGCGTCGGGGTACCAGTAGATCGTGGACCAGTTCCGATCCGGGTAATAACCGCGTCCGGTCGCATTCGTCACCGTCGACTGCAGCGCCGCGCGGAGCGCCTCGAGCCGCGTGGCGTGCTCCTTCTGTGTCTGCTCGAGCGCGGCGATCCGCTTGCTCACCTGCTCCAGCGCGCCGTCCGGGGTCTGCGCGTGAGCGGGCGCCGGCGATGCGGAGACGCTCCAGAGTTGCGCGGCGATCGCGACCAGCGCCACGGCGATGACGGTCAACACAGTCTTCACGTACGCGTCGAGCTTCATTGACGTCCTCCGATCGTGCCGCCGCCCTCCAGGAAGCGCAGCGCCACCGCCACGTGCAGCGCGATGCCCGAGGCCAGCGCCGCCTCGTTGAGGAGCATGCGGTTGGAGTGGTTCGGGAACACCTCGCCGCTGTCGGGCCGCGTGCCGAGGTTCGCCATCGCGCCCCGCACCTGCTGCAGCACGTACGAAAAGTCTTCGCTGCCCATCACGGGATTGCGCATCGGCGTGACGCGCGCCTCGCCCAGCACCTGGCGCGCGGTGTCGAGCACGAAGTCGGCAAAGCCGGCGTCGTTCGAGGTGACCGGATAGCCGCGGATCAGCTCGACGGCGGCCTCGGCCCCATGCGCGGTGGCGATGCCATCGGCCACACGCCGCACGCCTTCCAGCACACGCTCGCGCGTCACCTCGGACACCGTGCGGACGGTGCCGAGCAGGTGCGCGGTCTCCGGGATCACGTTGCGCGTGGTGCCCGCCTCGATCTTTGCGATGGTGATGACGGCGGGATCGAAGACGTTCACGCGGCGGGTCACGAGCGTCTGGAAAGCCTGCACGATCTCGCACGCGATCGGAATCGGATCGAGACAATCGTGCGGCGCCGAGGCGTGCCCGCCCTTGCCGCGGACGGTGATCTGGATGGTGTCGCCGGAGGCCAGCATCGGACCCGGCCGGGTGGTGATCGTGCCGGCCGCCTGGCGATGCGTGACGTGCAGCGCGAACGCGCCGGTCGGCGCCGCCGGCCCGTCCAGCAGGCCCTCCTCGAGCATCACACGCGCGCCGTGGTATCCCTCCTCGCCCGGCTGGAACATGAACAGCACGCTGCCGGCGAGCTCTGCACGCAGCCGCGCCAGCACGCGCGCGGCGCCGACCAGCATGGCCACGTGCGCATCGTGACCGCACGCATGCATGGCGCCCTCGACCTCGGACGCGAACGGTAGCCCGGTGGCCTCGCGCAGCGGCAGCGCGTCCATGTCGGCTCGGAGCAAAATCGTCGGCCCGGGCTTGTCGCCGGCGAGCCGCGCCACGACGGACGTCGTCCGCTGCCCGGTGCGTGTCTCGAGGCCGAGACCGTCGAGGGCCTCCATCACGGCCGCCTGGGTGCGCGGCAGGGTCAGGCCGATCTCCGGCTGACGATGGATGCGGCGTCGAAGCTGAACGGCGTCGTCGGCCACGCGCTGCGCTTCGGAGAGAACGTCGCTGAGCTTCATGTGGCGCCTCAGTGCTCGGCCTGCTGCACGGCGATGCCGTGCTCGGTCACGCGCACCTGCACCTCCGGCGCGGTCAGCCGGAGATGGTGGATGGCCTTGTCGAGCAGGTGATTGAGCTCGTCCCGGGTGTGGTGGTTCACGGCCGCCTCGTCCACGAACATGATGTGCGTGGCCATCCGCCCGTGCTTGACGCGGAAGCGCTGGGCGTCGCGGTCGAAGTCGTAGTGACTGCTCACACGGACGTCCGGGATGCGCCGGATCAGGTACGCGTGGATCTCGGCGACCTTGTCCTCGTGCATGAGCCGATCCTACGCCAGATCGCTCGCATCGATCCCGCGAGCCTTCAACAACGCCCGCAGCTTGCGCAGCCCCGAGCCCTCGAGCTGGCGGACCCGCTCACGGCTGAGCCCGAGCCGCTGCCCGATCGCTTCCAGGGTCTCCGGCGGATCACCTCCGAGGCCGAACCGTTGCCGCAGCACGGTGCGCTCGTTTGCCGCGAGATCGTCGAACACCGATACGAGATCGGCGCGATCGCGGAAGAGGTCGGCGAACGTCTCGACACCGCCTGCCGAGCGCTCGGCGATGAGATCGCCGAGCGTGGCATTCGATTCCTCGCCCGCGGGAGCGTCCAGCGATATCGGATGCTGACGGATCTCCTCGAGCTCCGCGATCTCGCGCTCGCTCGTGTCGAGGGCCTTCGCCATCTCGTCGGTCGTCGGCGCCCGCCCGAGCGCCTGCGTCAGCCGGCGCTGCTCGCGCGCATAGCGGGTCAGCAGCAGCTCGACGTGCACGGGCAGCCGGATCGTGCGCGCCTGATTCGCGAGCGCGCGCGTGACGGCCTGACGGATCCACCACGTCGCGTACGTCGAGAAGCGCGTGCCGCGCGCGGGGTCGAACTTTTCCACGGCGCGCAGCAACCCGAGGTTGCCCTCCTCGATCAGATCGGGCAGCGGCAGCCCGCGGTTGAGATAGCGCCGCGCGATCTGCACGACCAATCTCAGATTGGCCTCGATCATCCGCTGCTTGGCCGGCTCGTCGCCGGCGCGAACGCGCCGCGCGACCGCCTGCTCCTCCTCGCGCGTGAGCAGCGGGATCCGCGCGATCTCCGACAGGTAGACGCCGAGGTTCGCGCGGCTCGTCTCGCGCGTCTCGTCGCGCACGTCCTCGTCGACCACATCGACCAGCGGCTCGAGCGGCTCGTCGGGCACGGCTTCGTCGGCCTCTCGACTACTCATCCGGCTCGTCGTCCGCCTCGTCGACGTGCGCCACGCGCCCGGGCATGGGAAGCATGTACAGCGGATTGTAGACCCGGCCCTCACGGCGGATCTCGAAGTGCACGTGATAGTTCGTGGCGCGGCCCGTGCGCCCGACGCGCGCAATGCGCTGTCCGGGGGTGACCCAGTCGCCGACCTTCACGAGATTCTCGTCGTTGTGCGCGTACACGGTCGTGAAGCCGTACTCGTGCTCGATCTTGAGGACGCGGCCGTAGCGCGGCTCGACGCCCGCCACCACGACCACGCCCGCGGCCGCCGCCTCGATGGGCTGACCGTGCGCGGCGCGGATGTCGATGCCGCGATGCCAGCCGCTGCGCCGCCGTCCGAAGGATGAGCTCACCGCGCCATCCGTGGGCCACTGAAACGACGCGAGCGCCTCGGCAAAGTCCGGCACCGCGAGCACGAAGTCGGTCGGCGCGCGCATGGCACGGGTGCGAGGCCCGGGCTCGGCAGCGCGGCCGCGCGTCGCGTGCACCAGGGCGCGCGGCGGACCGGCGCCGGCCGCAGGAATGACGAGCCGCTGCCCGACGCGCAGGGTGATGCGATCGTTCGGGAGCCCGTTCGCCGACACGAGGGCGCCGACGGCGACCCCGTAGCGCCGCGAGATCGCGCTGAGCGTGTCGCCACGCGCGACGGTGAGGACGCGGTCGGTGGCGGGATCCGCGGGCGCGCTGACCGCGGAGGCGACCAGCGCCACGCCGATCGCGCCGGCGATCAAAGCGCGCGGCGCCGTCACGGCTCCCCCGCGAAGCGCACGTCGAACCCGCCGAAGCGGCCGGTAGCGGGCACCCAGCGCACGTCGACCGCGCTCACGCGCGACAGCAGCGGGCCCTTCTCGAGCGCGCGCACGAACTCCTCGATCACCTCGCGCGGCCCTTCCGCGTGCGCGCGCACGCGTCCATCGCTCAGATTCATCACGAAGCCGGTGAGACCGAGACGATCGGCTTGGCGCTGGGCGAAGTCGCGATAGCCCACGCCCTGCACGCGTCCCTCGACCACGATCTCGGCGGCGGCCACGGCTGTGTTGGGCGGTTCATCGTCGCCGCGCCGTCGGCCGGCGCGAACCGGCCGACGGGCGGCACAAAGTCCTACCAGAGATAGGACGAGAAGTGGTCGGGGCGAGAGGATTTGAACCTCCGACTTCACGGTCCCGAACCGTGCGCGCTACCAGGCTGCGCTACGCCCCGAACGGACCGGCCCATTGTACAGGGCTTCACGATTCCCAGGCGTACTTTCCCACGAGCTTCACGAACTTGCACTCGCCGAGCTGGCGAGAGCGGACCTCGCCGCCGACACGCTCCACCAGCGTCAACACCTGGTCCTCCGCGCTGCCCACGGGCAACACCATGCGCCCGCCTTCCGCGAGCTGCTCCACGAGCGGCGGCGGCACCGCGGGCCCGCCCGCCGCGACGAGGATTCGCTCGAACGGCGCCTCGTCGGGCCACCCGAGGGCGCCATTGCCGACGCGGATCCAGACGTTGTTGACGCCGAGGCTCTCGAGCATGCTGCGCGCGCGCTCGGCCAGTCGCGGCAGCCGCTCGATCGAGCACACGCGGCGCGCGAGCGCGCCGAGCACCGCCGTCTGATAGCCGGAGCCGGTGCCGACTTCGAGCACCTTTTCCTGGCCGGTCAGCTCGAGCAGCGACGTCATCAGCGCGACGATGTAGGGCTGCGAGATCGTCTGGCCCTCGCCGATCGGCAGCGGATGATCCTCGTACGCGCCGTGCGCGAGGCCCTCTTCGACGAAGCGATGGCGTGGAATGCGCCGCATCGCCTCGAGCACGCGCGGGTCGGTGATTCCGCGTCGCGTGAGCTGCTCGTCCACCATTCGCTCACGCTCGCGCGCCAGGCGCGCTTCGAAGCCCGCCTCCACTCACCGTCTCCGGCGCTTGGGTGTCGCTTTCGCGTCGGTCCGCTTGCCGGCGCCGCCGTCGGGACGACTCGGCGCCGTCGCCTCCGCGCGCTCGGCGCGCGGACGCGCACGCAGTGCGGCGTTGAGCGCCGGCTCCCAGTCGGTCATCTGCGCGAGCGCGCGATGATGCGTGAGATCTAGATGCAGCGGCGTCACGGCGGCGTAGCCCTCGTGCACGGCGCCCATGTCGGTGCCCTCGAGCGCCTCCCACGCGGGCGGGCCCGCGCCGATCCAGTAGTGCGCGCGGCCGCGCGGATCGGCCTGCTCGACGATCTTGCCGGAGTACACGCGGTGGCCGAGCCGCGTGAGCCGCATGCCCTTCGGCACACCCGGCGGCACGTTGACGTTCAGCAGCGTCATCGGCGGCAGCCCGCTCACGAGCACGCGCATGACCACGTGCCGCGCCACCCGCGCGGCGTGCTCGAACTCGTCGCCCTCGGCGAGCGAGACGGCGATCGACGGCACGCCGAGCAGCGTGCCCTCCATCGCCGCCGACACGGTGCCCGAGTACGTCACGTCGTCGCCCAGGTTGGAGCCGTGATTCACGCCGGAGACGACGACGACCGGACGCTCCGGCAGGAAGCCGAGCACACCGAGGTTCACGCAATCCGACGGCGTGCCGTTGACCGAATGACGGCGCTCGCCCCAGCGATGCACGCGCAGCGGCCGATGCAGCGTCAGCGCGTGGCCGCAGGCGCTCTGCTCGCGCTCGGGCGCGAGCACGTGGACGTCGCCCAGATCCTCGAGCGCGGCGGCGAGCGCCGCGAGGCCGGCGGCGTGGACACCATCATCGTTGGTCACGAGCAGCACGGCCATCGATGTCTGGATGCTACCCTGCCGGCGCCCCCGCCGTGCGCGGAAAGTACCGATGCCCTCACGGCCACAAAAACGAATCGCGGGGCGCGCGCCCCGCGATCGTCGAACCGAATCGAGCTCGAACGTTCGGCCGGCTTCGGCTCAAACCTTTCGGCCGGCATCCGGGAGCCGGATGGGGTCCAGCATCTGGCCATTCGTGGCCTTGTCATCGCCGAGATATCGCGGCCGGTGGGTGACCGCGGGCTCGTCATTGATCTTCGCGACGTTGCCCTTGAAGCAGCCACCCTTGGTGATCACGAGCGAATCCGTCTTGATGTTGCCGTTGACACGGCCGCTCGCCGCGATCTCCACGTTACCGGTGGCGGTCATGTTGCCTTCGTACTGTCCGAGGATAACCGCGTCCACCGTCTCCACGTTCGCGGTGACGACGCCCTTCTCGCCGATGACCAGCTTGCCGCCGACCCGGAGCTCGCCGCCCACCTCGCACTCGATCTGGATCGAATCCGCGATCTGGAACTTGCCTTCCAGCTTGGCAGTCTCGCCAACGATCGTGAGCAGCGGCACGGGCGGGGTGGGCGGTCCTGGGGGCGGCGCGGTCTTCCGAGCCTCTTCCTTGCGTTCGAACATCGAAGCCTCCTGCAACGAGCGAGCGCCGCGGCGTTGTGCCGCTCGATCCGTCAGCCTGAGGCCGCGATCCGGCTACGACCAGGGAGGTGGTTCCAGCATCCCCTATTCGTCCGCGGAGTGTCAAATTCGGCGGGGGACCTCATGCGCGGAAACGAAAACCGCGCCGTAGGCGGATCGCCGTCGGGCGCGGTCTCTGACGACGTGGAAAATGGTCGGGGCGACTGGATTTGAACCAGCGACCACCGGACCCCCAGTCCGGTGCGCTACCGGGCTGCGCTACGCCCCGACGTCGCAGCCTCGAATTTTCCCAGAAAACCGCGCGGCCTTCAAGGCGCCAGCCGGGCGCGCAGTGTGGTGAGCCGGTCGCGTACGCGTCGCAGCGCGTCCGCATAGGCCACCTCGCGCATCCCCAGCTCGAGCTGGTGCGTGTTCGTGCGCCGCGATTCGGCCAGCAGGCGCTTGCGCGCGCCCTCGAGCGTCAGCCGCTCGTCGTAGAGCAGCGTCTTGATCCGCTGGACGAGCTCCAGGTCGCGGCGACGATACAGACGCTGACCCGCGGGATTCTTCTTCGGGCGCAGCAGCTTGAACTCGGACTCCCAGTAGCGGAGGACGTACGCGGGCACCCCCGCGATCTCCTCGACCTCACCGATCCGGTAGTAGAGCTTCTCGGCGATCTCCGGCACGGCCGCTACGCGCTCGCGCTCGGCGTGGCGGTGTTGATGCGCTGCTTCAGGCCCTTGCTCGGCTTGAACGTGAGGACCTTGCGCGCGGTGATCTCGATGGAGTCACCCGTCTGCGGGTTGCGGCCGCGCCGCGACGCCTTGCGACGGATGCGAAAGTGTCCGAACCCGACGATCTTCACGTCCTCGCCCTTTTCGAAGCACCGGAAGATGATGTCGAAGACCGATTCGACGACCGACGCGGACTGGCGCTTGCTCAGCCCGTGCGCGGCCACGGCGTTGACCAGGTCATTCTTGGTCACGGTGGTGCGTCACCTCCTCGTCGAGACGGCTATGATCCGCCCCGCGCGATGAACGGCTTGTATCCCTTGGCCTCCAGCTCCTTCAGCGTCGTCACCGCGGTCTCGTGATCCGGGAAGGCGCCGATCCGCACGCGATACCACGGATCGCCGCTCATCGCCGCGGGCGCCAGCCGCTTGGCCGCCGCGGGAATCGTCGTCTCGCCGGTGCTGCCGGCACGCCGCACCTGCACCTTCAGGCCGTCCGTGGCCAGATCCTTCGAGAGCGCCACCGCATCGCGCAGGGGCAGGCTCGGCTTGACGACGACGCCGTTGCCCGAGGGCTCGGCGGTGAGACCCTTGCTGGCCAGGCGCTGGTTCAGGTCGGGCGCGGAGGTCCCCGAGATGAAGACGTCGTACTGATCGGGTTTCGAGGCCGACGCGGCCGACGCCGGCGGTGCCGATCGGTCCGCCGCCGTCGACGGCTTGACCGGTACCGTGACGCTATAGTTCTGCTCGCGCAGCCGCGCCGCGAGCTTCTTGGCTTCGCCCTCGTCGCGGTACGCGGCGACCTGCACCCACCAATCCCCGCCCGTCGCCGCGCGTGGGGCGCTGGGCTCGGTGGTGGCGCGCGCCGCCATCCGCGTGTCCTTCTTCTCGGTCGACGCCGAGGCGTCCATCTTGTCGCTCAACGTCGACTTTTCGACCGGCGCGGGTGTCGGCAGCGACGACGCCTTTTCCGTGACCGCGGGCTTTTCGCTCGCGGCGGGCTTGTCGCTGGCGGCCCGAGCCGTGGTCGTGGGCTTGTTGGCCGAGGCCATCGCATCGCCGCCGAGCGGCTTTCGCGGCGGCGGGAACACCGGCTTGTCGGCGGGCGGGCGGTCCGGCGCGGCCGACGTCGTGGGCGGCGGCGTGCTCGAGGTCGATGCCGGCGGCGTGCTCTCACCCTGCGTCAACGCGCTCGAGCCGAGCGGCGACGACGTCACGGCCGGCGGTGACGGCTCGGCCGCGGATTGTGGGCGCGACGCGAGCGTCGGTCGCGTGGGCGGATTCGTGGCGTCGAGGATATATGGCGCCGCCACGGCCACCACGACAGCCAGAACGATGAGAACGAGCAACGCGCGGAACCACATCGTCGAAAAAATCGAGCGCGGCGGTGTCTCGTCGTACAGATCGTTCAGATCGTTTTCCGGTCCGTCGATGCGATCGTCGGCTGACATGCGCGTTATCGTAGCACGGTCGTTGGGATTTCCATGCTTCCCTCCGTGCGTCCCTGAGGCATTCGAGCGAAGGTGAGGTCGCCGAACAGGGCCTCTGCCTCTCCTCGGGTATCGTTCGAGTCGACCATGATGGCGAGCTTGCCGACTCTCGGGGGCTGCCGGCCGAAGAATGCCGTGTAGTCGGCGGCCACGTTGCGCTCGTAGAGCCGCCATTCGTTGAGCCGCGCCGCGCCCGATTCGACGACGACGATGCGCACGTTCTCCGCGCGCGGATGTTTGAGTCGGGTGCCCACCGGCGCCCGCGAGTCCCACACATAGCCGATCACGTCGCTGGACGTCCGCGGCGACGGCCAGCGCGGGAAGATCACGTAGACCTGTGCGGCCTGGTCGTCGCGCCCGGCCTCGCGCACGTCGCCGGCGGCCGGCAGCTTGGTGACCTTCCACGCCCACGAGAGATAGGGAAACTCGCGCAGCTCGACCACGACGTCGCGGTGCATCGCGAACGACGTGCGCTCGCTGCGCAGCCGCGCGGCCAGCCGACCGTCTCGCACGAGCTCGATGCTGGCGTGGCCCACGAATTCCTTGAGCGTCCAGCCGGGCGGCACGCCGTCCGCGGGCAGGCGCGCGGGCTCGCGATCGGCAATGCGGACGCGGAGCCGGCCGTCCGATTCCGGATACGGCACTTTGCCGCCGCCGACGACCGCGACGGCCTGTGCGGGCGGCGGCGGCGACGACGCCGAGGCATCGCCGAGCGATCCCGGGCGCTGGCGGGGGCTCGCGAGCAGGATTCCCGCGCCTCCGGCCGCCAGCAGCACGCCGAAGATCGCCAGCCACAGCCCCACGGCGCTGCGACGCATGCCGATCATCGCCGCGCCTTCGGTGCGGTCGGGCGCGTACGGCCCGCGCGGCGGAACGACAGCCGCAGCGGCGAGCCCTCGAAGCCGAACGCGTGGCGCAGCGACTTGACCAGATAACGCTCGTACGAGAAGTGAATGCCGTCGGGCCGGTTCACACGCACCGCGATCGTCGGCGGCGCGACGCTCACCTGGCTCGCCGAGTGGATCGTGAGCGGCACGCCGGCGACCGAGACGGGCCGGCGATCCAACGCCTGGCGCAGCACGGCGGCGACCTCGTCGGCTGGAATGCGCCGCTGCGCTTCGGCGGCGACGCGGTCGATGGTCTCGAACACTTCGCGCAGCCCATCGCCCTGCGTGGCGGAGGTGAAGCACACCGGCGCGTAGTCGAGAAACGGGAGCCGGTCCCTCACCTGCTCGACCACCTCGGCCTTGCGGACCATCCCCCTGGGCACGAGATCCCACTTGTTGACGACGACGATCACGGCGCGTCCGGCCTCGTGCGCGTAGCCGGCGATGTGCGCGTCCTGCGCCGCCAGCCCCTCCGAGGCGTCGAGCACGAGCAGCGCGACCTGCGAGCGCTCGAGCCCCTTGAGCGCCATCACGACGGCAAGCTTCTCGAGCGCCTCCGTGACCCGGCCCTTACGTCGAATGCCGGCGGTATCGACGAGGACGTAGGACCGGCCTTCATAGATGAACGGGGTGTCGACGGCATCGCGCGTGGTGCCGGGCTGATCGTGCACGAGCACACGCTCGCTGCCGACCATCGCGTTGACGAGCGACGACTTGCCGACGTTCGGCCGGCCGATCACCGCGATGGCGACGGGACGCTTGCCGCCCGCCGGCGCCGCCGGCGACGGCGCACGATCGCGCAGCACCTCGAGCATCTCGGCCACGCCGCGGCCGTGCTCGGCCGACACGCCGAGCGGCTCGCCAAAACCGAGACGGTAGAGGTCGGCCACCACCGACTCCTGCGCCGTGTCGTCCACCTTGTTCGCCACGAGCACCACCGGCTTGTTCGCCTTGCGCAGCAGGCGGGCGATCTCCTGATCGAGCGCCGTCGCGCCCGCACGCGCGTCGACCACGAACGCAATCAGATCGGCGTCCGCGACGGCCGCCAGCACCTGGCGGCGCACGCCTTCGATGAGTGGCTCCGTGGAGCCGGGATCGAAGCCTCCCGTGTCGATGACCGTGGCCTGCCAGCGCTCGAAGTGAACCTGGCCGTAGAGCCGATCGCGCGTGACGCCCGGGACGTCACGGACGAGCGCCTGCCGCCGCCCGATCAGTCGATTGAAGAGCGTCGACTTGCCGACGTTCGGCCGCCCGACGATTGCGATTACCGGCCGCAGCACGGTGTCCGTGCGGCAGGCGCTTCGAGCGCGCGCAACAGGCCGCGGGCGTCGGGCTCGACAACGCGCACGGGCACGCCGACGAGCGCCTCGAGATCACGCGGCGTCATGTCGTCGAGGAAGACGCCGTCGCGATCGCGCAGCGCGACGGCCGGGACGACGACGGCGTCGCCGAGCGCCGGCAGTGTGGCCAGGTGTCGTGCGATGTCCTGCCCCGTCAGCAGGCCCGCCACCGACACGGTGCCGCCGAAGAACTGATTCGGCACCGCGGCCACGCGCGCGGTCGCGTCGCCGTTGGCGGCCACGAGCCGCTCGAGCCGGGGCGCGTACAGGGTGCCGGTGACCAGCGTCACCGCCCGCGGCGCCGGGCCCGAGCGTCGCCGGCGCCGCGCGCGAGCCACGTCGTCCTCGAAGCGTCGCACGAGGCCGATGCCGTCCTCGGCCACGGCGAAACCCTCGTAGGCGTCGGCGTCGGGCAACGGCACGTCCGCCTGCAGATAGACCTCGTCGCCGAGGAACACGAAACGGCTGCCGAGCCGTTCGAGGAACTCGCGCTGCCACGCGTCGACGCGCGCGACGAGCGCGCGCGCCTCGTCGTCGCGCAGGGTGCGCAGCGTCGGCAGCCGTTCGCGATGCCGCGTGAGGCCGACGGGCACGATCGCCGTCGTGGCCACGTGCGGGTGCAGCGGGGCGAGCTCGCGAACGGTCCGCTCGAGGTGCGCGCCGTCGTTGAGCCCCGGACAGAGCACGATCTGAGCGTGCATCCGGATCCGCGCCTTGGCCAGCCGCTCGAGCCGCGGCAGGATCTCCGCCGTGAGGCGCGGGCGCCCGAGCAGCTCCCAGCGCAGCGCCGGGTCCGTCGCGTGCACGGAGACGTAGAGCGGCGACAGCCGCTGCTCGACGATGCGCGCGAGCTCGGCCTCCTCGAGGTCCGTCAGCGTGATGTAGTTGCCATGCAGGAAGGACAGCCGAAAGTCGTCATCCTTGACGTAGAGACTCTTGCGCATGCCTTTCGGCAGCTGGTGAATGAAGCAGAACACGCACTTGTTGGCGCACGTCGCAATCTCGGCGGCGCGCGGCGCCTCCAGCTCGATGCCCAGCTCGGTACCGGCGCTGCGCGCCACGCTCAGCACGTGCCGGGCACCCTCACGCTCGACGCTGAGCGCCAGCCGCTCGTCGCCGCCGTGGAACTGAAAGTCGATGGCGTCGCGCAGCGCGTGGCCGTTGATCGCAACGACGCGATCACCCGGACGCAATCCTGCCGCCTCCGCCGGCGTGCGGGGGCGCACCACGGCGACGACGACACCCTCAGCGGAGGAGCGATTCTTCATCGGCCTCCCGCTCCGCGGCGTGCGCGGCGTTCAGGAAGCGCATACCCTGCACGATGTACTGAAGACCCGAGATGATCGTGAAGGCAGCGGCCAGCCACATGACCGCCGGCAACGCCCCGCCCACGTGCACGAAGCGGCTGAACAATCCCGTCAGCACGGTGAGGACCTGAAAGAACGTCGCGAGCTTGCCCGCGCGCGAGGGCCGCGGATAGATGTGTCCGCCGGCCATGTGGATGACCAGCGCGCCGAACAATAAGATGAGGTCGCGGCTGATGACCACGGCGGCGATCCAGAACGGCAGCGCCTTGAGCCACGTGAGCGTCACGAACGACGACACGAGCAGGAGCTTGTCGGCCATGGGATCGAGGAAGGCGCCGAGCCGGCTCTGCATGCCGTGGCGCCGCGCGACGTAGCCGTCGAGCAGATCGGTCAGAGCCGCCGCCACGAAGACGACCAGCGCCAATCCCGGCTTGCGATAGACGAGCAGCGAGACGAACACCGGGATTAGAAGAATGCGCAGCACGGTCAGCCAGTTGGCGAGACCCATTTAAGATTTCAGTCTAGCACGCGCTCGACGCGATAGGGAGCAACGGCCGCGAGCGCCGGCCCGGGCAGCTCCACCTCGAGCGTCACGTGTCCCGGCGCGTCGGCTCGGGTCAGCACGCGGCCCCGGTCGTAACACAGCGCCAGCGCGCCACCATCGCCATGCGGGATGCGCAGCGTGACCGCGCTGGAGATCGGCAGCACCTTCTCGATGGCGTCCAGCAGTGTCTCGACACCCTCGCCGGTCGCCGCGGACAGTGCGACGGCATCACGGCGGCCCGCGAGCACCGCGCCGGCCTGGCCCTCGTCGAGCCGATCGATCTTGTTCAGGGCGAGCACGGTCGGCCGGTCGGCCACCTCCAGCTCACGCAGCAGCGCATCGACCGCCGCCATGTGCTCTTCGAGCGCGGGATGACTGGCGTCGATGACGTGCACGAGCACGTCGGCCTCCGTCAGCTCCTCGAGCGTCGCGCGAAACGCGGCGACGAGCTCGTGCGGGAGCTTTCGGATGAAGCCGACGGTGTCGGTCAGGATGAACGGGCGGCGAGCGGGCCGCTCGACGAGGCGCGCGGCCGGGTCGAGCGTGACGAACAGGCGATCGGCGGCGGTGAGCTGGGAGCCGGTCAGGCGGTTCAGCAGTGTCGTCTTCCCCGCGTTCGTGTAGCCGACCAGCGCGGCAACGGGCACGCCGGAGCGGCGACGGCTCGCGCGCTGCAGCCGGCGGTGCGCCTGCACGCCCTCGAGCTCGCGCTTGAGCTTTTGCACACGCTGGCGGATTACACGCCGATCGGATTCGAGCTGCGTCTCGCCCGGTCCGCGGGTACCGATGCCGCCGCCCAGCCGCTCGAGATGCTTCCACTGGCCGACCAGACGCGGCAGCAGATACGTCAGCTGCGCGAGCTCGACCTGCAGCTTGCCCTCTGCGCTGCGCGCGCGTTGCGCGAAGATGTCGAGGATCAGCGCGGTGCGATCGATCACTTTGACGCCGAGGGCCTCGCTCAGGTTGCGCTCCTGGATCGGCGAGAGCGGATCGTCCGAAATGAACAGGTTCGCGCCCGTGCTCCGCGCGGCCTCGGCCATCTCCTCGACTTTGCCGCTGCCGAAGTAGAGCGACGGCGTCGCCGCCTGCCGCTCCTGGATCACCCGCTGAGCGACCGTCGCCCCCGCGGCGGCTGTGAGCCCCGCCAGCTCCTCCAGCGATTCCTCCACGTCGGCGCGGTGCTGCTTGGGCCGCTGCAGCGCCGCCAGCAGCGCCCGCTCGCGCTCGGGGCCCACGTCGTGGCCTCGGCGGTTGCCTCCGTTGACGCGTTGTCTCACCCGATCCGGTCCTCCTGCTCGAGTTTCGCCTCGATCATCGCCGCAATGCCGGCCGCTCCGCCATCGGTCGCATCGAGATCGATCCACGACAGCGCTGGCTCTCGCGCGAACCACGTCCACTGTCGCCGCGCGTAGCGCAGCGTCTCGCGTTGCATGAGCCGCAGCGCCTCCTCCGCGTCCAGTTCGCCCGCGACCACGCGCGAAAACTCACGATAGCCGATTCCCTGCATCGCCGGCAGCGTGGGCGCGTAGCCGCGCGCGAGCAGGCCGCGAACCTCCGCCTCGAGCCCCGCCGCGACCATCCGTGCCGCACGCTGACGAAGACGCTCGTCGAGCCGCGATCGGTCGAGCGTGAGACCGATGGACACCGTGCCCTCCTCGGTCTCGGCGTCGCGCCAGCGCGTCCGAGCCTCGCCGGTCGGACTGCCTGCCCGCACGAGCTCGAGCGCTCGAATGACCCTCACGTGGTCATTGGGATGCAGCCGGCGGGCCAGCGTGGGCGCCTGCGCGGCGAGCCGCGCATGCAGAACCGGTCGACCGTGTCGCGCCGCGAGCTGCGTGAGCTCGGCCCGGAACGCGGGATCGGCGGGCACGGCGGGATCGAGGCCCCGGAGCAGCGCGCGGACATAGAAGCCAGTACCGCCGACGACGACGGGCAGTCGGCCACGCGAACGGATCGTTGCAATCGCCGCACGCGCGTCGCGCGCGAACCGCGCCGCGTCGTAGGTGTCGTCGGGATCGACGATGTCGACCAGGTGATGGACGACGGCCGCGCGCTCGTCGGCAGTCGGCTTGCCCGTCGCCACGTCCATGCCGCGGTAGACCTGCCGTGAATCCGCGGAAATCACCTCGATCGGCAGGCGCGCGCCGAGCGCGACGGCGGTCGCCGTCTTGCCCACGCCGGTGGGGCCGACGATGACCAGCAATGACGGAGTCTTCGCCATTTGTCGCAGTCTACGCCTCGCCCGTCCCGCGGGCTGCGGCTCGCACGACCAGCTCCATTTCAGGCTCGCCTCACCCGTGGCACGCGCTGCGGCTCGCACGACCAGCTCCATTTCAGGCTCGCCTCACCCGTGGCACGCGCTGCGGCTCGCACGACCAGCTCCATTTCAGGCTCGCCTCACCCGTGGCACGCGCTGCGGCTCGCACGAC